>MDSW01042837.1_pt1 | contig 11267 bp, 13 predicted proteins | sample 811171 | NCBI WGS metagenome assembly MDSW01 (sample SAMN05326641, study PRJNA326480) | marine metagenome | isolation source: seawater | place: Atlantic Ocean: North West | collected 2012
GTTATCTTTAACTAAATTTAATCTTTCCATATTTAATTTCTATATGAAATAATAAAAAAAAAAATAATAAATATTTATTGGGGAAAAAATTGTATAATTATTGTATAGTTTCTGCTGCAATAACCTTAATAGTAATTTCTGCTTCAACTTCAGAATGAAGAATAATTTTTACCTTAAAATCACCTAAAGATTTAATTTCTTTTATAAGTTGTATCATGGAAGGTTTGATTTCTAATTTTTCATTTTCTAAAATTATTTTTGATATTTCAGTTGGTTTAACAGAGCCATATAATTCTTTATTCTCTGTGCTAAGTTTTTGAATCGAGTAATCTTTGCCATTAATTTTTTCAAAAGTTTGTTTTGCAATTTTTTTCTTTTCAAGATCTTTTTTACCTAAATCTGATTTAATTTTTTCAACTTCTTTTATATTTTCTTTTGATGCATAGAGTGCTTTTTTATTTGAAATTAAATAATTTCTCGCAAATCCTCTTTTTACGTCAATAACATCACCGATTGATCCTATACTTCTTAAGTTTTCTAATAATATGACTTTCATCTATAGTAGTGCTAAATTTCTAGCTCTTTTAATTGATAGTGAGAGCTCACGTTGTTTTTTTTGACAAACATTAGTTACTCTTGAAGGTAATATTTTACCATTTTCAGAAACATATTTTTTTAATAATTTAATATTTTTATAATCAACAACTGGAGCTCCTTTTACTGAAAGTGGGCATGATTTTTTAAATTTATACTTATTAGGCTGAAATATACTTAATTTCGCAAAATTGCTTTGTTTACCTTTTTTATTTCCAGTTCTTTTTTTTTTTAACATTTTTATTTTTTAACACTTTCTTTTTTCTCAATACTGTCTGATTTTGAAAAATAATTAGTTTTTAGATCAAATTCTTTAACTTTTATTGACATATACCTTAAAAGGTTTTTATCAATACTTTCATTTTTTTCTAATTCATCAATGATCTTTCCACTGCCCTTTATTTTAAAGTGGATATAGTTTCCTTTTTTATTTTTTTTTATAATATAGGACAAATTTAGTAGCCCCCAGTTTTCTGTTTTAACTATATCTCCATCATTTTTCTCAACAATTTTAGAATATTTTTCTGTTAATTGTTTTATTTGACTCGGGCTAGTATCTTGTCTAGCTACTATAGTATGTTCGTATAAATTCATATTAGTTCTTTAATAAAAAGTGAGGATATACTATTATAATAGTTTAATTACAATACTTAAAACAATATTAAAATTTTAGATATTTAAATGTTTTCAGTCGTTTTTCCAGGTCAAGGTTCTCAAATTGTAGGTATGGGAAAAGATTTATATGATAAATATAGTCTAGTTCAAAATTTATTCAAAGAAGCTGACGAAACTCTTAAATTTTCAATATCTAAGTTAATTCTGGGAGGACCAAAAGAAGAATTAGATCTGACAGAAAATACTCAACCAGCTATATTTCTTTTGAGTTATTCAATATTTAAACTTATTAAAGAAGAGTTTAATAAAGATTTAAATAAAGCAAATTTTTTTGCAGGACATTCCCTTGGAGAATATTCTGCCCTAGCTTCAGCTGGAGCATTATCTTTTTCAGATACTTTAAAAATACTAAAAACTAGAGGAAAGGCTATGCAAAGTTCCGTCCCCAACGGAAAAGGTGGAATGTTAGCAGTTTTAGGTTCAGAAATACAAATTATAGAAAAAATTATTGAAAATAATAAAAATAAATATGAATGTTTTATTGCAAATGATAATTCAAATGGTCAAATAGTTTTAAGTGGTAATATTGAAGATATTGATAAAATAATGATAGATTTAAAATCTAATAATATTAAAAATATTAAATTACCAGTGAGTGCTCCATTTCACTGTAAATTAATGAATAGTGCAACGATAGTAATGAATGAAGAACTTTCAAAACATAATTTTGAAGAGCCAAAGAATAAACTTATTTCAAATGTTACTGGAAATGAAATATCTAATGCAATTGAGTTAAAAAACTTATTGGTAAAACAAATCGAAAGTAGAGTTCGCTGGAGAGAAAGTATTTTATTTATGATTAGTAAGGGGGTTAACCAATTTATAGAGATTGGTCCAGGTAAGGTTTTATCAGGCTTAATTAAAAGAATTGATAGAAATGTTAAAGTTAGTGCAATAAATAGTGAAGAAGATATAAAGCTAATTAATATAAATGAGTAATTTAAAAAATAAAAATATTATAGTTACAGGTGCCTCTGGAGGTATTGGAAATTCTATAGTTGAAAAATTAAATGATGCTGGAGCAAATATATTAGCAACTGGAACAAAAATTGAAAAACTTGAAGAGTTAAAAAATAGGTTTACTAATATTAAAATAATAAGTTTTGATATTTCTCAACATAGTAAAATTGAAGAATTCATAAATGATGCAACTGAAAAATTAGGTGGTACTTTAGATTGTATTGTAAATAATGCTGGAATAGCCAAGGATAATCTTGCGATTAGAATGACATTAGAAGAATGGACGAAAGTAATAGATATTAATTTAACGTCAACATTTTTAATGACAAAATACTCTATAAAAAAAATGCTTAAAAATAAATCAGGAAAGATTATTAATATAACTTCTGTTGTTGGTCATACAGGTAATGTTGGTCAAGCAAATTACACCGCATCAAAAGCCGGAATTGTTGCTATGTCTAAAAGTCTTGCAATTGAATATGCAAAAAAAAATATTAATATTAATTGTATCTCTCCAGGATTTATAAGCACTGCTATGACAGATAAAATAGATGATAAGTTTAAAGAATCTATTATAGCCAAAATTCCATCTAATAGACTTGGTAAACCAGAAGATATAGCCAATGCAGTAATATTCTTAAGTTCAAATCAGTCAGATTACATCAATGGAGAAACAATTCATGTAAATGGAGGCATGTATTTGGGTTGACAAAACTATGTTTTAATCTATTAACGAATTATAACAAAAAGGAAGATTATGTCAGAAGATATTTCAAGCAAAGTAAAAAAAATTGTAGCCGACCATTTAGGAATTGATGAAGCTAAAGTAACAGATGAGTCAAGTTTTATAGACGATCTAGGAGCAGATAGTTTAGACACAGTTGAGTTAGTGATGGCTTTTGAAGAAGAATTTGGCTCTGAAATTTCAGATAGTGAAGCTGAAAAAATTCTAACTGTTGGTGATGCGATTAAATTTATTGAAGGCAAAAGCAATTAATATTTGTTAATGTCATCAAAAAAAGATGGGATAATGGTAATTTTATCATCCCCATCTGGGGCAGGGAAAACCACATTAGTAAAACTTTTATCAAAAAATAAAAATTTTAACATTTCTGTTTCTCATACCACTAGAAAACCTAGAATAAATGAAATACAAGATGAAGATTATTTTTTCGTAGATCATAAAAAATTTCAAACATTGATTAAGAATGAAGAATTTTTAGAATATGCAAAAGTTTTTAATCATTTATATGGAACTACCAGAACTCCTGTTATAGAAAAATTAGAAAAAGGTAAAAATGTTATTTTTGATATAGATTGGCAGGGTGCTGATCAAATTAAAAATAAAAAATTAAATTATAAATTAATCACTTTCTTTGTACTTCCTCCAAGTAAAAAAGTATTATTTGATAGATTATCCAACAGAGATATGAAAGATAAACTAATAGTAGAAGAAAGAATGAAAGAATTTAGTAGAGATGTTTTACACTGGATCAACTATGATTACGTAGTCATAAATGACAATCTTGACGATTGTTATTTAAAAATTACTAATTTAATTGAAGCAGAGATTAATAATGGTTCAAAAGATTATGATAAAGAATTTATTAGAAAACATGTTGAAAATTTAACCTCCTAAATTTTCATATTCTTTAGTTATTTTATAATAAGTTTCAGGTTCAAGATTCTGTGGTCTTAGATTTAAATCTATACCAAGTTTTTTAGAAATTGCTTCAGGGTTTTTAAATATTTGATTAAATGGATTTTTAATTTTTTTTCTCCTTTGATTAAAAAAAACTCTAGTAATCATTTCAAGGTTTTTAGGGCTTTGTAAATTAAAAAATTTTTTTTTAGGTATGAAAACTAATAATGAACTATCAATTTTAGGACGAGGTGAAAAACTTTCAGGTTTTATATCTATGATTTTTTTAATACTTAATTTCCAGTTAGACAAAATCGATAATCTACCATAACTAGACTTATCAGAATCTGAAATTATACGATCCGCAACTTCTTTCTGAAACATTAGTATAAGTTCATTAAACCATACATTCTTATCCAAATTAACAATCCACCTTGAAAGAATTTCTGTAGAAATATTATAAGGTAGGTTACCAAATACAGTAAGTTTTTCTTTTGAAATTTTATTTTCAGTTATTTTTAAAATATCTTCATTAATAATATTTATTTCACCATTAAATTTTTCACTAAGAAGTGATGATAATTTCTCATCTTTTTCAATAACATGAACTTTTTTAGGATTTTTTTTTAAAATATACTTTGTTAAATTGCCACTACCAGGGCCTATTTCTAAAATTTCCTTATTTTTTACTTCAACAGTATTAACAATTTGTTCTAATATATCTCTATCTATTAGAAAGTTCTGACCCAAACTTTTTTTAGCTTTAATTTTCACTTAATTATCTAAAAATTTTAGAGCATGAATAAGACTTTCTGGGTCTGATAAATTTTTACCTAGCATTTTGCTATTTGGACCATGATCTGGTGAGACTCTAATAAAAGGCAAACCCAGTGTAATATTGATAGCATTAAAGCCATAAAGAGTTTTTATTGGAGCTAATACTTGATCATGATACATGCCAATTATTACATCAAAATTTTTTAAGTTATCTTTTAGAAATATAGTATCAGCAGGAAAGGGTCCCTTAACTTTATAATTTTTTTTAATTAATAATTTTATAGCTGGTATTATAATCTTATCTTCCTCACTTGAATTATAATTGCTTTCACAATGTGGGTTTAATCCTGTAATTGCTATTCTAGGGTTTTTTTTTATTTTTTTTTTATAAAATTTATGAATTAGTTTTACATGCGTAATTATCTTCTTTTTAGATAAATATTTATGAACTTGCTTTAATGGCAAATGAGTTGTTATAGGACTTACGGACAATCTTTTATTATATATTAACATTGCAACATTATCTTTTTTATTTGTTTCATTAGCTAAAAATTCAGTAATACCTAAGAATTTATTTTTTAAAAAATTTCTTTTTGAAATAGGGCCATTTATCAAACCAGAATATGGAATTTTTTTCATTAAATTAAAACCAATAGAAAAACAACTTTTTATATATGAATTTGATCGATTAGATATTTTATCAAAAGGTTTTTTAAATTTAAAATTTACATCAACTAAATTAATTTTCTTATTATCAATTATTTTATCATTTATTTTATTTACATTAATCAAATTAATTTTATAATTAAAACCAAGCTTTTTCATTTGACTAAAAAATAATTTCTTAGAAACTATTAAAATTATTGGTTTTTTAAATTTGTTACTTTTAAGAGTTTTAAAAAAAATTTCTAAAAAAATACTGTATGGCTCACCAGCAACTACAATTATAGGCTTAGATTTCATTGATTAATATATTATTTTTTATTTTATTAAAATATATATTTGATAGTTGGTTCAATTGTTTATTTCTTTCATAGCTAACTAATTTTTTTAACTCTTTATCAATATCAAGATTATTTTTTATTTTTTTAACATCATCTAATTTAAGAATTAAATTACCACTAGGTACAATTATTGGGTTGGTATACTGACCAACTTTAAGTTTTTTTAGCTTTGCAACTATTTCACCAGAAAGTTGACTTTCGTTTATCCAACCTATTTGCCCACCAAGTTTTGAACTTTCAGAAATACTGAAAATATTAGCTGAGTTTTTAAATCCATTTTTTTTTATGCTTAATTTTATTTTTTTGTATTTTGCTTCGGTAGTTTCTTCTATATTTTTTTTAAATAATATTTCTGAAATAAGATAAGAGAATTGTTCTGACTTTTGATTGATTAAGCTTTTTCTTAATTTTTCTAAATCAATTTTTACTTGATCATTATATCTTGTATATATTAATCTATTCCATGTAGTTTCTATTTTTATTTTATTTTCAATATTATTATATTTTAGATTATATTTTTTTAAGTAATTTTTAAACTCCACTTCATTTGCAAGACCTAGACTCGTATATAAACTTTTCATTATACTTGGTATTACGTCAAGTTTTTTACTAAGATCATAATATCTTTCAATTTCTATTTTTTTAATTTTCTCTTTTATAATTGAGTTTTTTGCTATTATTAAAGCCTTATCTTTTTTTACTTTTTTTAAATCATTATTCAAAGCAATTAAATAATTATACTCATTTTGAATATCTATATTAGTTATAATTTCATCATTAATTTTTACGATAATTTTAACATTTTCTATTGCATTTAAATTTGAAAAGTTAAAAGTTAATATTATTATTAAAATAAATTTATTTATTAAAAATCTCATTTTATACAATTCTATTATCTCAAGTTTGTGCTATTAACTTTTCCAAAAGGCACAATTGTTATTGAGAAAAAAAGTTGCTCAGTAGGTTTTAAATCATTATCGTTATAATATTCTTTGTTATATTCTACAGCAGCTGATAAACAGTCATTTTTATACTGATAAATTAAATTATAAAACTCTGTTAAATCTGTTTCTTTATTTTTTCTTGTAGAGAAACTTAGAGAATTATCATCATTAAAGTTATAAGATGTGTTGTTTTGTATATAACTTTTTGTACCAATGTCACCTTGTTCCTGAAGATATTCAAAACTGGTCACAAAATTATTCATTGATAAAGTTGATTTTATAGAGTCATAATTACTTGTATCTAAATTATTATCTAATGAAAAATTATAATCAATATTAAAATATTTGTTAGGGGAAATTTTAGCGTTACCAACTATATCTGAACTTTTTTTGCCAATAGTACTTTTTATTGGTAGGTCATTGTTTTCTTTTAATCTAAAAACTGAAGCTAATCCTAAGGATAAATATTCATGATCATTATTTATGTCTGTTAATCTATATGTATTACCTATAGTTATAGACTCTCCTCCTTCTATAGTATTGTTGTCTGAGATCCTATTTGTAGAAAAAATATTATTTATATCAATTCTTCTATCAGAGTTTGATATATTTTTAGTTTCTGTTGGGCTATATCTTAGAGATACAATTGGTTCTAAAAAACTATTAAATTTTGGTCCTAATTTTTTAAGAGGATATGATGACTCCATTATAAGAGATCCTAATAATTTATTGCTTACATCATTTCTATTTACAGTCGAATTATGACCATCACTATTTACATTTTTAATAAGTAAATTAAAGTTATTCTTTAATCCATTATTTAAAATATAATCAAATGATTGATATTCAAAATTATTAACATTAGTACTATCATGAGAATTAATACTATATTTCTTATGATAAGCATTTGAATTAAAGGTTAACGTTCCTTTGTAACTTGGATCTAATTCTATATCTTTTAAAAACTCAATGTTAGGATATACATATTCATATCTTTCTCTTTTGTTTTGAGCTAAATTTACATAAGATTCTAAAGAAGTTTTAATATAAGTGTCTTCATTATCCATTTCAATTTTTACATAAGAATTTAATAAAGTTTCACTTTGGATTAAAGGAGATTTCATTTTGTAAGTCTTTAAATATGTATCATTTGAAACTGTTTCAATATTAATTTCGATTTTTGAGTCGTCAAATTTATTTAAATCATAATTAATTATAGAGTTTGAAAAGAAGTGATTTTTTCTATTGTTGTTACTAAATAAATTTTCACTACCATCATTAAAAAGACTAAAGTCCATGATATGAGAAGAATTTACTCTTTCTTCACGATATTCTGACTGTAAAATCACACTTTTATCAGTATAAAGTCTAGGTTTAAAAGTAAGATCTTTATTATCAGCCAAAACATTAAAATATGGAATTTCTAAAGCAGATCCAAGCGTATTTGAATCTGTAAGTTTAGGTATCAAAAAACCAGACTGTCTTTTAACAGTTGGGTCTGGATGAAAAAACTTAGGAAAATATAGCACAGGTGAGTCATAAATTTTTAACCAGGCATTTTTATAGCTTATTGTTTTTTTAATTTTATCATGCGTTACTTCTTCGGCTTGTATTGTCCAGGGTGGGCAACTATCTGTTTTTTTACATGTTGTAAAAATACCCTTTGAAACTGTTGTAGTATCTTGATTTGAATATATCTTATTTCCTTTCAATCTTGGTTCATTTTCTTTATTTCCAAAAGTTGAATTTGCAAAATCAATACCAACATCTTTACCAACAATTTTATTTTTTTCCAAATCAACTATAGCATCATCAATAAAATACTCATTTAATTGAATATCTGTAAATTTAATTTTTGAACCCCTAATTTTATTGAGTAATTTATAATAATCAAATTTGTTTAATTCAAATTTATTCCCAATATTATCCTTAAAGGTAGTTTTATTTTTCGAATAAAAGTGTTCTTTAGCCTTTAAATAAGTAAGATCGCTAGAATTAATTGTATATTCATTTTTGACTTTAATTATAACATCACCTTTAGTGACAAATTTTTCTTGATTTTGGAAATAATCAATTTTATTACCTGTGATAATTGTATCTTTTAAGTTGTCTATAATTTTAATATTACCTAGAAGCTTTAAATGTAAATTTGTTTTATCATATTCAAACTTATCTGATTCTATTAATTGTCCCTCAGAAACTATTTTGACACCATCTGTTCCTATCAATAAAGTTCCATCTTTTAAAACTTTCAATTCATTAGCAAGAAATTCAAACTCTTTACTATATAAATTTTTTAATGAAAATATTAAAAAAAATAATCCTAAAAAAAGTATTTTTACAAATTTATTTTTCATTTATACGTATTAATCCAATACAACTTAAAATTGATAATATCATTAGTGGAAACCATATTGACATAATAACTGGAATTTTTCCATTTTCTCCAAGAAGATTAAAGAAATATTGAATATAAAATATAATTACAGATAGAGATATTCCTAAAATTAAGTTGAATATTCTTGATTTATTAATTTTGATATTTAGCATAATAATTCCTGAAACTAGAGTCATTATCATTAAATATATTGGATAAGCAATAATCTTATGTCTATGAGTATTAATTTCTAGCGTTGAGTACCCAAGTGATTCATAATCTTTTTTAAGTTTCTCAAGTTCCCACATGGTCAAAGAGGATAAGTTAGAAAATAAACTATTTATTTTTTCTAAGTTAAAATTTGTGTTTAAATATAATTCTTTTTCATTTGATGTTATATTGTTCTTATTAATATGCTGTTTTGCATCATATATCCTCCATTTGCGATTTTTTATATCAACTTTTTCAGCTTCAATATTTCTAATTAACTCAAAATTTTTTGTTAATTCGACAATTGAAACTTCTGTTAAAAAATTTTCATAAATTGTTTCTGCATTTACAATTAATATAGACTCTTCCATCTCATCTTTTAACCATAGTCCATTTTCTGTAATAACTGCTAGGTATTTATTATCATCAGCATAATTATTTTTTAAATCTAAATATAAAAATTTAAATTTTGCAGAAAAATTGTAGAAAAGTAATATTATTAAAAGTGATAAAATTAATGATACCAAAGTTAAAATCTTAAGTATTTTAAAATTGTTTAAACCAAAGTTTTTATAAACACTTAATTCATTTTTTTCAAAAATCCTAATAAAGAAAAATTGAGTAGAAATTAAAAATATGAAAGGAAAAATATCATAAAGAATTGATGGAGAGTTTAAAAATGTTAAAAATATTGGGTATAAAAAACTAACTTGAGCTTCTTTAAAAAAACTTAGTTCTTCAAAAACTGTCAAAATAAAAATTAATGAAAAAAAAATAAATGTAACTTTTATAATAGTTTCTAAAAATTCTTTAGATATATATCTAATATAGGTTTTTAAAAACATAGTTTTATATCTCCCTGGATTTTATTTTAAATAAACTAAAGGTTAAAAAGAAAATGAAAATTGGTATGAATAAAAATATTACAAATGCAAATTGGTTTTCACTTGCAAATTTAATAGAAAATTGAGAAATGACAATTACCAAAACTCCTAAAAGAAATAGTGATATTTTTAATTTGGAATAATTAAAACTTTCTTTTGATTTAATTAAAAGAAAACAAGCTATTAAAGAAATAATTGGAAGATAAATTGGTAAGTAGACTCTTTTGAGTAATTCTTGAACAACTTCTCTATAAAAATTTGGTGTACATCTTAGATAAAAATTTTCTTTAAATATTTTTTCTTGAGCTATTGTATTTACTATGCAACTTAATAAAGTAAAAGTTTCGTGTTCTTGTATCTTTGGCCAAGTTGTAGTTTTAGTATTATAATTTGATAGATTAAACTTAGTTTCACCAAAGTCTAAAGATATAATTTGATTATTTTCTATATTTATTATTTTTCCATCACTTAAAACTAAAAAGTTTTCATCATCACTAAATTTTAATACACCTTTTTTTGCATAAATCATTTGAGAGCTCGAAGTATTAACTTTGTCTTTTAAAAAAATGTTAAACATTTCACCTTTAGAATTTTTTTTTTCTATAAAAATAGTCAAATTTTCAACTGTATCTATGAATTTTTTTTCTTTAAGTAGAGATGGAAAAAAATCAATAGTTGAAGCTCTTATGTATGATCTTGCAAGGTTTTGACTTTTAGGAACAATAATTGTTGTTAATAAAATTTGTATTATTAAGTAGATCATTGAAAATTTAATAATAGTTTTAGCAAAATCTTCTTTTGTTATTCCATTTGTCCAAAAAATTAATAATTCATTGTTATTTTCATATTTAGTAAAAATATAAAATAAAGTTATAAATAAAATAAAAGGAAGTATTGCACTTAAAATTTTAGGAAAATTTAAAAGTGTATAATAAAAGTATACTCTAAACCCGTGACCATCTTCAGCTATAAAATCTAAAAAGTTTACTGCCTGAATTACCCATACAATTGATCCTATAGATAACAATACTATTAAAAAAAAAATATTAATATCAGATATAATTTTTTGAAAAATTTTTTTTTTCATTGAAATTCTTTAAAGAAGAACATATATAACTTTCAACTCTTAATATAAATTATAAATTTATGTCAATACAAATTGTCCATAAAAACAAAGATAATTCAAATAATCTCGTCTTA
>MDSW01071902.1_pt1 | contig 11267 bp, 20 predicted proteins | sample 811171 | NCBI WGS metagenome assembly MDSW01 (sample SAMN05326641, study PRJNA326480) | marine metagenome | isolation source: seawater | place: Atlantic Ocean: North West | collected 2012
CAATTAAGGGGGCTAATTAGATTATTATATTAATTATTAGGCTAGGGCTTCGGATTGTGTAGCCTTTGGATTGCTAAAGTCAATTCTAGCTTCGGTTTCACCGTATTGGCTTTCTGTGTTTATGGTGTCAACAACATTTGTTAAGGTAGATAGCCAATCAGTTGAAGCTAATTTTTTAAGTACATTGTCACCGCTTCGACCTTCTAAAATATCCCTGACTACCTTGTCACCGCCTTGCTTTTTAAAGTCATTTAAAATCTTAACTAACATATTAAATTTTGCTGTATTTGATTTTAAACTATCTTTGTTTGGTGTTCCTGAACCATTGCCAAGGTCTATATTTTCACCTAATACATATTTTTTATAGAGCTTTGTTATCTCATCTACTCTTTTATTTTCTATAAAATCAGTATTTTCATTTGGAACTTTAATAGCTTTCAAAGCACCGCTTTTTGTTTCAACATGCTCATTTCTGTGAGTCTGTAAAATATTTGACTTGCCTTGTAAAGTCCACCTGTTATTAACCTTTACAAATTTAAAGTCATTTTCATTGCTGAAAACTAAGACAGCGTACCTTGTTGCCTTTGATACTAAGTTATCGAATGCGGCTTTAGGATAGAAATCCTTGCCGTTAACATCCTTATCAAATCTATTAGCTTTTTTTAATTCCTTGCTAATAAATTCTTTTATTTTGTCAGGGTCATTAATCTTAGAAGCTTTTGCGAACTTCTTAGCATATCCAAAGCAATCATAAGCCAGTGAATAAATCTTGTCATTATTTTTGCCAGTCATCTCAACAGTGGCTTGAATAAATCTAGGTGCAAGATTATTTACTATATCTCTGGATGTTTCTTTATAGCTTTCATTGACTTCAAATGAAAATTTGTTGTCAAATTTAAAGCCCTCAAGTTTACCCAAAATTTTAGACTTATTGAATTTTATCTCTTCAACCGTCTTTTTGAGCTTTTTTACTTTATTAGTCATTATTAACCTACTTTCATTTAGTTAGTTAATAGTGATTATCCACATATTAATTATCTTGTCAACACCTATTTTCTATCGGCGATAGAGTTATTTTAAATTTTCTGTGGATAATTTGACATGCAATGTTCCACGTGAAACAATGTAACTATGTTTAACAATATAGATTTTATGATTATGAGCAATGAGAAAACTAACAATACTTTGTTTATTGTGAAGCCTCAAAACTTTTCAGCTAAGATTATGTTAAATAATTTGTCTATCGACGATAGAGAAAACATAGAAAAAAAAGCTGATGTTTACTTAATACGAAAAGGGCAATCAATGAATAACTTTTTTTCAAAAGCTCTAACAAATAAAATGAAATCAACAATATTAAACGTGCATTATGGAGGTAAATAGAAATGAAAGTACACTCAGAGAATGAAATAGAAAAAATAAAACAGCTATTGTTTAATGAAAAAGAGAGTTATAACAGTAAGTTATTGGAAATAGCTCAACAATACGATAACACTAAAGATGGGCTAGATAGAGTTTATCAACAACTATCTGAACTAGCTGAAAAACTAGGTATTGACACGAAGAAAGAATAGTTTAATATAAAATACGATTAGCAAAAACTTCTTTTTTTGCATATTGTGTCCTCCTTGACTTTACCCTCACCGCTAGATGCGGTGGGGGTTTTTTAATTTATCTATTTGTTTTATTTTTAAAGTAGACATACGCCCAGTTCCTATCATCTTCTCTGTATTCTGTATCAACAAATCTTCTGATATTATCTTCATTACATTTATTAATATTACTAAAATAATCAAGTAAGACGCTAAGCTTTTCAATAAAGTTTTTAACATACATATTTATTCCTCCACGATTATACATTATACAATCTAAAAAGTGTTTAGACTATTGCTATTATGGTAAGGCTGATATGTTTGACATGAAACTCTATCGGCGATAGTATGATTACATGAATGCAGATAGGGAGAATAATAACAAAGATAATATGAAAAATGGAGTAGGTCAGTGTGGCTGTTATATTTTATTAAAAGAAACAATGAGGAAACATTACATAAAATCTGATTTAACTAAGCATAAGAAGCATACGCCTAGGTGTTTATATGTTTCATCAAAAGCTTAGGGAGGATAGAATGATACCAAATGACGAAGTAGGAATACAACAATTTAATAAAGCTCATGATAAGGTAATAGAAATTTTAAAAAAACTCAGTAAAGCTTATCAAGATTCTAATGAAGAGGAAGCACTCAAGATAGTCAATGAGATAACATCTTGGAAAGTAGCTTACGAGGATTCTAAAGAGTTATCTAATAATAATTAATACTTCAGGGGGGTATATTGCCCCCCGACAGCCATAAGGTTTTTATCATATTTTTTGCCACTTGTAGATTTGACATAGAGTCGCACCTAGTATATTATTTAACTATGAGTATGCGATATGTAAGGATATTAATAAGCCTTCACCTCATGGGGTTGTTTACTCTGTTAATAGACGAAAGTCCCCGAGCTTCGGCTCCGTGTTCATGGTCTATACTATCGGCGGTAGAAAAGAATCTCCGCAAAGTAATTCGACTATCGCCGATAGACTTAATGAAAGGTAGGTAAAAATGATGGTAGTAGTAACAACAAGAAAAAGAAAAGATGTAGTTCAAGGATTTACCATAACATCTAAGAACTTAGAAAAAGATGATATAGTCCTTACAAAACTACATTGTGAATCTGTTACACCTGAAACAAAGATAAGGATAGCAGACGGATACAAAAACAGAGACACAAGACTTTGTGAAGTCCCTTTGTTTTATGACGAGAAGCAAAGCGAGTTTGGCTCTGTTCTTGTTCAAGATATGTATGCAGTAAAACGTGATAACGTTTGGATACCAATCTATCATGAGAATAGATAGAACTAGATATCTCAAGAACGTTTACCCTGCCAAGGATTATCCGTATCAGATTATAAAAAAAGCCAAGAACATAAAACTTGGTACGACTGTTACGAAGGGCAGACATACAGGTAAGTTAATGTATACTGTAACGTTTGAAGAGAGAGCTACGTGTCCTACATACTGTAAGCATTGGTACGATTGTTATGGTAACACAATGCCATTTGCTCACAGAATACAATACGATAAGCATACAATAAAAAAGATGGATGCTGAGTTGTCTATTTTAAATAATAAAAAGCAGGGTGTGTTGATTAGACTTCATGTACTAGGTGACTTCCCTGATTTAAAATACGTGAAGCAGTGGGAGAAGTGGCTAGATAAATATCCTAATATATCTTGCTATGGATACACAGCTCACAATCCTAGAGATTCTATCGGCGATAGAATAAATAGGATGAATACTAAATACTGGGAGAGATGGAGTATTAGATTCTCTAACTTTCCAAAGTATAAGTTTTCAGCTAACTCAGAGGATATAACTAGCAAGGGTATAGTTTGTCCTGAGCAATCTGGAAAAGCAAAAAGTTGTGCATCTTGTGGGCTTTGTTGGAATACTAAATCAAAGTCTGTATTATTCATGACACATAGCGTTGACTTAAGGAAGGTAGGTAAAAATGCAGACAGAAAATAAACCAACTGACATATGCTATAAATGTGAGAAAGTAGATAACCATATGACGATGCAATATGTCAATCAAGAGAGTAAATATGATGACAGATTAATTTGTGATGGCTGTCAAAATAAAGGAGATGAAAGTAATGCAGATAGAAAATAAAACTCTGGCAGACACCATAAAAGAACAAATAGGTAATGGATTCTTCTATTGTTTATTTCAAAAAAAGAATGGTGATTACAGAGAAGCACTATGCAGGTTTGGTGTAAAGAATTATAAATCTGTTATAGATGGTGAACAAAAGACTATCGGCGATAGAGTATCACCAATCACTGTAAGTAATACTGGTATTTGTGTTAAAGAATTTGAAAACAAAGAATACCAAAAGAACCAAAAAAAGAAGCATGACTTTACATCTATTCGATACGATAGTATAAGATTACTTAAGTTCAAAGGAGTAATGTATAGAGTAGAATGTATGGAGAATGACATGATGAGATTACTAGCACTACAACAAATACCACAAGAATTAGAAAAGTTTGTGAAGCTGTTGTATAAATCATCATCATTCGGTTATGGTATTGGTGACTTACCACAGAAAGGAAAGGACAAACAATGAAAGCATATAACAACGTAAACGACAGTAGATTTATTTGTGAAACTAGAGTTCCGATATACTACAAACTTAAAGGAAATAAGATAGTCGTAAATACTAGTAAACTAAGGAAGGAATTAGATTCAGCAGTCTCTAGGATAGAAAGAACGTTAACAGTAATTAATGGAAGGATTGAAAGATGAATCCAACAACAAATAGTGTAACTGTTAGATTAAGTAGTTATAAAGTAGATAGCATGGAGAAGTCGTATGACTTTAATGTTTGGTCAGATGTTACTCCGAAACAGTTAAGACAATTTAGTTTAATTATTTCTAAGTTGGTGATGTTACATAACTGGGAAAACATACCATGCACTCAAGATAATTTAAGAAAGTCACAGGTATAATATCATGAGTAAAACAAGTAGATTTTTACAGAATCGTGCATTATTTTACATGAGTAGAGTAGAGCATGATGTAGCAACTGGCAAGGTAAGTAAAAGAAGAGCAGTATTACATTCTTTAAGAAAATGGAGAAAGAAAGCTGTAGACTTTGACTTAGTAGAACCATTCATTTATGAAGTTTATGGTGATTACAAAAAACATAGTGAAATAGTTGAAAAATTGATTTGTCAATGGATAGAAAGCATTCAGGTAAATAAAGCCTGATGCGAAAGTTTATACACGATTGTTATCAAGGAGTAATGAATCATGAAAGAAATCCTTTACGACATATACCTGATGAAGGTCTCAGACATATGGTTATGCAGTTGTTAGCTTGGATGTGGTGCATAGTTTTTTCAATATACTTTGGAAGCTTTTTAATATTTGGACTAACGGCGATAGCACATTTCATAGTTATAGTTGCAATAGTTATAACTGTGGTAAGTTTTAAAAAAGCAGAAAAATATAAACATCCTAACGGTGTTTTAAATTATGAAAAGATACAAGGAAAGTATGATGACATCTGGTAAGTTTTTATCAAAAGATAAATCACTAATAGATTTCGATAGCATTCTACAAAATAAAAACCAAGATAGAATAAGTTGTCCGCACTGCTTTTCTTATAAATCTATCAGGATAAGAAAAATAAATGGTATGATAAAATGGGAATGTTTTGATGCAAACTGTAATAAGTATGGAATATATAATGATTCTGTTTCTATGAATGATTTACAGAACATATTTACTGGTAAGAAAGAAATTAAAGATGATAATTATGAATTACCTAAAAGCTTTTTCAGTCCCATGACAAGAAATAAACCAAGAAATTTTATGAAGAAATGGAACTTAAATCCATCAGAACTAGATTTAGAATTTAGATATGATGTAAAGGAAGATAGATTTGTTTTTTTAATTATTCATGGTGGTAGAATAAAAGGTGCAATAGGAAGAGCTTTGTATGAAACTAAATATCGTTGGAAAAAATATAATTCTTGTGACTATCCGTTTGTATGTGGTGTTGATAATGACATGGGAGTTATAGTAGAGGATTGCATATCAGCTTGTAGAGCGTCAAGCGTTGCAACTGGTGTTGCTATCATGGGTACTAGTTTAAGTGAACCACATAAAAATTACATAGAAAAAAATTTTAAAAGTGTATTGATATGTCTTGACCCTGACGCAAAATCCAAATCATTTGACATAGAAAGACAACTAAGTTACAACTTAGATAAGAGGATAGTATGGATAAAGCAAGATTTAAAATACTATCGTAGTGATGAAATTAAAAATGTATTGGAGGTTTAATTGGCAACGTTAATTGAGGTACAAGAAGAATTAAAAAAATCTAAGAAAGAGTGCAGGGAACTAAGAAAGATAGTAAAAGAGTTTGAGATTAGAGAAAAATTTTATCAAGAGAGATTAGAAAGAGCACATGAAAAGAACGCTGAGATTAGAAGGCAAAGAGATAACATGACTATGGATGATGTTGCAAGAATGCAAAAAGCAAGAGCAGAATATGTAGAAAAGTTTGTTAAAGATAAAGATATAGCAGAAGCTTTTGATGAGCAATCGAAAATAAAATTAGATTCGAAAGGTATAAATAGTGAAGAGAAAGATAACGAAAGAAAGGATTGATGTGAATCAAAAAGAACTCAAGGAGATATTTGGTATTTTAAATAATGCTAAAAGGTACGAAAGGGTGGTAAAAAAATTTAACAAGGCAGTAGACAAAAAAATATTAGGAGGCACAGGTGAAAAATTTATTGGCGTTGAAGATAATAAAATTATGTTTAAAAAGGGAGTTCTACCAAAGATACTCAAAAAAGATAAGTAAAGAAAGTTTAGCAAATATAAATGACATATATAAAACCATCGGAAGAATTTATGATGAGCTTGAAAGTTGTAAAGAGATACTGCCTGATGACTTGCACATTCATCATCTTACTTATAATCCTACTTTAACAGAATCTAAAAAAGAAAAATCAGAACAACTATCAAAAGATTTAAAAGAGGTAGAGATAAATGAAGATAGTGTTGTACACACAATAGAACAATTACATATATCTCAAACTGCACATAAAGCTTCTCAAGAACTTTTAAAAGTTTATGAAGGTAGAAGCAAAGATATAAAATCAATTATAAAAATATTAGAAGAAGAAAATACTATCGGCGATAGTGTTGTTGAAGTAACAAAAGATTTAGATGAGTTGTTACAAGAAATGGATTACTCAAAACTATTTAGTTTTAATTCACCAAGTGCTTTGAATAGTTATGTGAAGGGTGTTGGCAAGGGACACTTCACTATCATATTTGCAAGACCTGAATCAGGCAAGACTACCTTTTGGATAAACATGGTTGCAGGTGATAATGGATTTGCACATCAAGAAAAAGTCAATAATATAGCCATTTTTTGCAACGAAGAACAACCAACTAGAAACGTATTTAGAATGATACAAGCTTGTGCAAACATGACTAGAGATGAAGTAGACAAGGAACCTAGCAGAGCAAATGATTGTTGGAAATTAATTAAAGATAAAGTTCATGTTTATGACTGTAAAGATTTTACCTTAAGTGGAATAGATGAGTATTGTGAAGAGTATCAACCACAAATAATAGTTATAGACCAATTAGATAAAGTAGAAATACATGGAAGTTATAATAGTAGTCATGAAAAACTTAGAGAGATTTATAAATGCACAAGAGATATAGCTAGTAGGAGAGATGTATGTGTGTTTGGAATATGCCAAGCTAGTAGTGACGCACATGATAGAAACCATATTAGTTTTAATACTATGGAAGGTAGTAAAACGGGTAAAGCCGCTGAGGCAGATTTGATAATTGGTATTGGAAAAAAAGATGATTGGGAAAATGATGAGGACTTTACTAGAAGTTTATGTATTAGTAAAAATAAATTGACAGGTTGGCATGGAGTGATAAATTGTAAGATACAACCTACCAAGTCGAGGTACATAGATTGACCAGAGATTTATATAACAATCCTAATTTAAAATTAAAAAATTGGTGGGAAAAAATTCCTAATGGTAGGGAACTAGGAACTACAAAAAATAAACAAATATATTCTTATGAGATATGTGTATCTTGTGAGATAGATTTAGAAGATGGTGTTTGTCCAATGTGTGGATACGGAAAGGAGGAAGAATGATTAGCGTTCTAGATATTGAAACAACATTTACAAAGGAAGGTGATAATACACCTTATAATTCAGAAAATAAATTAGTAAGCGTGGGGGTGAATGATGAATATTTATTTTTTAATCATAGCGAGTATGACGGTGACTCTAATGTTAGTTATCATAGGTTACAGTCCATTTTAAATGAAACAACTTTATTAATAGGTCATAATTTAAAATTTGATTTATCATGGCTATTAGAATGTGGATTTAAATATAATGGTAAAGTTTGGGATACTATGATAGCTGAATATGTTTTGTTAAGAGGACAAAAAAAATCTTTAAAATTATCTGAGTGTTGTGAAAGAAGAGAGGTAGGAAATAAGTTTAGCACATTAGAAAGTGCTGTGGATTCTGGTTTAGGCATAGATAATATACCAATAAAAGATTTAGAAACATATGGAAGAAATGATGTTGCCATAACTAAAAGTCTATATGAAAAACAAAAGGAAGCTTATCAAGGTAAACTTACTGGTAAAATGATTCCTCACTTAGATATGCTTAATGAATTTTTATTAGTCTTAACTGACATGGAGAGAAACGGAATACAAATTGATGTTGATTATTTATCTGACTTAAAAAGAATTTTAAATAAAGAGTATATGTCCTTGAAAGTAAAAATAAATAATACGATACAAGAAGTTATGGGAGATACTCCAATAAACATAACAAGTAGTGAACAATTATGTAAGGTAATTTATTCTAGAGAAATAATAGATAAAAAAGATTGGGCTACAACTTTTGGATTAGGATTAGATGAAAATGGTAGAAGAAGAAAGCCTATGCATTTTCCAAGTAATACTTTTAGTAATATAATAGATGCACAAACTAAGCCAGTTTACTTTACGATAGGTAGTAAATGTAAAAGGTGTCATGGCGTAGGATATATAAGAAAAATAAATGCAGATGGAAGACCTTCAAAAAGATTAAATGTTTGCCATAAATGTAAAAAACAAGGTGTAGTTTTGACAGAGACAAGTAAGATAGCAGGGTTCAATGTAAAACCAAAAAGTAGTTACAACATTACTGCAAATGGTTTTAGCTTGGATACAACTAACTTAGAGTATATCGCCGATAGACAACATGGTAAATTAAAAGTATTTGTAAGTGATATAATTAGATACAAACAATTAGAGAAATATCTATCCACATTTGTAGACAAGATGAGAAATGTTGTGTTTGAAGATAACAGATTACATCCTAGTTTTAATCAGACTGTAACTGTCACTGGTAGACTATCTTGTTCTGACCCAAACTTTCAAAACATACCAAGGGGCGATAAGTTACCAATAAAAAAAGTTGTAGTCTCAAGATTTGAAAATGGTGAAATTATTGACATGGATTTTTCTCAACTTGAATTTAGAGTAGCAGCATTTTTATCTCAAGATGAACAGGCTATGAGTGATATACTAAACGGTGTAGACATACATCAAATTGCAGCCGATGCTTTAAATGTTGAAAGACAAGATGCTAAAGCTTTTACTTTCTTGCCTTTGTACGGCGGCTCATCTGGTGATGAGATAGGTAAGAAATGGAATGAAACTTTTAAAAAAAGATATAAAGGTATTATTGAATGGCAGATAGAGGTGGAGGATTTAACTCTACAAACAAAGGTTCTTCTTAGCAAATCAGGTAAACAATGGTTTTTTCCTGATATTGAAAGGAAGTGGGGCGGCTCAAACAAATATACACAGACACGTAATTATCCTGTGCAAAGTTTTGCAACCGCCGATATAGTTCCTGTTGCTTGTATTAATTTGCACAACCAAATAGCAGGTATGAAAAGTAAAATCATCAATACAGTGCATGATTCTATTATTATTGATGCTTATCCAACGGAGGTAAACGATGTCATAGCTAAGCTCAAATACTCTTGTGACAACATCAAACAAAGTCTGTTTGAAAGATATAAAATTAATTTCAATATACCCCTTGAATATGAAATAAAAAAGGGGTATAATTGGTTAGATACTAAAACTATTTAGGAGAAATATATGACAGATAAAACAATCTTTGGTGATATGACTGAAGAAGAAATAAGAAAAGAAACGGGTGGAATAAAGAAGGAACAACCATCTTTCATTAAGAATCTAAGAATAAATCAGAAGGATGTAGATAAAAATAATAATGACAGAGTTGCAAAATATAGAGGGTACTTTGTATTTTGGGATGATATTACAGAGCAGTTTGGATACTTTGAAAAAGCAATTATAAGACCCTTCATAAAACTTCAACAGTTCTTAGTTTACTCACCACAAGAAAGAAAATATACTGGTGAATCCATACTAATTAAGAATGGAGAAGAAGCTAAAGATACTTTTGGTGGAACTTCTTGTAATTATGTTCCACAAGCTAAAAGAAACGAGCTATCTGATGACCAATTAAAGGATGCCAGAAATGTTGGATTTTATACCGTAATTTACGGAACAGTAAAGTTAGATGGGTTTAATTCAAAAGATGAAAAGATTAGTGTTGATAGTTCTTTTCAAATGAAGTTTCAAGGAAAAAATGGTGCTACCTTAAGAGATATGATACAACTAACAAAAGGTGTATTACATCAAAATGAGTTCCACCTAAAAACTGTACCCAGTCCTACTGGTATGGGTTACCATTTAGTTATCGGCGATAGAGTATCTCTTGATGTACCCTCTGACCCAAAAGAAAATAGTGATGATGGTAGACTTTATACTCTGTTTCAAAAAGATGTCAGTGCTCATAATGCATCAGTGTTACAAAAGTATAATGAAGCAGTGAAAAAAAAAGCCAATGACAAAGAGGCTGTGCGTAAAGTAGAAGCTTCTTGAGTCAAGAAATAATTGAAAAGATAAAAGATTTTTTAGTACAGGCGGATAACTCGCCTGTGCAAATAGACGAAAAACTTATTGACGAATTTGCAGAAAACTGTAAAGGTCTTATAAAAAAACAATTCACATCAAATAGAGATAGGTCTTTTAGAGTAAGAATGTCTGGTATTGGAAGACCTCTTTGTCAATTACAAATGGAAAAAGCAGGTGCTGAAAGAGAACAAAGTCCTTATAATAATAAACTAAGATTTTTAATAGGAGATATGATAGAGGCACTAACTGTTTTTATAATAAAATCATCTGGTATAAAAGTTGATAGTGAACAAAAAGGTGTGAGAAGAAAAAACAAATACTTTGAAAATGGCTTGACTGGAACTTATGATATAGAAATTAATAACAAAATATTTGATATTAAATCTGCTAGTGACTGGTCATTTAAAAACAAATTCAACATGGGCTTCGGTGCTGTTGCAGAGAAGGATGTGTTTGGATACTTATCACAAGGTTATTTATATGCGGATACTGAGAAAAAAGATTTTGGTGGGTGGATTGTAATTAACAAATCATCTGGTGAAATTTGTTTAACAGAACCCCCTAGAGATGATAAGGTGTATAAGGACAGGGGTCTCAAGGTAGCTAATGATAACATAAATGCCTTGATGCAAAACAAACCATTTGAAA
>MDSW01015743.1_pt1 | contig 11266 bp, 7 predicted proteins | sample 811171 | NCBI WGS metagenome assembly MDSW01 (sample SAMN05326641, study PRJNA326480) | marine metagenome | isolation source: seawater | place: Atlantic Ocean: North West | collected 2012
CGACGACGACGACGACGACGACGACGACGACGACGACGACGACGCGGACGCGCGCGCGGCAGGGCGACGCGCGGCGGGGCGACGCGCGCGGTGCGACGGGACGGCGAAGGGCGCGCGCGCGCCGCGCGCCGCCGCCGCCATCGCCGCTCCTCCCGCGCGCGCTGCCGAGGTGTGATCGAGTCGCCTTTTACCATCGAGGAATACTGTGATGTTAACAACTTCGGAGGTTCGCCGCGGAAGCCGAACTACTGTGCTCGCATGACATCAAACCGACGACACTCGACTCGACGCTCGTCGCGTGCCTCTACTCCTCCGCGACGACGGGCGACGGCCGCCACACCTGGCTCCCGCCGTCCATGAGCGCCACGCCCTTCGCCCCGAGCTCGTCCCGGATGCGATCGCTCTCCGCGAAGTCCTTCGCCTCCCTCGCCGCCTTTCGCGCCGCCACCGCGGCGTCGACGTCCTCCCGACTCAGCCCCGCGCGCGTCAGCGTCAACGCGCGCAACCGCTCGAGCACGTCGACCGCGTCCGCCTTCGCGCTCGGCAAACCGACCGCGTCTAACGTCTCCGTCACGGCGCGGACGAGCGCTTTCATCGCGGCGATCCTACCCTGGGCTTTCTTCCCCTTCTTCGTGGAGACGAAGTCGTTCAGAAGCTTGAGCGGCGACGACAGCGACGCGATCGCGAGGGGGGTGTTCAAGTCATCCGATAACGCCGCACCGACGGCCGTTTCCGTTTCCTCCGCGAGCGCGACTCCCTCCAGAGCTAACCCTTGGAGTTTCTTCGCCGCCGTCTCCTCCTCCTCCGCGCCGTCCACGACGTCCGACGCTTCGGACAAGGTCTGGTACAAGTAATACAGCCGATCCGACGCTTCCTCGAGCGCGCGTTGCGTGTAGTTGATCGGCGCTCTGTAGTGCGTCCCGAGCAGCATCCACCGCAGCGCGGTCGCGTCGTACTTCGCCGTGACCTCGCGGATCGTGAAGAAGTTCCCCAAGGACTTGGACATCTTCTCCGAGTCGACTTTCACGAACCCGTTGTGGACCCAGTATTTCACGAACGGCGGCGCGTCCTTCGCGTCGTCGCAGCAGCCGCAAAACGCGGTCGACTGCGCGAGCTCGTTCTCGTGGTGCGGGAACACCAGATCCTGCCCGCCGCCGTGAATGTCGATCGACTTCCCCCCGAACGTCGCGTCGATCATCGCGCTGCACTCGATGTGCCACCCGGGACGCCCCTCTCCCCACGGACTCGCCCACGACGGCTCGCCTGGCTTGGACGCCTTCCACAGCGCGAAATCCGCGGGGTTCTTCTTCCTCTCGTCGATCGCGACGCGCTCGCCCGCGCGATTATCCTCCAGCTTTCTCCCGCTCAGCTTACCGTACGTTGGAAGCGAGTCCACGCTGAAGTACACGTCCCCTCCCTCCGCGGGGTACGCGTGTCCCTTCTCGACGAGAGCCTCCGTAACCCGCAGGATGTCGTCCACGTGCCGCGTCGCCCTCGGTTCCATCGTCGGCGGCAGGCACCCCAACGAGATCATGTCCTCGTGGAACGCGGCGATGAACCGCTCCACGAGCGCGTCGCATTCCTCGCCGTTCTCGTTCGCGCGCTTGATGATCTTATCGTCCACGTCGGTGAAATTACGGACGTACGTCACGTCGTACCCGAGCCGCGTCAGAGTGCGGTATAACACGTCGAACGCGACGTAGACGCGCGCGTGGCCGATGTGCGAGTAGTCGTACACGGTCACGCCGCAGACGTACATGCTGACTTTTTTGTCGTCCGGGTCGTTCGGCGCGAACGGCTCCTTCTTCCGCGTCATCGTGTTGTGAAGCGTCAGACGTCTCGCGGGGGACGACGACGACGACGCCGGCGCCTCGGCCTCCGCCGCCGCCGCCGCCGCGGCCGCGGCGGCGGAGGACGTGGACGGCGACGTGAACCGTCGTGTACTCGTCGCGCGGCCGGCGAGCTTGATGGGTCTGCGAGCGTCGCGAGGAAGGAAGGAAGGTGGGTCATCAGAATCAGATGTTGGGTTTTGGCGTCGCTAGGGTTGTGGCGGTCGAGATGGGATGGGATGGACTCGCGCGACGACGGACGCGACCGCGCGCCGGCGCACCTCCTGCTCGTCGTGTCCTGCGATCCGTCCGACGCCGCGGCCGCGATCGCGACGTCGCGGTGCGCGTGATGCGCGCTCGCGCCGACGCCGCGCGGTCGCGGCGACGTCGCCGCTCCCGGGACGACGACCGCCCCGCGCGTCGTCGTCGTCGTCGCGTGGGCGTGATGCCGCTGGTGATGATAGCATCGCGCGCGCGCGGACGCCGCCGCGGACGCCGGTCGCGCGCGCGCGACGCGCGCCATCGTGCGCATCCCGCGCGCGCCGGACGCGAGCACGGACCCGCAGAAGGTCATCGCTCGCGACGCGCGGTGGTCGGCGCTGCCGTGCTCCGCGCCGGTCGCTCTGGCGACGCTGTGGAGCGAAGAAACGGCGCTGAGGCGCGCTGCGCCGATCGCCCGCTTCGTTCGCGCCGACATTATAGATTTGCACGTCGTCGATTCGCGCCGCCGCCGCCGCACTCTTCGCGAGCGCGTTGCCACACGCGTCGCCGTTCCCTTCTCTTCGATGTCGAAGAAGAAGAAAGGCCCCGGCGGCGGCGGCGGCAAGGCCAAGTCCAAGCACCGGTTCTCGTTCGCGAAGGGCCCCGGAGGGAAGGATGGCGCGGGCGCTGCCAGGGACAAGCCGTCCGCGTTCGAGACGCGAAGCAACGCGCCTCGAAAGTTCGACATCATGGGTCGCGTGTACAAGGGCGAGAAGCACAACATCATCGCCGCGCGCGCCGCGGGGAACACGAAGCGGAAGAACACGCTGCTGAAGGAGTACCGCGCGTCGAACAAGGCGAACGCGTTCGTCGACCGGCGCTTCGGCGAGGGCGACGCGACGCTGACGCCGGAGGAGCGTCAGATCGGACGACTCACGCGCACGCGACTCCGGCAGCTCGGGACGGGACGCGGCGGGAAGAAGTCGTTCGCGCTGGGAGACGACGACGACGGGAACGCCTGGATGAACGACGGCGACGGCGGCGACGACGCGGATGGGGGGACGACGCTCACGCACGGCGGCGTCGCGATCGACGAGGCGACGGAGAAGCGACGATCGGAGCATCATCTCGCGCGGCGGGCGACGACGACGCGGCGGAGCGCCCGCGACGGCTTCGGGGGGTCCGACAGCGACGACGATTTCGGCGGCGGCATGGACCGCGCCATCACCGGGGCTCTGCACTTCGGCGGCGGGGAGGGGAACGGGGACGACGACGACGGCGGGTTCGAGCCGTCGCTGAAGCGCGGCGACCACGGCGTGGACGGCGACGACGACGGCGGCGAGAGGCGAAAGACGAAAGCCGAGGTCATGACGGAGCTGATCGAGAAGTCGAAGTATCACAAGGCGCTCAAGACGCGTCAGAGGGAGGCGGACGAGGACTTGCTGGATAAGCTCGACGGCACGTTCGCGGCGCTCAGCGGCGATGGCGCGTTTCGAGCCGTCCTGAGCAAGGGCGTCGGGCACTTAAAGCCCGACGGGTGGACGCGCGACGGAAATCGACGCGACAAAAAAAACCAAAAGGGAGAAACAAACGCCGCCGCGCCGTCCGGGATCGACCTGGACGCGAAGGCGAAAGAAGCCGGCGAGGTCGTGAAGGACGACTACGATAAGATCACGCGCGCGCTCGCGCTCGAGGCGCGAGGGCGAGCCGCGGACAGGACGCGCACGCAGGAGGAAATCGACGCGGCGGAGGCTGCGAAGCTCGAGGAGGCTGAGCGGGGACGATTGAAACGGCAACGCGCGGGGGACAGCGACGACGATGTTGCGCTGTCGGACGGCGACGACGACGGGATGCGTGCAGGGGGCGGGTACGCCGCGAGACGCGCGAAGAGCAAGGGGAGTCGCGCGAAGGACGACGACGGGGACGACGGCGCGAAGAAGGAGAAGAAGAAGGCGAGGAAGGATGGAAGAATCGGCGGGGACGATCTCGGCGACGATTTCGCCGTCGGGTCGGACGGCGACGACGACGACGACGGAAAGGGCGGCGGCGGCGCGTTCTTCGGCGGCGACCCGCTCGCGTACGGATCCTCCTCCGAGGAGGAGGGCGACGTGGAAGGGCTCGACGCGAAGGAGGCGGAGAGACGAGCGATGACGAAGAGCCTCAAGAGGGAAGTCGGATCGATCAAAGACTTGGAGAGAGGGAAGAAACGCCTGAGGAAGTTGGGGCTCCTGGACGACGGCGGCGACGCCGGCGAAGATGAAGAGGACGATGGCGACGACGACGACGGCGATGATGACGACGACCAAGAGGACGACGACGACGACGACGACGACGACGACGAGGAGGAGGAGGATGAGGAGGAGGAGGAGGAGGAGGACGAAGAAAAAAAAGTGGCCGACGACGTCGACGACAAATCGGACATCGTCTCCATCCCCGATAAATCCGACACGTCCATCTCCGTGACGCCCTCGGACGAAGACGCGGGCGGCGCGGAGTCCGACTCCGACCCCGCGGCGCGGTCGAAGAAGACGGAGACGGCGTCGTCGCCGCCGAGACCGACATCGACATCGACGGAGCTCCCGTTCACGTTCCCGATGCCGGAGACCCCGGAGCAACTGAACGACATCGTCGGCGCGTTGAGCCCCGCGGACACCGCGTTGGCGTTGGAACGCATCCGGAAGTGCCACGCGCCGACGCTCAAGGAGGACAACCGGAAGAAAACGCAGACGTTTTTAGGGTTACTCCTGCAACGGTTCGAAGTCCTCGCCGGGGAGTCGCCTCTGCCGGCGGTGTACCTGGATATCCTCGCGGCGAACGTCGCCGCGGTGGCCGCGTCGGTGCCGTTTTTCGCGGCGACGGCGGCGCGCGCGCGGTTGGAAAAAATGTCCGCGCGTCTGCGCGCGGCGCTTCGCGACGACGAGACCGGCTGGCCGCCCGCGCGGACGATCCTCCTCCTCGCGCTCTTCGCGGAAGTGTTCCCGACCACGGACAAACAACATCCGGTGTGCACGCCCGCGGCTCTGTACATCGGGAACGTCCTCGCGCACTGCGCGATTCGCGGCGCGAGAGAGGCGGCGCTCGCCGTCGTGTTCGGCGCGTTGGCGGCGGCGTACAGGTGCGTTCTATCTCACACTGGTTCCCATACGACCCCGTCGCCGTGGTGAACGCCGATCCTTAAGGGCTTTTGCGGGCGCATCTCTCCGCCCATCCCTCGCTTTCAATTCCCGCCCTCGACGCCTTTCAACTCCATCTGACGCCTTTCAACTCCACCCCGACATCGCTTTGTACAGCGCTCCCGCCGGGCGCGTGTTCCCCGAGGCCGTGTCGCTGCTGTCCGCGGTCGTGCACGCCGCGGGCGCGGCGGGCACGAAGAGCGGGAAGTGGGACGCGGGTTTGCCGAGCCACCTGAGGGAGCAAGTCGGCGGGCCGTGGCTCGCGCCCAGCCTTCCGGGCGGCGGCGGCGGCGGCGATGCGACGTCGAAGAAGAAGAAGAAGAAGAAGAAGAACGACGCGGACGCGGACGCGGACGCGGACGCGGACGCCCCGACCACCGGCGTCCTCGCCTCCCTCGCGTCGATTCTCTCCGCCGCGCCCGCGAACGCGCCGAGCGATTGGCTCCCGAACGGCGACGACGACAAGCACGCCGTGTTACTCGCCGCGGTGAAAACGCTCCGGACGCTGTGCGCGCCGGCGACGAAGACGCCGTCGGCGCGGGAGTTCTTGGCCCCGACCGTCGTCGCGATCGAGCGCCTCGGCGCGACGCTTCGCGGTGTCACCGTGGAAGAGAACGACGCGAACACCAAGTCGAAAACGCCACCGCCGCCGCCGTTACTGCTGACGGGCGCGCTGAAACGCGCCGCGGAGGCGTGCGTCGCGCTCGAGGCGGACGTCGCGCCCGCGTTCGCGTCGTCGGCCAAACGCCCGCCGCTGACGTGGCGTCTCAAGAAGGTCGAAGCGATCAAGGTGTACAACCCGATGTACGAGATCGAGGGGTACCAGAAAGGGCGGGACTACGACCCGAACCGCGAGAGGGCGGAGGCGAAGAAGCTGCGGCGGCAGCTCAAGAAGGAGGCGCGCGGCGCCGTGCGCGAGCTCCGGAAGGACAACCGGTTCCTCGCGGAGGAGCGGCACAAGGAGAGCAGCGCGGCGGCGGACGAGCGCGGGGAGAGACAGAGGGACACGCTCGCGTTCTTGGAGAAGCTCGAGGGCGACCTCAAGAGCGGCGGGCAGGGTGGGATGATCGTGAAGACGCAGCGGAGGGTCAACGGCGGCGGCGGCGGGCGCGGGAAGAAAGCCGGCGGCAGAGGGGGCGGCGGCGGGGGGAAACGATAGGACAGCTTTTTGGACGACGAACGAACGCGATCGACGACGACAACCGCTCGAGCGCTCGCGCCCTTCAATCAAATTAACGCGCACATCAGACAACCAAACAACCTCGATCGTCACGACGTGACTCTTCTTCTTCTTCTTCTTCCCGCCCCGCGGCGGCAGGGGCACTCTCTGCGTACCACTGCTCCGCCGCGTCTCGCCCCCCAACCTCCTCACGTTTGTTTTTACACTCGAAAACAAAACGCGCACGCGTGGCCTCCTCGTCGCGCGTTCGCTCTCGAACGCGCACACGATTCGCCCTCTCCTCCTCTCCGCCTCACCTCCTCTCTCTCTCACCTCTTCGCCTCGCCTCCTCTCTTCTCTCTTCCTCGTCCGCCGCGTTTGATCATCGCTTGATGTTGTTCAGATACCGCAAGCACACGAGGGAAAAAATCTGAAAGAGCACCATTTCGAACAACAGCACAAAAAACGCCGCGACCGTGTGCGTGTCGCTGTAGTCGTAGTCGTACAGCTCCACGAGCGTCGGGTTCTCGGGGTATATCCCCGTGATGATCTGCTCGATCGCCCACGCCATGGGGGAGACGTACAGCGCCCATATCATGAAAATCGGCACCGTCGCCCGCGACACGAAAAAATTGTTGAAAAGAATGAACAACATGAGCCCCGGCATCGCGACTTGGAACGCCTGCGACGGCGTCGGCGCGACCGCGGCGACGACTTTAAAGTAGTTCGTCATCACCATCAGAGACATGAAGCTCCAAAAGTACAGCGTCCCGAACATCGACCACGACAGCCCGGACAGCGAGTACATGATGACGACGGTGACGAAGTTCCCGAGCACGGTGAGCGCGAACTGCACGACGGAGTCCACGAGCACCGCGGCGGACGTCTCGTACATCGCGTCGGAGGTTTCAAACTTAAACACCATCCTCTGCGCGATCATCTCCGGCATGACGATCATGTTCGCGAGCGCGCCCATCTGCAGCATCATGAACAGGAACGACACTTGCTGCGCGGGGAGCTTATTGCCGATGTCCAGAAACGCGACGCCGATGACGAGCCCCTGAAGAATCGACATCATCACCCGCAGACGCAAGTGGCTCTTGTCTCGCGCGGTGAGCGTCAACCGACGCATCATGAGCGTCGACACTTGCGTCTGAAACGGCACAGAACACGGCGTGTCTCTCACCTTGTGCGTCTTGAACAGCTTCCCTCTGATCGCCGCGACGTCGTGCAGAATCTCCAACGCGCTCTTCCCCCCCGCTGCGATCATGTCGCCGACGTCGCGTTCCACGACGGGCGCCTGCCTCTCCAGATACGCCTTCGCGAACGTCTCGGACTTGGACCCGGGGACGTCCGGGGTGATGACGTCCATGAAATAATCCGTCGCGTTCCCGCCCTTCGGCGGCGCGCACCCGAGATCGGAGAAGTACTTGTTCGCGTCCGCGAACGCGCCGTTGTACACCACCCTCCCGGGATTACTCGTGATCAGCGTGAGGTGGTCGAACAACGCGGCGACTTCCATTCGCGGCTGGTGGATGACGACCACGAACGTCGTCCCTTGCGTCCTCGACGCCGCGGCGACGGATCGGATGCACAGCTCCGCGTCCGTGGCGGAGAGACCGGAGGTGGGCTCGTCCGCGAAGACGACTTGCGATCCGCCGACGAAGCCGCGCGCGAGCGTGACGCGCCTCTTTTGGCCGCTGCTGATGCCGCGCGTGCGCTCGTCGCCGATGAGCTGGTTCTTCACGCTCAGCAGGCCGAAAAAGTTTAAGATCTCCTCCACGAGCAACTTACGACACTCCGGGCTCATGTCCACGGCGTCGACGCGCAGCCGGTGGTTAAACTCGACAGCTTCCGACACGGTCCAGTACGCCGGAACGATCTCGTTATGCGGGACGTAGGACGTGACCCTCGAGTAGAGATGATCGCGCTTCGTGCCGTTGAGGAAGACCTCGCCGGAGTACTTCGTCGTCTTCTTCCCGGCGAGCATGTCCAGCAGCGTCGTCTTCCCGCACCCGCTCGGGCCCTGAGTTAATTAATCGTTCGAGGAAGGGAACGGCGGGGAGGGGGGTCAGATTGGACACGTGCTCGTGCTGTGGTCGGACGACGCGAAAGCAAAAAGCATGATTCATTCTCGACGACGAGCGGTCGAGCGAGGGCGCACCATGATCGCGACCATGCTGCCGGCCTCGTACGCGCCGCTCGAGGGCGCGAGTATGAGCTTCTCCCCGAGCTCTTTCGACCTGATCGAGAACGACAAGTCTCGGAACCCCAAGGAGCTCTGCCCGCACGCGGTGAGAGGATCGCGTGGGAGCTGCGTCACGTCTCGGGTCAAAACATCGCGCGCGTTCGCGACCCGTCTCTTGATGATCCGCGTCCTCTCCTCCTCCGCGGTCGAGGCAGAAGGTGCGCCGTCCACCTCGATCGCGACCGCGTCGGCGGCCGTCATACCGCGTCGACGAACCCTCCGTTCGTGCTCCCGCGCCGCCGTAATCTGCAGTTACAATTCCTCGTTTTGTCGTACGTAGGGTTGTACGTAGGGTGAAACCCGTGGCGCGGTTTCGGCGCGGGTGCCGTGGGCTCACGTTGACCGACTGACCGACCGCGTTTTAACGGACGCCGCCACCGCCACCTTCGATGATTTATTTCCCACAGCAGTTCCGTCACTCTCGCGCGAGCGTCGCCCACGCGCGTCGCGATGTTCACCCTGAGCGCGTCCTCCCTCTCCTTTCGCGCGGCGCCGCCGTCCACGGCCGCGCCGTCGTCGTCCCGCCGTGTCACCGCGACGTGCGCGCGCGCGGGTTCGAAGCGAGGAGAAGATAAGATGACCGACGTGGACGCGATGGCTCCCTCCCGGCGCGGCGTCGCCTCCGCGCTCGCGATGGGCGTCCTGTCGTTCGCGGCATCGCGCGCGGAGCCCGCAATCGCGTTCGGGAGCGGCATCCCCGGCTACGACATCAACGAGAAAGCGCGCTCCGCGATCCGAGACGCGAACAACAAGGAGCTGGACGAGCAAAAGCGCATCGCGCGCGAGTTTCGCGAGGCCAAGGCGAGGGAGCGAGAGGCGGCGGCGGCGGCGGCGGCGGCGGCGTCGTCCGCGCCCGCGACGGAGGCGGGGGAAGCGCAGTGAGAAGAAAGAGAAGAGGAAGAGGAGCGCAGTGATAGGGTGGCGGTCGCGTCGCTATTAAATGACAGATCGCATCGCAGCCGTCGTCGTCGCGTCGAAGGTTCTCCGTCAGAACGGGACGACGCGTCGCGCCACGTCCACGAGCAGCGACGGCAACAGCGCCGGCATCGCGGGCAACGCGATCTCACCCCCCCGAGGATCCTTTCTCCGCACCCACCGCACGATGTCCTCTAGAAGCACGTCGTGCCCGCCGCTTATCGGGTCCGTCACGAACGGATCCGTGTGCGTCTTCCCGTCGTAGTACCGCTCCGTGACGTCCTGAGGGTCGTTCCATACGAGCGAACGTCGGGGTGGAGTCGAAAGGCGTCAGAAGCGGAGTTGAAAGGCGCCGAGGGCGGGGATTGAAAGCGGGGGACCCTGGGCGGAGAGAGACGCCCGCAAAAGTCCTTAAGGAACGGCGTTCACCACGCGAACGCGGTCGTATGGGAACCAGTGTAAGATAGAACGCGCCTGAGATCCCGCGGCGCGCAACGCCTCCGCGAAGCGCGCGCTCTCGCTCGGCGGCGCGGAGCCGTCCGCGTTTCCGTGGCACAGCAGCACCGCGGGGAGCGACGACGCCACGCCGGGAATGTCGCGCAGCATCGCGCAAGGGGACGCGCGCGGGAGCGCCTCCTCCGCGCGCGCGCCGCTGTACCCCGCCTCCATGATGCTCCAGAAGACCTCCTTGTGTAACCCCTTGCGGTTGAAGTGCTCCGCGAGCGCGCGGTCGTCCGGCGCGTACACGCCGCTGATGCCCACGAACCCGGCGAGGTCTCTCGGGGACCACCGCGCGACCGCGGTGCCGTAGTCGATGACGCTCCCGCCGAGGCTGGTCTCGTACTCCGCCTGTCGAAGGATCGCGGACGAGGCTAAGTGGGCGCCCGCGCTCTGTCCGACGACGAAAATTTTCTTCGCGTCGCCGCCAAATGATCGCGCGCGCTTCGCGACCCACCCGATCCCGTTCGAGACGTCCTGGGTCATGTCCCCGACCGTGCCCTGCGGGAAGTTTCTGTAGTCTAAACTCGCGACGATGAAACCTTGTTTCATCAGCGTCAGCGACAGCAGCGCGCCCCAGGCTTTGTATCCTATGATCCACATCCCGCCGGTGACGAAGACGATCACCGGTCTCCCGCCGGATTCGTCCCCGGCGTCCTCGGCGTCCCCGCCCGCCGTCCCCGGGGACGTCCCCGATTTGTCGTCGACCGCCGACGCGTCGTAGTGGCACCCCTCCGGAAGGTACAAATCGAGACGGTTCCTCGGGGAGCTGCCGTACAGGATGTCCCTCTTGACCCTTCTCGAGGTGTAGTACGTCCACGCGATGCGGAAGAACGCGGGGGACAGGACCGCGGCGAAGGCGACCAGCCCGCAGAACTTTATCAGCCACCCGACGCGCACGTACGCGATCAGACGCAGCGTCAACCACAGCGGGACGATCACGTTGCGGACGATGAATCGCAGCGTCGCTTTCGCGAACGCCGGGAGACGGATCCGTCGCGACGGCATGACGTGGCGCGATTCGATTATTCGGTCGAGCGGCGGTGCCGTCCCGGCGCCGAGGGGTCAGATCCCGCGCGCGCGACGCCGCGGGGGTGGAACGCGCGCGCCTCGGGCCTCTCGAGCGCGCGCGGCGAGCGCTTCCTGACGCGCGATGCGACGTGCCCGCGCGCGGAGAAGTGCGCGAGGCGACGCGCGCGAGGCGACGAACGCAGAGGCCGCGGGTCATTATTTCGGTGGCTCG
>MDSW01163259.1_pt1 | contig 11266 bp, 8 predicted proteins | sample 811171 | NCBI WGS metagenome assembly MDSW01 (sample SAMN05326641, study PRJNA326480) | marine metagenome | isolation source: seawater | place: Atlantic Ocean: North West | collected 2012
GGCGAACAGCGCGATCGAGCTCGCTTTCGCGCTCTGGTTATCGATCCCCTCGGTGGTCTTATCCCAGTACAGGTGACGGAATCCCCCGAGCGTGTGATAGACAAACGGAAACCCAAACGCGAGCTTCGTCGGGTACACCATGAACGGCAGCCAGGATTTGAACCCTTCCACGAACGCGGGCAAGGTCTCCGGCCCGCCGACGAAAGAAAGCACGCCGCCGAACGCGACGCCGCCGCTGAGGACGCACCCGGTGACGCGATTCGTGATGGACGACAGCGCCACCGCGGGAAACTTGTAGTGCACGCGCTCGCCGTCGATGTCCAACACGTCCGGGCTCATCGGTCGCTTCTCCAGGAGCTGAGCGGGGACGCGACGCGGCGGGGGTGGGTGGGGGGGGGCGATGGCGCGTCAGTTTAAACGCGTCGCGATCGCGATGGGAGGGAGGGCGGACGCGCGGGACGACGACGACGACGACGCGCCGATTTAGGGTAACACGCGACGGGACGGGGGAGATATTTATTTCTGGTCGCTCGAGGGAGCGATCGCGCGCGAGGGCGCGCGCGGCGCCGTCGCGGTGGACGCGAAAAGAGAGAGAGAGAGAGAGAGAGAGAGAGAGAGAGAGAAGAATCGCGCGCCGCGCGCACCTCGCGATGGTTCTTCGGCGTCCCCAAGAACCCCGTCCCCGGGCCTCCGTCCTTCCACTGACCGTAATTCTCCGGCACGCCCGTGTCCCCGATCCATCGCGGGGATCCGAGCGTCCCCGCGGTGGGGGCGATGAGCGAAGACGCGGACGTCCCCGCGGGCGCGAACGCGCCGCGGCCCGCGTTCGCGAGCGCGCGCGCGCCGCCGTTGCGTAGGAGCGCCTGCATGATCGGATCGGTGCGTCCGCGATCTGGCGCGCGAGGCGGCGAAGGGGCGCGTGACGTCAAGATGATGTCAACTTTGTACGTGTACCTTCGAAGGTAGCCGACGTGTGCAGTGCGGATGAAACTGCTGGGACGAAATTATCACTCGTCGTTCGTTCGGGGTTTGGTCTCGCGTCGTCATTCATAATAATAATAATAATCATAACTTACTCCCGGTCCCACCCCCCACCATGTGCCGTCGCCGGGCCGCCCTCTCCTCCTCCGTGGGCTCCGCCGCGAATATCTTCCCCGGGTTCATGATCATCCTCGGGTCCAACGCGCGCTTGATCCGCCGCTGCGCGTCCACGTGAAACGGCCCGTGCTCCCACAGCACGTGCTTCATCTTCCCGATCCCGACGCCGTGCTCGCCGCTCGCGGCGCCGCCGTACGCGATCGCGCGCGCGATCACCTTATCGTTCAATTTCATCAGCTTCGCCTCCTCCTCCGGCGCGTACGGGATCAAGCAGTGGAAGTTCCCGTCGCTGATGTGCGCGCACATGACGCACGGAAAGCCGGCGGCTTTGAAATCCGCCTCCGTCTCGGACACGCACGCGGCGAGTTTGGACGTGGGGACGCACACGTCGCCGACGTAGACGTGCTCTTTCTTCTTGGGATTTCCTTCCTTTATGCCCCGGTATCGCATCGCGCCGAGGTAGCACCCGCGCCGCGCGTCCCAGAGCTCGTCCAGCGCCTCGCCGTCGGCGGCGAAGTCGAGTTTCGTCGCGTGATTTTTTTTCGCCATCTCAGCCATCGCGCGCCAGTCCTTCTCCGCCGCCTCCCTGTCGTTCCCGACAAACTCCAAAAAGAGCGTCGGCGCTCTCGCGAGCGTCGTCTTGAACACCACGTTCGTGCACTCGATCCCCTCGTCGTTCATGAGCTCGCACCGAAGCAACGTCTGCAAGTTGGCGCCGACGGCGTCCACGACGGTTTTCGCCGCGCTCGCCACGTCTGGAAACGTCGCCACCGCGCCGCACCGCACCGTCGGGCGCGGAAACAGTCGCACCGTGAGCTCGGTGATCACACCCAGCGTCCCTTCCGCGCCTAAATACAGCGCGTTGAGCTCGTACCCGGTGCTGCTCTTGCGAACCGCGCGTCGCGTTTGAATCACTCGGCCGCTCGGGGTGACCACCGTCATCGACCGGACGTTTTCCTTGGACGTGCCGTACTTGAGCGTGCTCATCCCGCTCCCTCCGGTGGACGCCATCCCGCCGATGCTCGGGTTCGAGCTCGGGTCCGGCCCGAAAAGCAGCCCGTGCGGCTTCAAGAACGCGTCGAGCTCGTTCTTCAGGACGCCCGCGCCGACGACCGCGAGCTGCTCCCCGGGAACCATTCGCGTCGTCTTCAGAAGGCTCGCGGGGAGGGCGTCAGATGGAGTTGAAAGGCGTCAGTCGGAGTTGAAAGGCATCGAGGGCGGGGATTGAAAGCGGGGGGTGGGCGCAGAGAGACGACGGCAAAAGTCCTTAAGGATCGGCGTTCACCACGCCGACGCGGTCGTATGGGAACCAGTGCGATACTGTAACGGAACGCGCCTTCAGAAGGCTCGTGTCCAACACGAGCCCGCCGTCGTACGGCACGCACCCGCCCTCCAATCCCGTCCCGGCGCCTCGCGTGACGACGGGCACGCGCCGCTCGTAACACAGCCGCACGATCTTCGCCGTCTCCGCGGTGCTGCTGGGTAGCACGACGACGTCCGGCGTCGCGCGCGGGTGATGCCCCATGTCCCCGGCGTACGGTTTCTTCTCCGCGGCGGACGTCAGCACGCGATTGAATCCGTCGCGATCGAATTCGACGCAGACGCTCCGCAGCGCCGCCACGAACCCGTCGTTCACGGCGCCGTACGAAGGCGCCGGCGGCAGCGGGTCGCGATCGTAGTCCGGGTTCGCGTCGTCCGCGAAGGCGTTCCCGCGAAGATTTTCTCCCGTCGTCGTCGTCGTCGTCGTCGCCCCTTCGTCCCTGAACGCGCGCACGGCTTTGTTTAAGCCGTCGATCTCCAGCAGAAACCCGTCGTGCCCGTGGACGGAATCGATGGCGAACATCCTCGAGTTCGGCAGCGTCCGTACCATCTCTCGCTGGAGATGAAACGGATACAACACGTCGCTCGTGATCCCGACGACCATCGACCGCTGCGTGATCCCCCGCATGACGTCCTCGTACGACCCCTCCCGCCCGCGCGACACGTCGTGCGAATCCAGCGTATACGTCAGCTGGACGTAACAGTTGGCGTCGAACCTCCGCGTGAACTTCCGGCCCTGATACTGCAGGTACGACTCCACCGCGGTGAACGGCAGCGATTTTGCGGTCGTCGCGTTCTCGTTCGAGTGCGACGCGACCCCCAGCTCGGGATGCGCGGGCGGCTTCGTCGCTTGGTTTTTCGTCGCGTCGCGCGTGCCCTTGGCGTCGGTTCCGCTCGCGTCGCGTCGGCCAAACTTTTCATCCGCGCCCGCGGGCGACCGGTACGTCAGCATCGCGGTCATCCGCGCCGCGGCGAGCCCACCAAGCGGCGGATCCCTCGCGTCGTACTCCCCGCCGTTCCACCGCCCGTCCGCCATGATCGCGAACCGCTCGCACTCGCCGATCCCGGTCGCCCAGTCGGAGTGCCGCCCGCACCCGGCGATGAGACACAGCTCGCTCACGAACGACGGGTACGACGCGCCCCACTCGAGCGCGAGCATGCATCCCATGCTCCCGCCGATCGCGAGCTTGACCCCGGCGACGCCCATCGCGTCCAAGAGCATCTTCTGCAGCCGCACGTTGTCGCGGATCGTGCAAGGCGTCGGGAAGTCGGCGCCGTAGGGACGGCCCGGGGTGGCGGGATTCATCGTGATCGGGGAGGCGGTGCCGTACGGGGATCCGAGGTAGTTGACGCACACGACGAAGTCTTCGCGCGTGTTCATCGCGAAATGGGCGCCGTCGCCGAGCATCTCGCCCCACCACTCGTGCACGCAACTGTTCGACGTCAGCGAGTGCCCGACGACGACGACGTTGTCGCGCGTCGCGCTCAGCTCGCCGTACGTCGAGTACGCGCAGACGACGTCGCGCAGGACCGCGCCGTTCTCGAGCTCGAGCGACGGGAAGACGCGCGTCTTCACGCCGGGGGGGAGGCCGAGCCCGGCGTCCTTCATGTGGTCGCCGCCGTCGTCGTCGCCCATCGCGAACGGGGCCCGACGGGAAGGGCGACGAGGACGCGCTAGGGATTCTGCTGCTCGGCGGATCTGACAGATTCAAAACAGCTGAACCAATCGATTGACGAGTCGGCACTGCGCTATGCGCGCGCGCGAGGGACACGACGTCGTCGAGTTCGTGATCGTCCGGCACGGGCAGACGACGTGGAACGCGTCCGGGACGATCCAAGGCCAGGCGGACGCGCCGCTGGACGAGCTCGGGATCGCGCAAGCGCGCGTCACCGCGGCTGAGATCGCGCGCGGGGTGCGTTGGGGGCACGTCGACTCGGTCGACTCGTCCGACCTAAGGCGCGCGGCGGACACCGCGTCCGTCATCGCCGCGTCGTCGTCGTCGGCGTCGTCGTCGTCGTCGGCCGTGCGCGCGCACGCGGCGCTCAGGGAGCGGCACGCGGGGTCGCTGCAGGGGATTCGCCGAGCGGATGCGCCGGCGCGGGACCCGAAGGCGTGGAAAGCGCTGCGAGGCGGCGACGACGCGACGCGCGTCCCGGGCGGCGGCGAGTCCTACGACGACGTCTGGGACCGCGTCGTGCCGTGGTTCGAGGACGAGGCGAGGGCGCGCGCGAGGGCGAGGGCGGCGGCGGCGGGGGAAGGAGGAGGACGCGGCGGAGGGAGGGGCGTCGTCGTGACGCACGGCGGGGTGATTCACGTCCTATCGGACCGATGCGAGGCGGACGACGAATGGTTCGACGACGACGACGATCGCGACGACGTGCGACGCGGACGCGGGCGCGTCGTCGTCAAGAACTGCGCCGTCGGCGTGCTTCGACTGCACGTCCCCAGAGAGGACGACGCCGCCGGCGAGCGACGCGTGCGATGGCGGATAGGTGAGACGTGGGGGGACGCCTCGCACCTGGAGGAGGGAGGACTGCGGAGCAGCGCGTGGGGAGGAGGCGCGGCCGGCGTGTGACGAGGACGCAGAAATGACGTTATTTTTGACGAGTCACCGCTCCCCGAGCGAGGCGCGAGCGCACACACCCTCGCGCGCGATGACCCGCCGCACGTGCTTCGACGCGCTCCGACGCGCGGTCGCGTCCGCCGCCGCGGCGTCGCGGCTCCCGCCGGGCGGTCCGCGCGCGGCGCCCGCGGCCGCGCGGACGACGCTCGAGCGGGGGCGCGTCCTGAACGACGTAAATCATCACCGTCGTCGTCGTCTCCCGATGATGGTGAATTGTGCCGCGCCCGCGTCGCTCGCGCCCGCGGCCGTGCGGCACTGGCAGTCCACCGCGGGGGCGATCCAATCGCGCGTCATCATCTCCGCGTACGGCCCGGACCGCCCGGGGATCATGTCCGAGCTCGCGAAGATCATCCTGGAGAGCGCCGGGAACGTCGAGAACTCGCGCGCGACGCGGCTCGGCGACGACAGCAACATCATGATGCTCGTGTGCTTCGGCGAGAGCACCGACGAGCAGCGCCGCGCGTTCGAACGCCGCGTGCACGAGATCCCGGGGCTCACGGTGACGCTCCGCGCGACGACGGCGAAGCGGCACACGGACGAAACCCTGGACGCGGGGGCGGGCCGGTGGCGGCGGATCGTGCTGCACGGGACGGACTACCCCGGGCTCCTGCACGAGATGGCGGGCTCGCTCGCGCAGGAGGGAATTAACATCGAGGCCATAAACACGGACACGCAGAAGGCGCCGTTCGGGGACGACGACCTGTTCACCGTGGACGCGGTCGTGGAGATACCCGCGGACGCGGACATCGCGCGGTTCAAGAAGAGCCTGGACCGGCTGAAGCAGAAGCTCGGCGTGGACATCGAGGTGAGCGACCACGAGCCGTACGAGTCGGTGCAGCGACACAAATAGTGACGGCGACGCGCGACCGACGCGCCGAGAGGACGTCCGTTTCGAACGCTGAACGCGTCGTGTTATTAAAACTCATCAGCTAATGATCAAGGGTGCGGCGCGATTTCGCCGCCCCCTTCCTCTTCCTCGCGATCGATCCCGCCCAGCCGGTCCTCGAGATCGTGCGCCTCCCGCGCGATGTCCTTCGCCGCCGCGCGGAGGTCGGCAACCTCCGCGTCCCCCGGCGGTTTTTTCGCCGCCGCCGTGGCGCGCGCCTCCTCCTTCAGCGTCGCCGTCGTCGCCGTCTTCGAAGTCTGCAAATTCGCGACGACGTCCGCGAGATTCTTCACGCGGTCCTCGTCCACGCCCTCGGCGGTGACCGTCCGCAGCGTCTCGCTCATCTCTCGCTCCGCGTCCTTCTTCTTCTTCGCGAGCGCCTTGACCTTCTCGTCCGCGAGCTTCACGACGTCGACGTCGGTGACGTTGCGCTTCCGCCCCAGGGCGTCGTCGTCCTTCGCGCGGCGAGCGCGCGAGGTATCACGATCGTCGTCGTCGTCGTCGTCGTCGTCCTCCTCCTTCTTCTTCTTCATCTTCTCGCGCGCGTCGTCCTCCGGCGCGTCGTCGTCGTACGCGTCCGGCGCGTCGTCCGACGTCGCGGCGACGTTTGTCTTCTTCCCCGCGGTGACGTTCCGCACGCCGCCGATGAGGTCCCGGACGATCTTGTCCGGGGTCTTCTCGACGTCTTCTAGGGGACCCTCCGCGCCCGCGGCCGCGTCCGAGTCCGAGTCCTTCTTCGAGGGCCACCACCCGCCGCCGCCGCCGCTCGTGGACGCGCCCCCGGTCTTCTTCGAGTCGCCGTCGCCGCCGCTCGCGCGCGGCGCCGCGTCGGAAGCGACCGCGACCGCGTCCAACCCGAGCGTCTTCTCGAGTTTTCCTTTCGCGTCCTCGGCTTCCGCGTTGGCTTCTTTGAACGACTCCAGGCTCGCGACGACCTCGTCGACCGCGGACGCGTTCTTCGCGTCGTCCTTCACGCTCGGCGGCGACGGCGGCGCGGCGCGCGTTTTCGATTCGGGCTCGGCGTCGGCGTCGGCGTCGGCGTCGGCGTCGGCGTCCGCGCGCGTCGTCTTCTTCCCTTCTTTCCGCGCCGCCCGCGTCGTCCGCTCCGCCTTCTCCATCTCCGCCGCGATCGCCTCCCGCTCCGCGCGCTCCTTCTCCTTCGCGCGCAGACGCTCCGCGAGGGTCGCGTTGAACCACGCGCCGTCGACGCCCCCGCCGCGCGTCGCGTTCTGCGCCGCCGCGAGCTTCTCCTCCGCGCCCTCGGCGTACGCGCGCAACTTTTCGCTCGACGCCGTAAACTCCTCGCGCGCGGCGGCGATCTCTCCCTTCTCCTTATCGATCGCGTCGCTCGCCGCGCGCACTTCCGCCACCTTCTCGACCGCCTTCACGAGCGCGCGCTCCGCTTGGAGCTGCCTGAACACCTCGGACGTGCACGTGTACGACAGAATTAACGCGAGCGCGATCTGCGCCTTGGCCCCCGCGCGCCACCGACGCAGCGTCCTCTTCTCCGTCTTGCCGCGTCGCGTCGGCGGCGACGCCGCGGCGGCGGCGGCGGAGATCATCGCGGAGATCACCGCGGGCGAGTCCCCCTTCCGCGCGCTGCTGCTGTTGCTGTTGATGTTGCTGTTGCTCGCGAGGGAGCCGCCCACGAGAGGGAGCCCGAGCCCGTTCGCGCACCGCTCCTCGTCCGACGACAGCAGCTCCCCGGCGTCGTCGTCGAACAACCCTCGGATCCCTCCGACGACTCCCGCTCCCGCTCCCGTCGCGCCTCTCCCCAGGGCGCCTTTCCCTCCCCCGATCGCCCCGATGACCCCCCTCGGGGACGTCACCGTGAGGTACGCGAGCGCGGGGAATACGAACGCGATCGCGAACGAGCACGTGCTCCCGGTGAGCCCGAACGCGAACTCGACGTTGGGGACGTAAAGCGCCAACGTCAACGACGTCGCGATAGCCGCCACCGCCGTCGCCTGCGACAGCCGCGCCGACGTCTCGGGGGACACCTCGCGCGCGCCGCCGCCACCGCCGGCTCCGAAGACCGCAAAGGACGGCGCGAAGAATAAGAACGCGTCCGTCGCGCTCCGGTGCATGGGCAGCAGCACCGTGGGCACCGACGCGAGGATGACGCACCCGTATCCAAACTTGAGCGCGCGCGACGCGACGGCGCCGACGAATTCGCCGTCGAGGTTCCGCAGGACGTTCCCGGCGGTGCTCGACCGAAACGACGCGTACCCGCCCAGCCCGATGCACGCGTACCCGAGGAAACACCCACCCAGCACGAGCCGCACGACCTCGCTCGCCGCGCGCAGCCGCGCGAAACGCCCTCCATGATGAGGGCCGTTCTATACAAGCGAACGTCGGGGTGGAGTTGAAAGGCGTCAGAAACGGAGTTGAAAGGCGTCGAGGGCGGGTATTGAACGCGATTGACCCTGGACGGAGAGAAACGACGGCAAAAGTCCTTAAGGATCAGCGTTCACCACGCCAACGCGGTCGTATGGGGACCAGTGTGAGATAGAACGCACCTGAGACCCCGGTCCGCCTTCACATCGCACCGCGCGCACGACGGGCAACACCGCCGGGTGCGCGCCGAACGCGAAGATCGCGAGCGGCAACACGCTCGTCAGCCCGGTCAACGGCGCGAACCACGCGATCGCGTCCGCGCCGTCGACCGCGATCGCGGCCGCCGCCTGATCGGTGAATCCCCCGGGACCCTCGATCGAACCCGAACCCGCGCCCGCGCCCGCGATGACTCTCCGCGGCGAAAACGCGTGCGCCACGAGCACCGCTGCGAACGTCGCCACAACCCCCAACGCCGCCTTGCTCACCGTCGCCAACAGCGCGTGGCTCTCGCCGCCGACGAGCAGCCCGGTCGGGAGCATCCCTCCCAGCGCCACCGCCGCGAGGATCGCGGATCGGTTCGGCTCCAACCCCGGCGGCAGCATCTCGTCCGCGAACGGCGACACCACATCCGCGAGGACGTTTGCGAAACCGACGAGGCATCCGATCTGCAACGACACGATGCCGACCGTGCTCGCGGTCCGCCCGCGTGGGCCGAGCGTGTGCGCCATGAGGTCCTCGTAGCTCCCCACCGGCTCGCCGCGGAGGACGCGCTTGCTGACCGCGTCCGCGGCTTGGATCATGATCGCCATGCTGAACCACGTCCAGAGCCACGCGAAGAGTAGGAGCGCGAGACCCGGGACGACGCCCACCACCTTGAAGAGATTCGGCAGCGCGAGCGCGCCCGCGCCCATGATGGCGTTCGAGAGGTTCATCGCGCACTCGCGGACGGACAATGATCCATTGCCGTCGGCGTGTGCGGCGGGATGAAGATGCCTCTCGCCGTCTGTGAGCGGCGTGGACGGGGCGCCTGGGACGCGCTTCATCGATTTCATCGATTTCATCGATTTCGACGGATCCCCCGCGCCCCCGCCCGCGAGAAGCGGCGCGACGTCCGCGGCGGAGGACGCGATCGCGCGCGGCGGCGACGGTGTCCCCGCGGTCGGGCTCGAGGGCGCGAACCCGGCGGCGCGCCACTCGTCCTCCGAGTGCCGCCGCATCGAGCGCGCGTCGGGCGCGACGGCGGCAATGATGGCGATTCGTCCGAGAACGCGAACGCGTCGCGGCGCGGCGCGCGCGGCGGATGCGGAATCGCAATCGCGTCGACGACTTCTGAAGCACGCGGCCCCGGTGCCCACTCGTCACTCCATCTGATGGCGCACCCACACGTGCACCGCCGCGAGACGACCGCGCTGGCCGGTCGCTCCGGCTCGCTGACGATCCTCCACAGCACGCCGATCGTGGACCGCGGCAGCGTCTTCGTCGCGCACCTCGCGTACCCGTGCCTCACCGCTTCGATCGCGCGCGCGGCCATCGCGCACGTGAAGCGAGACGTCGCGGTGAAGCACGCCGATCACGCCATGAGCGCGTGGAGGTGTCCCGCGGCGGTCACGGCGCCTTCTTCTTCTTCGAAACCGGCTTCCTCCGCGAAGAAGCGCAAGGCTTCGGCGGCGGCGAAGGTCGACAGCGGGTTCGACGACGACGGCGAGTCGCGCGGCGGCGCGGCGATCCGCGCGGAGCTCAACGCGCGAAGAGCGGTCGGGTACGCCGTGGTCGTGGCGCGGGTGTACGGCGGCGCGAACTTGGGGAAGAGACGGTTCGAGCACATACGAGAGCGGACGAGCGCGATGTTGACCGCCGCGGGGTGCGTCGCGAACGTCCCGGCGGCGGCGAGCGGCGGCGCGTTCGTGGGGGAGGGGAGCAGGCTGGGCGGGGTCGACGCGCTCGCGGCGGCGTTGGGTGGCGCGCCGGCGCCGGTCGTCGCCGTCGCGGCGGTCGCGGCGGCGCCGGATATCCGCGGGTCGAGGGATATCCGCGCGCTCGTGGCCGAGGCCGCGGAGAGACGCGCGAGGGCGCTCGCGGCCGCGGCGGGGAAGGACGGAATGCCGCCTACGCCCGCGGACGTCGTCGACTTGTGCGACGACGACGACGACGACGACGACGCGCCGGCGGCGAAGCGACTGAAAAAATAAATGACAATCAACGTCGCCATCCAGTCCGCCGCCTAATAACTACTTCACGCTATAGGCTCTCCTCGTCCTCGTCCTCGTCTACCATCGCGCCCGACATTCGCGAATCGCTCTTCATCACGCGCGATGGCGAGTGCGTCGCGACGTACGCGAGCAACCGCGCGTTCCCGACTGCGAACGACCCCCGCGCCGGCGCGTCGCCGTCGCCGCCCCCGATCCCCGCGCGCGCGACCCCCGCCTCCGCGCGACGGCGCACCGCGTCCGGGTCCAGCTCCGCCTCGCGCCGTCGCCGCGACGTCGACGCGACGTGCGCGCGCATGGCGTCCAGCGTGTCTTTCGCGTCCCTCGCGGCTCTCGCGCGCGCTCTGGACGCGCGCCCCCACGCCCTCGTGGACGCGCGCCGTCGCTCGTGCTCGAGGAGGTAGAGGTCGCTCGCTTCCGTTCGGCCGCCGTTCGCGCCGTACAGCGCGTCTCTGGGGATGGGGTCGAACGGCGACCGCGGCGGTGGCGGCGACGACGACCGCGGTCGCGACATCGCGCGCCCCCGGCGCGAATGGCACTGCGGCACGAGAGGTGGAAGCGGCAGGCTTCAAAAATACGAAAGTACCTTCGAAGGTAAAATGAAAGGCAGGTCTCTCCTGTACACGTATGGGTAATTGCACTGGAGTACGCTGTGCGACTACGACGCACGACCACCTGAACGCGCAAAAAAGATGACGCGGTGCGCGTTAAAGCCGTTTTTTTTCTCGGACGTGTCCAATCGCCGGGGACGCGTCATAACACCCCCCCCCCCCCCCCCCCCCCCCCCCCCCCCC
>MDSW01134568.1_pt1 | contig 11264 bp, 11 predicted proteins | sample 811171 | NCBI WGS metagenome assembly MDSW01 (sample SAMN05326641, study PRJNA326480) | marine metagenome | isolation source: seawater | place: Atlantic Ocean: North West | collected 2012
TATTTGGAAACTTTAAGTTACTGGTTAAATAAAAAAAAAACTATTTCTTTATTTATAGTACTTATAATCGCTGGTTCAATTTATCTTTTTAATTTTACAAAAAAGGAATTAATTCCAACTGAAGATAGAGGCTCATATCTTGTAATTGGTTTTACCGATGAGGGTAGTTCTTTTGAATACACACAAGAAAAAGCTCAAATAATTGAAAGTAGGCTTCTAAAACTATTGGAAGCCGAAGATAGTCCATACGAGAGATTAATAATGCGTGTTCCTGGATTTGGAAAATCAGCTACTTCCTATAACAGTTTTATAATTATTGCTTTACTTGATGAATGGAAAAATAGAGAGAAAGGAAGTCAAACGGTATTAAGAGAGGCTATTGGTCAGATTGTTTCTGTTCCAGAAACCTTTGCATTCCCAATATCTCCACAATCTATAAGAGTTTCTAGTTATAACAAACCAGTTCAAATGGTTATTTATGGATCAAGCTACGAAGAGCTAGAACAAATTCAGAATGAAGTAATAAGAAAATTAAGAAGAAATAAAAATCTTTCAAGAATTGAGAGTGATTACAACATAAATAAACCCGAGGTAAAGCTTATAACAAATAAAAATAGAGCAAAAGACTTGGGAGTTTCAACGGAGACTATAGGTCGAACTCTTGAGACTTTTTATGGTGGAAAAAGAATTACAACTTTTAATAAAATGGGTAGAGAGTACCCTATAATAGTTCAACAATATTTAGCTGATAGAAGAAATAAAGATGGTATTTCAAAAATTCATGTTAGATCTGAAACCACTGGTAAACTAGTATCTCTAGCTAGTTTAGTTGATTTCAGAGAGAAAGGTACATCCGAAGCTTTACCAAGATATAATAGGCAAAGAGCTGTAACAATTTCAGCTGCAATCGATGAAAATTATAGTTTAGCGGAAGCTATGAAATTTTTTGAAAATACTATAAATGATGTTTCTCCTCAAAATCAAATTACATGGAAAGGAAAATCTGAAGAATTAAAAGAAACAAGCAATGAAATTTACATCATATTTGCATTAGCTTTAATTACCGCCTATCTAGTTATGGCGGCAACTTTTAATTCATTTATTCATCCATTTATAATTATCTTGACTGTTCCTCTAGCTGTATTTGGAGGATTGGTATTTATTTTATTTTTAAATAGTTCAATAAATATTTTTTCTCAAATAGCCTTAGTTATCCTAATAGGTATATCTACTAAAAATAGTATCTTGATTGTTGATTATGCAAATCAAATTAGAACGACAGGCGCAAAATTAGAAAATGCAGTTAAAGAAGCTTGCAAACTAAGAATAAGACCTATTATTATGACTTCATTAAGCACAATGATAGCAATGTTACCTCTTGTTATAGGGAATATTGGTCCTGGTGCAGGTGAAGGATCACGTCTATCTGTTGGCTCTACTATCTTGGGTGGTATGATTATTTCCACTTTTTTTACTTTGTATGTAACTCCAACAATGTATTTAGCATTAGCAAAAAATACCAAAAGAATTGATGCTATTGATTTGGAACTGAAAAAACAGCTCAATTAAAATATAATATATCTTCTTGTAGATAGTGAATTTTTGCAATTTTCTAATTGCTTTTTGTATTTATTAGAATTTTTTTCAACTTTTTTTGCTAATAAAATTACTTTCTGTTTTTTTTTATAATTTTTATATCCACCCCAACCTTCATGATAAGCTATATATTGTTTAAAAGAATCTATAAGTGGTATTTTTAAAATTGATTTAGTCTTATTTGTATACCAACCTATAAAATCAACACTATCTTTAAATCTTGCCCTTGATGCAAATTTATTTCCAGTTTCTTCTTTGTATTGCTTCCATGTTCCTTTGACTGCTTGAGAATAACCAAAAGAACTTGATGGCCTTTTATAGGGAATAACTTTGAATAACTTTTGCCTTTGAGGCTTTGCTAGCCAATCAAAATCAGATTCCATTTTAATAATTGCAAGTTGTAAATAAATAGGGGTGCCCCATTTTTTTTCAGTCTTTACAGCATGTTTATACCAAAAATATTTTTCAGAAAAAATAGAACATCCATCTGCTGTGTTTTTTGGTATTGAGGAACATCCAGAGATAAAAAAAAAAGATATAAAGATAATTATTTTTTTTATTCGAATCACAAAAAAATTATAATTTATTTATTTTTTTTTCTCCAGATCCAGGGATACTCAAATGTCATATTCCATAATCCCAATTTATTTTGTTTAGCAAATTTTTGAAATTCAGAGTATTTTTTTTTTGAATATCGTGGGTAGTCAAAAGCATATCCATTTTTAACCATAAAAACTGATAAACTCTCATCTTTTACAAAACACTCAGCTAAAATTCTGTTATAAATATCTTTTTTCTTTTCAGGTAAGCACTTAACTGTATTATTTCCTATCTTTTCTATTAATTTTTTTTTTGCTTCATATCCACATAAAAATTTTTTTTTATTTTGAAAACATATTTGCATCTTTCCTCTAAAATAACTTTCGGGGGCATCAATACCTGAAAATCTAATTTTATTATTATCTAATAAAATTGTATCCCCATCAATCACTGACACATTTTTTGAAATCAGTTCTTTTGTTTGCGCAATTGAAATGGACTTTAAGAAAATTAAAATTATAAATATTAAGCTAACTAAAATCTGATTTGGCTTTCTCATTCATTTCATTCATTTTTGAACGTATCTCATTCTCAGAAATATTAAAGTTTTGTAAATCTGTGTTAATCTTTCTAAATACGTCTTCATCACCTGCCTCTGCAAAATCAGCTTTAATTACAGATTGAATATATTCTTTTGTTTGATCATCATCATATCCCATTATTTTAGATGCCCACTCACCAAGATATTTATTTTTCCTTGCGCTAATTTTAAATTCTTTTTCCTCATCATGAACAAATTTATTTTCAAATCCTTTTTTTCTGTCCTCAAATGTACTCATTGGTTTTTTCCTCCAAAATTAATTTTTTTTAATATGTTATAAATAATAAAAGATATAATTATCCCAATTATGTTTCCAAATAAATCTTTTAATTCAAAAGATCTATTAGGGATAAATAAATGTAATAATTCCAAAATTATAGAAATAGAAAAAGTATAGACAATTATTTTATTTAATTGTTTTGTGTAAGAATAAAATGAAATTATACCTAGTATTAGAAATGCAAAAAAGTGATTAGATGATATTATAAAATCATTTGTTATGTTTGGTTGAATATTACAATTATTATAAAATAAACATCCTAAAATTGATCCTGGAAATAAATAGAATATTATTAAAAGTAAATTAATTGTATGAAAAGAAATTCTTAACATTTTATAAAATAATCTATATTAAATATATTTTTATGAGTCATCTTATTTTAATAAGACATGGTCAAAGTGAATGGAATTTAGAAAATAAATTCACAGGTTGGGTTGATGTAGATTTATCACCCCAGGGAAAGTTAGAAGCATGCAAAGCTGGAGAATTAACAAAGGAACTAAAATTAAATTTTGAATTTTTTTTCTGTTCCTACCAAAAAAGATCAATCCATACTCTTAAACTCATGCTGAACACCATGAGAATTAAAGATAACCAAATAGTAAAAGCATGGCAATTGAATGAAAGACACTATGGTGCTCTTACAGGTCTAAATAAAGATGAAATGAGAAAAAAACTCGGGGAGGAACAAATTCAAATTTTTAGAAGATCATGGGACACTCCACCCGAACCTTTAAACACAAACAGCCCATATCATCCATCAAATATTGAAATTTATAATGATATTCCAAAAGAAAAATTGCCAGATACCGAATCTCTTAAAGATACCTACGAAAGAGTAGTACCTTATTATAAAGATGAAATTCAGAGCAAACTAGAAAAAAATATAGTGGTTTCCGCACATGGTAATTCTATAAGATCAATTTGTAAATTTTTATTTGATTTGAACAATACTGAAATTACAAAATTAGAAATACCAACAGGCAATCCTCTAATACTTACATTTGATGATAATAAAAATCTTACAGACGCAAAATACTTGGACCGATCACGAGCAAAAGATTTAATAAAATTTTAATTGTTTAATCTATTGTAAATTTCTAAGTCAGTAACATGTAAAAACTTATTTTGACTTTCTATACCTTGTAATTGATTTTTTTTTATCAGCTGATTCCATATTTCATTAATTGAAAATTTTGTCTTTTCTACTTTTTTAAAAACATTTTTATTCAAAATCTGACAACCAGTAAAAATATATTCATTATAATTCTTTTTTGAAAGTAAGTTGTTTTTTAGGGAAAAATCACCATCTAATCTCTTGTCAAAACTCCTTTTTTTATCAACTAACATCAAAATATTACTGAATTTTTTTTCAAAAAATATTTTTTTCATTTGAGAAAATTCATCTACATATTCATCTCTCCAAATAGTGTCAGAATTTATAATTAAAAAATTATTTTCCTTCTCCTTATTGAGCATATTTTTGATGCCACCACCTGTATTTAAAATTTCCTCTTCAAAAAATATTTGAATTTTTATTTTATAATTTTTTTTTTTTATAAAATCCTCAATTTGATCTGCTAGATAATGAGTATTAATATTAATCTTTCTTATTCCACAATTTTGTAAAAAATGAATTGAGCTATCTAATAAAACTTTATCTTGTACTTTTAAAAGAGGTTTTGGAACAAAATTTGTTAAAGGTTTAACCCTTTTTCCAAACCCTGCGCAAAGTATTAATCCAGTATTTATATTCATTTAAGTTTTTTTTTTGGAAAGTGTTTTTTAAGAAAATTATTAAGTTCTTTAAATTTTTGATCTTTAATTCTGCTTTCAATTAAATTCCATGCATAAGGTATTAATTTTAAATAATTATGTTTTTTATCTCTTAAAGACAACCTTATAAAAATTCCTATTATTTTGAGATTTCGTAGTACAGATAATATTTCAAAGTCGTTTCTTAATTTTTCCTTATTAATTTTTTTATTTATTTTTAAATATTCATTAAAAATTTTTTCTTTAAAAATAAAACTTGTTTTAAATCTTACATCATCAATTAATGAAGCAAGATCATATGCTGGATTACCATATAGAGCATCTTGATTATCAATTAATGCTAATTTTTTTTTTAATATCATGACATTTGAAATATGAAAGTCTCTGTGGACAAATACTTTTTTTCTTAATTGCAGCTTTTTAATTAATCTACGACAAATTTGTGATAGCTGAATTTTTATTTTTTTATGATCTTTTTTTTTTATTTTACTTGGTAAGTACCACTTGTTAAATAAATTAGCTTCATTAATTATTTTTTTTTCAGTGTAATTTGGAATTTGATAATATTTTTTATTAAAGTCTTTAATTTGTCTTTTTTTTATTTTTTGAATTTTTATCAACAAATGAAAAATTTTTTTAAAAATAATTAATTTTTTTTCTTTATTTTTTTTTATAAAATGAAAAATTGTATTATCCCCAAAGTCCTCTATCTCAATATAATTTTTTTTATATTGGTTAGATATTAATTTTGGCGCAGGAATCTTATTTTTTATAAGTAATTTATTAACAGCATCATAAATTAAAAGGTTTTGTCTCTTATTTTTTCTACAATGAACAATTATTGATTTTTTTGTTCGATAGAAAGATCTGAAAGAGGCATCACCTGATAACTTTTTATAATTATTTAAATTCATTTATAAATTTATATTCCTTTTCTGATGATATAGTTAAAAATCTTGAACTCAAATCATTGCTATATTCAAAATATAAATTAATTTTTTTAATTGATTGTGAATATTTAATAAGTTCTGGCCATTCAATTAAGGTAATTTTATTTTTATAGTCCTCAAATAATGAAAGACTCAAAAAATCTTCTGAATTTTTTATGCGATATAAATCGTAATGATCTATCTCAATTTCATTAAACTTATATTGATTTAAAATACTAAAGGTTGGACTAGTTATTTCAGTTATACTTTGTTTATTCAAATATTGTAGAGCATTGATTGTGTATTTTATAAAAGTTGTCTTTCCTACTCCAACTTCCCCATATAAGAAAACTACATCTCCTAATTTAATATTTCTTGAAAATATTTCTGCGATTTTTTTTGTCTCTTTTTCTGAAGAAATATTTATTTTGCCACTTTTAGTAGCGATAGGCATCTGGTTTGTATGGCCCATTAGTTTCAACGCCAATATACTCTGCTTGTTGTTGAGTTAATTCTGTAAGTTTTGCACCTACTTTTTTTAAATGAAGTTTTGCAACTTTTTCATCTAAGTTTTTTGGTAAAACATAAACCTTATTTTCATATTTTTCTGAGTTATTCCATAGTTCTATTTGTGCAATAACTTGGTTTGTAAAAGAAGCACTCATTACAAAACTTGGATGTCCAGTTGCACATCCTAAATTTACCAATCTTCCTTCTGCCAATAAGATTATTCTTTTTTTATCATTCATCTCAATTTCGTGAACTTGCGGCTTAATTTCTGTCCATTTATAATTTCTTAATGCATCAACCTGTATCTCATTATCAAAGTGTCCTATGTTGCATAAAATTGCCCTGTCTTTCATTTTTCTCATATGATCGGCTGTCACAATATCTTTATTTCCAGTAGCAGTTACTACTATGTCAGCTTTTTCAATGGCTTCATCCATCAATACGACTTCATAACCTTCCATTGAAGCTTGCAGTGCACAAATCGGATCTGCTTCAGTTACCATTACTCTAGCACCACTTTGTCTTAAAGAGGCAGCACTTCCTTTTCCTACATCTCCAAATCCAGCAACAATTGCGACTTTTCCTGACATCATAACATCAGTTGCTCTTCTAATTCCATCAACTAAACTTTCTCTGCAACCATATAAATTATCAAATTTAGACTTTGTGACAGAGTCATTTACGTTAATAGCTGGAACAAGAAGTTCTCCTGAATGTTCCATTTTTTTTAAAGCTTTAATTCCAGTTGTAGTTTCCTCAGAAACCCCTTTTATATCTTTTAATAATTCCTTGTATTCTTTATGCATCAATGCTGTAAGATCACCACCGTCATCTAAGAGCATATTCGGTTTCCAATCTTTTTTTCCTTCAATAGTTTGTCTAATACACCACCAATATTCTTCCTCTGTCTCACCTTTCCATGCATAAACTGGAATACCAGCTTTTGCTATTGCTGCAGCGGCGTGGTCTTGAGTTGAAAATATGTTGCATGAAGACCATCTCACATCAGCACCTAGTTTTGTTAAGGTTTCAATAAGAACAGCTGTTTGTATTGTCATATGCAAACAGCCAATTATTTTTGCTCCATCAAGAGGTTTTTTTCCTTGGTATTCCTCTCTTAAAGCTATTAGTCCTGGCATTTCAGTTTCGGCAATAGAAATTTCTTTTCTGCCAAAATCAGCTTGATTGATATCTTTTACTTTATAATCTTCCATGCGAAGGATTTATAGAATTTGAACAATAAATCAAGAATGAATTAGGCCTCTGGAAAATTAATCTCAATCCTAGCACCCCTCAATTCGTTATTTGAGGCAGTAATTTCACCATTATGAAGTTCAACTAAATTTTTTACAATATTTAATCCTAATCCAGAATGCTCTCCAAACTTTTCAGGTCTATTACTATAAAATCTATTAAAAATTTTATTTGTATCTTTTTCACTAAATCCAATTCCTTGATCTGAAACAACAAGTGCAATTTTATTTGGATCTTTTTTAAAAATTTCTACTAATATTTCTTGATCTTTGTCGCTAAAGGATATTGAATTTTCAAGTAAATTTGCAGTAATTTGCTCAATCCTATTTTCAATTCCTAATATCGAATAATCTTTGGTGCCATTTGTTTTTAATTTAATTGAAATTGATTTTTTTGAGTCATAAACGCTATTAAAATCATCAACAACAGATTTTACTATTTCTACTAAATCTATTTTTTTCATTTTTTCTGATGAAATAGCAGCCTCATCTCTTAGCATTTGTGAGTAATCTGTGATTAATCGTTCTATTCTTTCAACATCATGAGATACAATTTTTATTAGTTTATTTCTTTGTGACCTATCTTCTGTTTCAGAAATAATGTCAGACGCACTTTTCAATGAGGCTAAAGGGTTTCTGATTTCGTGTAATAAATCTGTTGAGTAATTCTCTGCAGTTGTAATTCTCTTGTGCAATTCATCTGTCATTTCTCCTAATGATTTAGATAAAATACCAATTTCGTCATTTCTATTTTTAATTGTTTCTATATTTGATTTTTGGGTACTTTTTTCTTTTATTAAATTTGTATATTCAACTAAATTTCTAATTGGTTTTAAAAAATACCTATTTAATACAAAAGAAAATATTAAAATTACAATACCAACAACAAATGCTGTTCTTAAAATAAAAACTTTTCTTTCATTAATTGCAGCTTTAACATCATTTGCATTTTCAGTAATTGCAATAAAGCCGACATAGTTTTTTTCAATTACTACACTTTTTAATGTTGTTAGCAAAAATTGATCGTAATTATCTGAAGTGAAAGTCAATGGTTTACCAAAGTCTTTGGAGTTTTTATATTTTTCGAGTTTATTCAATATTATACTTTTTTTATTTACTTTCTCAGTTATTTTTTCACTTTTAGTTTCATTCTCATTTTGGTTCAAATCATTCATTTCAATTGCATCAAGTTTTTGAGAAAAAGCTCTTGGATCTAAATCAAGTGTATCTGTGTCACCAATTAACTCAAAATTCTGATTAAAAAATTGAACCCTATCTAAACTCTGAAATAGAAATCTCGTAGAAAATAGAAAACTTTTAACATCTTTCTCATTGAATTGAATTTTTAATCGATTTAAATTTTCGATTGTATTATTCAAAGTTTTAATATGATTAGATGTCTTGTCTTTGATAAGTGTTGGTTGAATTTGATTTAAATAAATTAAAGTTAATAGCCCAAAAACTAAAAAAACTAAAAAGTTAATAAAAAGAAATTTTTTTAGAATGGATAAGTTTTTAAGAAATCGACTCAACATTATTTAACATTCCAACGATATCCACTTCCGTATCTAGTTTCAATCGCCGAAAAGTTAGGATCTATCTTCTTAAATTTTTTTCTTATCCTTTTTACATGGCTATCAATTGTTCTATCCTCTATGTCAGTGTCCTCTCTATAAGCAACATCCATAAGTTGTGATCTTTCTTTAATGATACCTGGCCTTTTAGCCAGTTCTTTTACAATCAAAAATTCTGTTGTTGTCAATTTGTCTGGCAACTCTTTTCCATCCCATTCGCATTCAAGTTGGGAAGGATCTAATCTTAATTTGCCATGTGAAATAATATTTTTATTTTCTTCGATATTAGTATCTTTTTTTCTTAACTGGACTCTAATTCTTTCAATCAACACTTTAGTCGAAAATCCTCCTGATTTTTTTACAAAATCATCAGCACCAAGCTTCAATCCTAGAAGTTCGTCCACCTCATCATCTTTGGAAGTTAAAAAAATTACAGGCATGGATGTTTTTTTTCTGAGTTTTTTTAATAATTCTTCTCCATCCATTCTTGGCATTTTAATATCTATTACAGCAAGATCAGGCGGAGTCCTAGACAAACCAATAAGGGCACTTTCACCATCTAAGTAAGTTTGTATTTTAAAACCTTCTTTTTCTAAAGCGATGCTTAAACTGGTTAGTATGTTTCTATCGTCGTCTACTAATGCTATTGTATCTTTCATAGTTACTTATAAAAATACTAAAATGTTTAAATTTGGGCAATTAATTGTTTGTTAGTGGAGCTGTCCCCAATTATCTCCAGAATTAATATCAACTAATAAAGGTATCGAAAATGAATGATGATTACTCTCTTTTACACTTGTCATAGTTTCTTTAATTAATTTAGATGATTTTTTTATTGTATTTTCATTAACCTCAAAAATAAGCTCATCATGAATTTGTAAAAGCATCTTGGTATTACTTTCTTTTGAATTTTCAATTTCATCATTTAACCTAATCATTGCCAATCTCATAATTTCTGAGGCTGATCCTTGAATAGGAGCATTAATTGCAGCTCTTTCTTGAAAATTTCTCACGTTAAAATTTTTATCATTAATTCCAGTAATATGAGTTTTTCTTCCAAATATATTACTTACATATCCACTCTTTCTACAAAATTTAATTGTTTCAGACATGTAATCTTTTATTTCTGGAAATTTTAAAAAATAAGAGTTTAAGAAATCTTCTGCTTCAACATTTGAAACGCTTATTTGTTTTGCAAGACCATATTGGGAAATTCCATAAATTATCCCAAAATTAATTGCTTTTGCCTTCCTTCTCATGTCGGAATTTACTTTTTTAATATCTACGCCAAATACTTGGCTTGCTGTGAGAGAATGTATATCGTCGTTGTTAATAAATGCTTTCTTAAGTTCTTTTACATCAGCTAAGTCAGCTAAAATTCTCATTTCTATTTGATTATAATCAGCTGAAATTAATTTTTTATTTTTATCAGCAATAAAAGCTTTTCGAATATCCTTACCCTCTTCAGTTTTAATTGGTATATTTTGTAAATTTGGATCACTAGATGCTAATCTTCCTGTTGTAGTGGCTGCAAGAAGAAATGAAGTATGAATTCTTTTCGTACTTGTATTAACATGCTCAGGAAGGGTATCAGAATATGTATTTTTAAGTTTACTTGTTTGTCTCCATTCTAATACTAATTTTGGAAAATCATGTCCTTTAAACGCAAGATCCTCTAAAACAGATGCACTAGTTGCAAAACTACCCTTTTTAGTTTTTTTTAAGGATCCAATTTTCAACTCATTATACATAATTTCTCCAAGTTGCTTGGTTGATCCAATATTAAATTTCTTCTTTGAAAGTTGAAATATTTTTTTTTCGAGTTCTTTTATTTTCTTATCAAATTTTAAAGATAATTTTTTAAGAGTTTTTTCATCTAAACTAACCCCTTGAATTTCCATAGCGGCTAGTATCTTGATTAAAGGTTTTTCAAATATTTCATAAATATTTGTTAAATTTTCTATCTTTAATGACTTTGAAAAAATTTTATACAATCTATATGTAATATCAGCGTCTTCGGCAGCATAATCTTTGGCAATACTTACATCTACTTCTGAAAAATTAATTTCCTTTTTTCCTGAACCTACTAAATCTTTAAATTTTATAGTTTTATGTCCTAAATGAATTTCAGACAATATATCCATATTATGTCTATTTTTTCCTGCATCTAAAACATAGGACATTAACATTGTGTCTTCTAATGAA
>MDSW01046635.1_pt1 | contig 11263 bp, 10 predicted proteins | sample 811171 | NCBI WGS metagenome assembly MDSW01 (sample SAMN05326641, study PRJNA326480) | marine metagenome | isolation source: seawater | place: Atlantic Ocean: North West | collected 2012
GAAATTTGGCAATTTTGGGCTTTCTTTGGATTAGCCCGAGGCTCAGCTATTGCGGGTGTAGAAATTGGCACATCTGTAGCTGTCGCACAATGGTTTATACGCCAAAGAGGAAGAGCGCTAGCATTAAAATCTGTAGGCCAAAGATCTGGCCAAGCAGTTATACCTATAGTCATTTTCTTGATAATGGCTTGGTCTGACTGGAGAACCGCTTATCTCGCTCTTTCTGCATTTGCAGTCATATCCATTACTATCCCTGCTTATGCATTACTAAGGTCAAAACCAGAGAAATACGGGCTACAGCCTGATGGAGTGGAACTCCAATCGGCAAAATCGGAAAGTGGCACTCATGAAATTGAAGAGTCATGGACCTTGGCAGAAGCACGGAAAACCAAAGCTTTTTGGATGATCACCATATTCCTAATGTGCACGCCCTTTGTACAAGGTGCAACTAATTTGCATATGGTTGCGAACTTCCAAGACAAAGGCCTTCCTGATATACAAGCCGTTTCTATTGCTTCTATTTTTGCTGCTACTTCAGCCCTATCAATCGTTCCTATAGGCTTTGTACTTGAAAAAGTACATGTACGGATAGGCGCTATTGTACAAGCGGTACTAGTTCTGATATCGATGCTGCTTTTATTAATTGCAGATAGCTACCCTACTGCAATTCTATGGGCATTAATTTTTGGCGTAGGCGCTGGCATGCGTAACGTGGTAGAAGTACTACTGGTAGCCAATTATTTTGGCCGAGAGTCATTAGGAACCATCAAAGGATTTACTGCACCTTTTAGGGCAGTCAGCCCAATAGGTCCTGTTTTAGCTGGATTCATCCGTGACAAAACAGGAAGTTATGACCTTGCGTTTATAATTTTCGCGTCCGTGGCAATTTTAATGCTGGTATTAATGCTTGGCGCGAAACAGCCTTCAAAAAAATGAAAATGGACTGAGCTTTTAGCCAAAGGCTCAGTCCATTTCAATTAACTATCGTTTACTGGTTTAACGAAGCGTGGGATTCAGTCCAAGGCTTAGCACCTACCCAGGTACTTAAAACTTTCTCAATGCTTTCAACCATTTCATTCGACTCTCCCTGCTGAAGAGGCATATAACGCGTTGCCCAAGAAACATCTGATAATGCCTGCCATCTCTCCAAAGGTAAATCAATCCGTTCATTAACCTTAGGATCTCGTACAACTCCCATTGGATCAGCACCATCTGCAACTATTTCAGCCTGCTCCTTGAGAACTTTCCTGTAGAGAATTATTCCTCTGTCAGATTCTCCAAGTTTCTCTTTTTCTCTTTCTGCATTCGATCCTTGAGTAATCCATGCTACGAAATCTTGGTGGTTAACCAAGTCTGGTATCAATTCACCATTAGGCTCATATAAATTCACATACCAATATGGAATTCTTTCTTGAATAGGAGGCTGCGACCCTTCAGCTGCACGATAAAAAAACCATGTTATGTGCATGGTGTTTTCATCATCCACTGGAACCCGGTATTGTAAATTGCAATTCACAACGCTGCCCACAAACAATATATTGGGGAAAAGCACAGGATGGCCAACCGACCAATCATGGTCTTCTTCGGTAGTACCTTCAACCACGCGGCGCTTAATTAATCCGTAGTCAAAAATATCAAATCCAATTTTATGATGCTTTCGGGGCACAGTAGGGAAAGTGTCAGCTTCAGCAAGACCCAATTTCACGGCCTTGTCCTGTTGCTGGCGCACACCCCAATAACCATGTAACCACTCAAGGTGTACAGGATCCATCGAATTCTCCATACACTGAAGCCAATTCACAGGAAGATTAACTAGCCCTATATCACACCAACCATCTTCCCATGCGAAAGTCTCCCATTTTGGCAACAACGGCGCAGGCTGGGGGCCTAGGTAGGCAAATAATAATCCGCCAAGTTCTTCGACAGGATATCCTGCGATTTTGACTTTTTCTTTGAATCGACCATCAGGCCGCACAGTTTCCTCAAAAGGCTGTTCGATACACTGACCTGTCTCGTCCATCATCCAGCCGTGGTACATACATCGAAGGCCATTGTCTTCAGGTATCCCGTAGGAAAGATCAACGCGCCGGTGAGGGCAAAAGCGTTCAATCAAGCCAATCGTGCCGGATTTATCTTTGTAAAGGACTAAATCTTCACCCAATATCCTGACTGGCTTGGTAGCCTTATCATCAAGTTCTGCAGCAGCAGCAATTGGGTGCCAATAACGGCGCATAAGTTCACCCATAGGCGTCCCTGGCATGATGCTCGTAAGAGCTTTATTTTCTTCTTGCGTCAGCATAGCTGCCTCCTTGTACGTCGCCATTTTAATGCAACTAAACGTTGCATTTCATTATCGGGGCTTACTATATTCTACATATGTTCTTTATAATCAGCCCATGCACTGGTCAGACATTACCATTAGTTCACTCAGATCGCATAGTATTTTTCATGCGACTTATGTTCCTGACGCTATAAATTGGAACATTCTGTCTAAACTTGAAAATGATGCTGATTTTAAAGTTATACCTGCCACCCGAGAAGAAGAGGCGATTGGTATCGCAGCAGGAATATATGCTGGCGGCCAAAAGTCCGCAATGTTCATGCAAAGTAGCGGGTTCGGAAATACCGTTAACGCACTAGCCCAACTTCTTGTTGCTTACAGAATACCGGTACCTCTATTTATAGGAATGCGGGGTGGCCTGGGAGAATTCAATGAGGTTCAAGTTCCTTCTGCTCGGCCAATCCCAGCCATTCTGGAGACGCTGAATATCCAGTACTATGCTCCTCTTAATGAACAAGATGTCGAGCAATATGTTAATGGTGCAATTGAACTAAGCTACGCTAGCAGGATGCCCGTAGCAATTCTCTGGTACTCCCAACTTGTAGGAGCAAAACGTGCTACGTCGTGACGGCTTAAAAATTATTCAAGAGCAAATTACTAATGAACCAGTAATTGCAAATCTTGGCCCCTCCACGTTTGATCTTCATTCATCCGGTGATCGAGATGCGAATCTCTATACCTGGGGAGCAATGGGGCTGGTCTCTTCGATCGGCCTAGGGGTAGCCATATCAGCACCCCAAACTAAGGTAATAGTCACCGATGGAGATGGTTCCCTGCTGATGAATTTAGGTTCACTTGCAACTATTGCTCGGCAGTCTCCCAAAAATCTAATTCACATAGTCTGGGATAATCAAATGTGGTACGAGACGGGAGGACAAGCTACGCATACATCTACAGGTACCAGCTTAGCAGGTATCGCAAAGGCTTCTGGCATAAAAAATGTGCTTGAAGTCTCTACGGCGGAAGAATTCAAGGCTGCTCTTACAATGGCATTAAATAATGAAGGGCCCTGGTTTATACATGCAGCGGTTGAAGAATTGAACGAGAAGCGTAATCGGCCTGAAGTTATGGTCGAGGAAAATTTGCTGCGATTTAGAAGAGTATTCCTAGGTTAAATCTATAAATCACATAATTAATAAAGGGGGGATTTAGGTCCCCCCTTTATTAATTTTACTTGCTTAATGCAGCCCCTACAGTCTCTACAATCAACCTAGTTACAGTATATGGATCCATATTGGCATTCGGTCGCCTATCCTCAATATAGCCTTTCCCGTCAACTTCAACTTGCCAAGGAATACGAACGGAAGCACCTCTGTTTGATAACCCGTACGAAAATTCCCTAAACGAAGCTGTTTCGTGTTGTCCCGTGAGTCGATGCTCAATACCGTAACCGTAATTCTCAATATGCAAATCGTGGCGAGTAGAAAGCGCCTCTGCGGCATCAATATTAGGCTGATACTCTGATCTCATAGCCTTTGTTGAGAAATTAGTGTGTGCCCCTGCCCCATTCCAGTCACCACGTACTGGTTTTGGGTCGAGAGTTGGACTAATGTCATATTCTTCTGCAATTCTGTATAGCAACCAACGAGCTATCCATAAGTGATCTGAAACCTCAAGAGCAGACAGCGGGCCTACTTGGAACTCCCACTGACCTGGCATAACTTCTGCATTGATGCCTGCTATACCTAACCCAGCATCCAGACAAGCATCTAAATGATCTTCTACAACATCACGTCCAAAGATTTCATTGGAGCCTACTCCGCAGTAATAGCCCCCTTGAGGTTCTGGGTAACCGCCTTTTTCGGGAAACCCTAGCGGACGTACTCCATCCCCATCAAAAAAAGTGTATTCCTGTTCAATTCCAAACAGGAATTCCTGACTCGCGTATTTCTCTTGTGCCGCAGCACATGCAGCACGTGTGTTCGTTGGATGTGGCGACATATCTGTTAGTAATACTTCGCACATCACAAGAACATTGGGTTCACCGCGTATCGGATCAGGGCAGCTAAAAACTGGCCTTAAAACACAGTCAGATGCTTCACCAGGAGCTTGGTTCGTAGAAGATCCATCAAATCCCCAAATAGGCAAATCTGCTCCATCCTGAAGTATTTTTGTCTTCGATCGAATTTTTGCAGTTGGCTGTGTTCCGTCTATCCATATGTATTCGGCACGATAAGTCATTTTTCCCCCTCTTTAAGACGCTGTCTCATTTTACTAATTTTCTATAATTTCAATAGTGTGTATCTTGTCCCCGCTATTTGCAGCTGTTTGCGGGTCTCTTACGCTTATGCTCATCAACACATCAATGCCCTCTATAACTTCCCCGAAAACCGCGTGGCGATTGTCCAGGTGAGGAGTAGGACCGTGTGTAATAAAGAACTGTGAACCATTTGTGTTCGGCCCCGCATTTGCCATCGATAATATACCTGCTTTGTCGTGGCGCAGATCAGGATGGAATTCATCATTGAAGCGATACCCTGGACCTCCCATCCCAGAACCCGTAGGGTCGCCCCCTTGAGCCATAAAATTAGGAATTACCCTGTGGAAAGTGGTTTCATCATAAAACCCTTCCCTCGAAAGAAAGATAAAATTATTGACCGTATTCGGAACCTGAGCTGCAAACAATTTAATGCCAATATCACCTTTTTCAGTTTTAAATACTGCTGTATAGCTTTTGCTTGAATCTATAGCCATTGCTGGCGCACTATCATACTGTTTTGACATCTTAGCTCCGTCGTCTTTATTTTTTTCTAAAGGTGTAGCAGTCGGAGCAATAGTAGGTGTAGGAGTTGCTTCAGCTCCACATCCAGTCAATACTCCAGATATAATCATACAAACCACAGCGAACTTACAGAGTAGTTTGAATTTCATAAGTGCGTACCTATTCATCTATTTCCTAATGAGGTTAAGTGGTAATGACTCGCTTCACAAGTGAAAAATCACCTATGTGCACAAATCGTAACAAAATCGTAACGAAGTAATTAAAGAATAATGCAATTCGGATTACACCTACCAATACATAGAGCCGGCCAAGATAATCGAGGTGATTTCACCAATCATTTATCAAAAAAAGCCAAATGGGCTGAAAGTGTAGGCTTTCAATGCATTTCAGTGCTTGATCATCTGGCCCCATTTCACAAGGTAGGCAGTGCAGAAAGCCCAGTCCTAGATTGTTGGACCATACTCGGGGCATTAGCTGCATTTACTTCAAATACAAAATTGATGCCGCTAGTAAGTAATTCGTCAATCAGGCATCCAAGCATGATCGCAAAATCTTCAGCTAGTTTAGATATGCTCTCTGGTGGCCGAATGCAGCTGGGAATTGGAGCTGGTGGGTACAAACCGGAGTATGCTCAGCATGGATTTCCTTACCCAACAAAGCCTCAAAGATATGAGATTTTAAATGAGTCTATCCAAATAATCAGGCAACTCTGGTCCGGTCCTGACCAATATTTTCAAGGGTCCCATCATCAGCTTTCGGGGGCAACAATCTCTCCAAGGCCAATTACTTCGCCATTAATTCTTGTTGGGGGCAACAGCCTGGAGATAATGGATATTGCAGCCTCTAAAGCAGATGCAGTCAATATGGTCATGCCCAGCCTTGGAATTTTACAAAGGAATAAGCTTTATCTTGATCAAAAATCACATGGCTATCAAAGGCAGCCGTTGCAGCTAACAACATTGGAACGAGTAGTCATCGGGGAGACTGATAGCAAAATACACTCAAAATTAAATAAATTACTTCCCCCAAACACACATCCAGATCGTGGTTTAACCGGATCCATAGAAACTGTCTTAACTAAAATCGCCAATATGGAAAGGCACGGCGTAAGTGTCATCTATATATTCTTTGAAGAGGATGACGAAGAGTCTTACAATTTATTTCAAAGCAGAATTATTACTGAGTTTTAGGTTCTTATGCACCATAAAACGACTTCCCGTTTAATCTGAAAATTCTTGCAAATTGATCGTCAGTCAGCGGGCTAACGGCTTCCAAAAGGGCACTTAATACCGAACCGTAATCACCTATCTTAGGATCTAATGCGCTGTCTCCCCCGTAAACAACTCGTGAATACCCAAAAAGCCTCATTACGGGTTCGACAAATATTTTCAAATGCGCCGAACTCCAATTAGGAAGAGTATCCAGACTAAGAATTCCATTCAATTTCACATAGACATTCTTTGCAGTAGCTAAATTCATCATATACACACCCCACGGTTCTCTTTCGTTTCGAGCGATATATGGTGATCCAATATTCGTAAGCATAATTTTTAATTCGGGAATAAGCATTGCCAGTTCTTGGACCGAAGGGATTTGACGTGGCTCCAAAGACAAATCAAGGCTTAATCCATTTTCAGGTAGCAATTTTAATTTTTTTACGATCTCATCCCTAACAAGCCAATGGTTATCTTGGTGAGACCCAATTGGAAGGAATACTCCTTTAGTTTTCGCGTATTCCTTTAGAGTAGTAATAGATGATTTAAAGGATTTAGACTCTAAATCCACCCACACGGAAGCTGCAGATATATGGAGAGAATCTTCAGCAAATTTCAGTGCGTTTTCTGTCGCTTGGAATTCTGGGGTTTCTTGGACCAAGACTAAACCCTCGATATTGAACTCCGACCGCAGTTTTTCAATGTCACTGCTTACTGGTTTGATATAGCTAAAATGTGAGTCAAAAACAGGAGATAAATTCATAAGCGTGCCCATAATACATTATCGCTGCATCCTTCTTAAATTATTTAGAAGTGGACTCAGCATTTCTATATAGATATGGTATCGTCAGAATGCTTCTAGCCTCCAGTTTCATAGAATTCACACGAAGGAAGGTTGCGATTGAAAATAGCTATTGCTGCAGATCATGCGGGTTTCAATTTAAAAGCTGAAGTTATAAATATTATCCAAAATTTGGGACATCAAGTCGAAGACCTAGGTGCTCATAATTATGACCCTGACGATGACTATCCCGATTTTGCCAAACTGGTAGGCATAGCCGTAATGAACAAGTCTGCTGATCGTGGCATTATCGTCTGCGGTAGTGGAGTTGGGGCAAGTGTAGCTGCAAATAAAATATCCGGTATACGTGCTGCGGTATGCCACGATACCTATTCTGCACATCAAGGCGTCGAACATGATGATATGAACGTTCTTTGCCTGGGTGGCAGGATTATTGGGATTGAACTTGTGCATGAAATTTTGGAATCCTTCGTATCCGCTAAATTTTCTGGCGAGGAACGCCATTTACGTCGCCTAGGTAAAGTTATTGAACTTGAGAAAAATTCGAAGAGCAGCGATTCATAATGACAGTACTTATCCAAAATCTATCTCTGGGACAATCGACATGGATCGACTTTATACAGCGCTCCATGCTCCTATCCGGAGAATTCGAAGATTTAATTGCGAAAGGAGTTACTGGGCTTACTTCGAATCCTACAATATTTCAGAAAGCCATCACTACGAGCTCAGATTATGATTCTGACCTTAAGCACTATTCTCAATTGGAAAAAACACCATTCGAAATTTTTGAAGCACTTACTGTTCAAGATATACAAACTGCTGCAGATATTCTCTTACCCATATATCAAAAATCTAATTACAAAGATGGTTTTGTATCGTTAGAAGTTCGCCCCTCTCTATCACATGACACTGAGGGTACGGTAGCTGAAGCCAATCGATTATGGAGACTCATTGATCGACCTAATGCAATGATCAAGGTTCCAGCTACAAACGAAGGTATAAAAGCGCTAAAAATCTTAATTTCTCAGCAGATCAATATAAACGTAACTCTAATTTTTTCACTCAACGCATACACCAATGTAATGGATTCTTATATCGAAGGCTTACTAGAGTTAAACGCTGCGGGAAAGGATATATCTCGCGTTGCATCAGTAGCTTCTTTCTTTGTGAGCAGGGTAGATACTGCCATCGATTCACAGCTAGCAGAGCAATCCGAACTGCGAGGAAAGGCTGCTATTGCAAATGCAAAAGTTGCTTATCAGAAATTCGAAAAAAAGTTTCTTGAATCGGATTTCCAAAAATTAAGAACTCTAGGTGCGCAATATCAACGCCCTCTTTGGGCCAGTACGAGTACCAAAAATCCCCAATATCCCGACACTCTTTACGTTGATAATTTGGTCGGGCCTTACTCAGTCAATACTATGCCCCCAGAAACTTTGAATGCTGTTCTGGATCACGGAAAATCTGCAATAACAATTTCGGACGGAACTTCCGACGCAGATAAAACCTTACTGAAGTTATCAGGAAGTGGAATAAGTATGGAAAAAGCAACTGATAGGCTTTTAGCCGAAGGTATAACTGCTTTTTCGAAGTCCTTTGATGAAGTTATTCTAAGCATCAAAGAACGCTGCGAAGAATTCGCGGCCGCCAAGTAAATTGAACGACATCCCTGAGGAGGGCCAACATGGAAGTAGGAATGATTGGTCTTGGCCGTATGGGCGCAAATATGGCAATACGCCTAAGCAGAAACAATCACAATGTATATGCATATGACAGAGACCCTGATACGCGTTCCTCGCTGCAATCTAACTCCAAATCCATCACCATCGTTGATTCACTTGAAGATTTGGCCGCATCTCTAAATCCGCCTCGTTTTGTAGTCGTAATGGTTCCATCAGGCAACCCAACAGAAGCCACAATAGCCGCTCTCAGTGATGTATTAGCTGAAGGAGACGTAGTTATAGAGGGGGGGAATTCCAATTACAAGGATTCCATGCGTAGAGGGGCAAGCCTCAAACATCAAGGTATCAAAATGATAGATGCAGGGATTAGCGGAGGTGTCTGGGGCCTAGATCAAGGGTATTGCTTGATGGTTGGCGGTGATACAGAAGCAGTATCGGTAGCCGAACCTATTTTTCGATCGCTTGCACCTAATCATGATTCTGGGTTTGCGCATGTTGGTCAATTAGGTGCGGGTCATTTTACTAAAATGATTCATAATGCAATTGAATATGGCCTTATGCAAGCATACGCTGAAGGGTTTGAATTAATGAGCGCCAAGGATTTATTTGATTTAGACCTTGCTCAAATCGCGGAGGTTTGGCGACACGGCAGTGTCATTCGGTCTTGGCTTCTAGATCTTACTGCGGCTGCACTACACGAAGAATCTGACCTAGGATCGATTGAACCTTGGGTCGAAGATTCTGGAGAAGGCCGTTGGGCCATTGAGGAGTCAGTTGATCTCGCTATTCCTGTTCCAGTAATGGCAATGGCGCTTCAAGCACGATTCCGATCACGCGATGAATCCCAATTCGGTTTTAAATTACTTGCAGCCATGCGTAATCAGTTTGGTGGACACTCTATACGTAGAAAAAAGTAAAGGCTTCAAATAGCTTCCCCATAGGCTCACTTGAAAAGCTTTCGACTGCTAAACTGTTGGCATGTGCGGAATTTTTGGATACTTAGGACCTCAAAACGCCTCCCCTATACTTATGGGAGGATTAGAGAGGCTTGCCTATAGAGGCTACGATAGTTCGGGGATAGTAATTGTAGATAATGATAATAACCTTAATGTGCTAAAAGCATCTGGGAAATTAGAGAATTTGCAAAATCTTTCTGCTACTAGTCCAATTGTCGGGCAATGTGGAATAGGACACACTCGCTGGGCAACCCACGGAGAACCTACAGATAAAAATGCACACCCGCACCTTAGCCAGAAGAAGAATATCGCAGTTGTCCATAACGGGATCGTCGAAAATTTTAACGAATTAAAGAAATCTCTAATTGCTGCAGGCAGCCATTTCAATTCAGACACAGACACCGAAGTAATCCCTCTCCTTATTGAGGCTAATCTCGAACAAAGCTTTTCATTTGAAGAGGCCGTTCGTACTACTGTGAATCAATTACGAGGTGCGCATGCCATTGCATGTATATCTCAAAGTGAACCAGGGAAAATTGTAGTTGCCCGCAAAGGTAATGCTGGCGGGATCACCATAGGTCATGGAAATGGTGAAAGTTTTGTATCAAGTGATACATCTGCTCTTGTGCCTCTTACCACAAATGTTACCTATATTGAGTCCTCTGAGATGGCAGTTATAACTTCTACTGAATGCAGCATTAGTAGCCTCGATGGCAAAGCAATTGAGACAAAAACACATCAACTAGATATAGATTCATCAGCGATTGCAAAAGGCGGTTTTAAACATTTCATGCTGAAAGAAATAATGGAGCAACCTGAAGCCGCTACAAGCGTTCTCAGGGGACGCTTATCGTTTTCACCCGCCAAGATAGTACTGCCTTCGTTGCCATTTGCAACTAAAGATATTCAAAGTTTTTCTAGGGCAATTTTCCTAGGAATGGGTACTAGCGTTTACGCCGCACAGGTTGGAGCACGGTACCTTGAAAGCTTCGCTCAAATCCCCGCGTCAGTAGAAAACGCTGCTGAATTTCGTTATCGAGACGCAGTGCTTAACGAACAGTCGCTAGTGATTGCGATATCGCAATCGGGTGAAACGGCAGACACGCTAGAAGCCCTTAATGAAGCCAAATCGAAAGGTGCGCGTACTATTGCTATCACCAACGTCGAAGCAAGTGCAATTTCTCGTATCGCGGATGCAACCATTCTTATGCATGCAGGCCCTGAGATTGGAGTTGCTTCTACTAAGACGATGATTAACTCGATGGTCGTAATGTACTTACTAGCAAGCTATTTCGCGCAAGAGCGAAAGGAACTTTCCATTGATGAATCAGAGGCGCATGTCCAGGAATTATCCCAGTTACCTGCCCTGCTGGGAGATGCTATAGAAAACGCCCTGTGTTCCGTTAAATCCATAGCAAATAAATATGCTCAGTCAAAGCGGTTTTTATTTATTGGCCGAGGACTGCTAGAGCCTATCGCACGTGAAGGCGCGATGAAGCTAAAAGAGATTAGTTACATTCATGCAGAGGGAATGTCTGCAGCAGAA
>MDSW01108519.1_pt1 | contig 11263 bp, 14 predicted proteins | sample 811171 | NCBI WGS metagenome assembly MDSW01 (sample SAMN05326641, study PRJNA326480) | marine metagenome | isolation source: seawater | place: Atlantic Ocean: North West | collected 2012
AAAATATCTTTGTATATATAATATGTCAATATAACTTACCATTATGAAAAAACTTTTATATTTAAAAGATCAACAATTAAAACAATATATAGAAAAAATTTTTCTAGGATATAGAGAAACTGTCGCTGACCCTAAAAAAATCTTAGATAAATATTCTATAGGAATTGCCCACAATAAAGTGATCCATTTAATATCTCTTTATGAAGGTATAACAATTTCTGAACTTTTAAAAAAACTTAAAGTTACAAAGCAAAGTCTTAACAGGGTTTTAAATGACTTAATAAAACTTGGAACAATTAAATATGAAAAAGATGAAATTGATACCAGAGTAAAACATATTTATTTAACTATAGAAGGAAAAAAATTATTTGAAGAAATATTTTCTATACAAAAAAAAAGAATTTATAACGCGTTTATTGGATCGGAGTCTAATGAAGTTGTGGGTTTTGATAAGGTCTTAAAAAAAATAATCAATGAAAAATTTTAAAGCTCATATTTTAGTAGTAGATGATGATGATGGAATAAGGAATTTGGTAAAAGAATATTTGATACAAAATGATTATCTAGTTACAACTTCAAAAAATGCAGAAGAAGCTATTGAAAAAATTAAAATAATAAAATTTGATTTAATAGTTTTAGATATAATGATGCCAGGAAAAACTGGTTTAGAGTTTACTCAAGAAAATAAAAAAAAAATTGATACTCCTATTTTATTATTAACTGCTAAAGGTGAAGCCGCTGAAAGAATTGAAGGCCTTGAAGTTGGTGCAGATGATTATTTAGCCAAACCATTTGAGCCCAAAGAATTAATTCTAAGAATAAATAATATTTTAAACAAAACTAAAATAAATGTTTCAAAAAGAATTATTGAATTTGGAAATATCAAAATAGATCTAAAAAAATTGTTTATATATAGAAATGACGAAAGTGTGAAAATTAATAATACAGAAAAAATTATTTTGGAAAAAATGATAAATTCTCCTGGAAAAATTTTTAAAAGAGAAGAAATTATTAATTTAATAGACTTAGACAAAGAAAGATCAATTGATGTTATAATAACTAGATTAAGAAAGAAAATTGAAGAAAATCCAAAAAGTCCAAAATATTTACAAACCATAAGAGGAGAAGGATATGTTTTATGGATTGAGTAAATTTTTTAAAAACCTACTTCCAAAAAGATTATTTTATAGAGGACTTTTAATAGTAGCCGTTCCAATTGTTATTTTACAACTAACAATTTCTTTAGTTTTTTTTGATAGCCTTTGGATTAAAACAAATAAAGGATTAACTAAAGCTTTGGTAAGCGAAATTGTTACAATTATTGATATTTATAATAATGAAAGTGAATATAATAAAAAAATTGTTACAGATTTATATAATAAAAATTTCAGTTTTTCAGTTAGATTTTTAGAAAATGAAAAGCTACCTGACATAAAAGTTGAAAGATGGTTTAGTCCAATGGATAGAACTCTACGAAGAGAGTTAAAGCCAAAGTTTAATGAATATTGGTTCAGCACTTTATCATATAAAGAAGTTGTTGATTTAAGAATAAAGTTTAGAAATGGAATATTGCAGATATTTTTTCCTAAAGAAAGGATACAAGTTTCTTCAATTAGAATATTTGCCTTTTGGATAACTATTCCTGCAATTTTAATGTTAGCAATTGCGATAATTTTTTTAAAGAACCAAACAAGACCTATAACTAAATTAGCTCAAGCATCAGAAAGATTTGGGAGAGGTGAAGATATTGAAGAATTTCGTCCATCAGGAGCACTTGAAATAAGACAGGCTGGACATGAATTTGATAAAATGCGAAAAAGAATTATTAGGCATTTAAATCAAAGATCTGAAATGTTGTCTGGAATTAGTCACGACTTAAGAACACCGCTAACTAGAATAAAATTACAATTGGCAATGATAAAAGACAATAATTTATCAAAAAAATTGTCAATGGATGTGGACGAAATGGAAAAAATGCTAAATGAATATTTGCAATTTGCATCAACAGATGCAAAAGATAAAACAGAATCCTTTGATATTTGTGAATTAGTCAATGAGATAATTGAAAAATATCAAAATCCAAAAATAGAAAAAAATTTCAATAAGAAAATCTACTTTAATGGGAGAAAAAATTTAATTACAAGATGTATTAATAACTTAATAGATAATTCATTAAAGTATGGTCAAAAAGTTTTAGTGAGCATTGAAAAAGATCTATCCAATATTGTTTTATTAATTGATGATGATGGACCTGGGATACCAGAATCAGAATATCAAAATATTACAAAACCATTTTATAAAATCGATAAAAGTAGATCTGAGTCAAAATCTAGTGTTGGCCTAGGTTTATCAATTTCATCTGACATAATTAAATCTCATGGTGGTGACATTAAATTTGATAAATCAAAATTAGGTGGGCTTAGAGTTATGATTTATTTGCCTTTTTAGTTTTTTTTCTTTGTTTTATTTGTTTTTCTAATTTGCTAATTCTTTTATTTAAAATATCTACTTCCTCTTTACTGGCTAATTTCATTTTAAAAACTATTTCATCTCTTTTGGATTTTAATATAGTAAAAATTTCTTCGCTAATGTCTTTATAACTGACCAATCCTTGTTCAAAAAGTTTAGCAAATTTATCTAGTACAAATCTTGATTTTGACATAATAATTAATTAACAAAATTATATATTAACACTTATAATAAATTTTATTAATGTTTATCAACAACTTTGACCCAGTTGCTTTTCAGGTATTTTCAGTTGAAATAAGATGGTATTCTTTAGCATATATATTTGGTCTTATATTTGGCTGGATTTACTGTGCCAAATTTCTAATTAGCGAAAATACTAAAAAAGAATTATTTGACGATTATATCACTTATTTAATTATTGGAATAATTCTTGGAGGTAGATTGGGCTATGTAATAATTTATAACCCAAAATACTTTTTTAATAATTTTAGCGAAATCTTTATGATTTGGAATGGCGGAATGTCTTTTCATGGAGGTGTAATTGGAATAATTTTAACAACTATTATTTTTTGTAAAAAAAACAAACAAGATTTTTTCTATTTTTCAGACTTAGTGGCTTTAAGTGCTCCAATTGGATTATTTTTAGGGAGAATAGCAAATTTTATAAATTCAGAACTTTATGGAAGAGAAACTGAATTATTTTGGTCAGTAAAATTTATTCAAATTGATAATTTAAATAGGCATCCATCACAAATATATGAGGCCATTTTCGAAGGTCTAATTTTATTTTTTATTTTGAGGTACATTTATAAAAAGTATTCTAATAATATAGGCTTGACTTCATCGTTATTCTTAATTTTATATTCTGTATTTAGATTTTTGATTGAGTTTACCAGAGAGCCAGACCTACATATAGGAACAATTATTTTTAATCTCTCAATGGGTCAAATTATGAGTACAATATTTCTATTTGCTGGGCTATACCTTTTTTATATAAAAAATGATTTTAAAAAATAAAAATAAAATCACTTTAGATAAATTTATAAGCAGGGCTCTATACGATAAATCTAAAGGCTATTATATGAAGAAAAATCCAATTGGAAAAAAAGGTGATTTTATTACAGCGCCAAATATTTCTATAATGTTTTCAGAAATATTAGCTATATGGACTGTTGCATTTTGGGAAAAACTAAAAACACCAAAAAAAATTAATATTGTTGATCTTGGTGGAGGAAACGGAGAGATGATTTGTCAAATTTTAAAATCTATTAAAATTTTCCATAATTTTAAATCATGTGCAAAATTTTATATATTTGAAAAAAGTCCTTTTTTAAAAAAAGTTCAAAAAAAAAAAATTCAAGACAATCAAGTTGTTTGGATTGATAATTTAAAAAAAATTTCCAATAATCCAACAATATTTATAGCGAATGAATTTTTTGATGCTTTCCCCATTAAGCAGTTCACTAAAAACAAAAACTGGTATGAAAAGTTTGTTTATTCAAAAAAAAATAAACTTCAATTTATTGACATAAAAATAAAAAAATCAAAAATAGAAAATATGTTAGGACAAAAAATTTCCAAAAATAACAAATTTATAGAGTTTTCGCCTTCAGCATTTAAAATATTAAATATTATCTCAAAAAAAGTTAAAAAATATAATGGTGGAATTTTAATAATTGACTACGGTTATGATAAGAAAAGAATGTTTAATACATTGCAGAGTGTAAAAAATCATAAAAAAATAAATATTTTTAAAGAAATATATAAATCAGATATAACTCACATGTTAAATTTTAATTTTTATAAAAAGAAAATTAAAAATATGAAATTAGGATCAATTAAATTCACAACTCAAAGGCAATTTTTGCTTAAAATGGGAATACAAGAAAGAGCTGATATAATTAGTAAAAATCTATCATTTTCCAAGAAAGTAGACATTTACTATAGGCTTAAAAGATTAATTGACAATAAAGAAATGGGTTCATTATTTAAAGTTTTATTTGCTACTAATAAACAAAATAAATTTAATTTAGGATTTTAGTGTTTCGGTCTAAATTAATTAGGAATATTAAAAATATTTCACATGGATTTTTTAATAATCAAGGAGGTTATTCTAAAGGTATTTATAAAAGTTTAAATTGTGGAATAGGATCTAGAGATAAAAAAATTAATGTAAAAAAAAACTTAAAAAAAGTTTGTAAAATCGTAGGATGTTCAGTCAATAGCTTAATTTTACTAAAACAAATACATAGTAACAAGGTTCATATAATCAATAAAAATCCAAACGGAAAAATAGAAGGAGATGCATTAATTACCAATAAAAAAAAGATTGCACTTGGAATACTTTCTGCAGATTGTGCGCCGGTTTTTATATATGATCCTGAAAATAAATTTATTGGAGCTATTCATGCTGGTTGGAAAGGCGCCTACAAAAAAATAATAACAAAAACAATCAATATTTTAAAAAATAGAGGCTGCAAACCTAAAAATTTAATTACGGTGATTGGACCCTGTATATCAAAAAAAAATTATGAAGTTAAAAATGACTTTTTTAAAAGATTTTTGAAGCAGAGTAAAAATAATAAAAGATTCTTTTTTATAAAAAAAAAAGAAAATTTTTTAGTTTAAATGAGTACATTATGGCTGAGTTGATAAAAAATGGCATTAAAAACATAGAAATTATTAAAAAAGATACATTTTTAAATAAAAATAAATTTTTTAGCGCAAGAAGATCAATTAAAAATAATTATGATGATTATGGTAGAAATATATCAATAATTATGATTAAATAATTTATTCTCAGAAATGAAAATTCTCACAGGAAATAGCAATAAAAAATTAAGCGAAAAAATATCAAAACAACTTAAAACAAAGTTGGTAAATAATAACATTAAAAAATTTTCTGATAGTGAAGTTTATGTGGAAATTAATGAAAATATTAGAGGAAATAGTATATTCATAATTCAATCTATTTCTTCGCCTGCCAATGATAATTTGATGGAACTACTTTTATGTATTGATGCACTAAAAAGATCTTCTGCAAAAAATATTACTGCGGTAATTCCATATTTTGGTTATGCAAGACAAGATAGAAAAGTTGTTCCAAGAACTTCCATTTCTGCAAAACTTGTTTCAAATTTAATAACAAAAGCTGGAGCAGATAGAGTTGTTACTGTTGATCTGCACGCAGGTCAAATACAAGGTTTTTTTGATATACCTGTCGATAACCTTTTTGCGACTCCTATTTTTTCTAGACATATAAAAAAGAAAATTAAAAATAAAAACTTAATTTGTGTGGCGCCTGATGTTGGAGGCGTTGAAAGAACCAGGGCTTTGGCAAGAAAGTTAGATATTGGACTTTCAATAATTGATAAAAGAAGACCCGCACCTGGTAAATCTCAAGTAATGAATGTAGTTGGTAATGTTAGTGGAAAAACTTGTATAATCGTTGATGATATTATCGATTCTGGCGGAACAATCGTAAATGCTGCAGATGCTTTAATAAAAAGAGGAGCAAAAGAAGTTCATGTATATATTACTCATGGAGTTCTTAGTGGAGAGGCTGTAAAAAAAATAAAAAAATCTAAAATAAAAAAACTAGTCATTACAGATACAATAAATAACTCTGATAAGGTTAAAAATTCAACAAATATTGAGGTATTGTCGATATCAAATTTATTAGCAGAAGCTATAAAAAGGATTTCTAATTCCACTTCAGTATCTGATTTATTCAAATAATTCTTGTAAAATTTAGATTCATCAGTTAAAAACCCAGCATTTTATGAGTTTAATTCAAGCAACAATTAGAAATACTAAGTCGAAAGGCCAAATAAGAACATTAAGAAATTCTGGTAATGTTCCTGGAATAGTATATGGCGGCGAAATTGCCAACGAAAAAATATCTATTTCCAAAAAAGAGGTAAAAATTTTAATAGACAAAGAAAATTTTCTATCAAATGTAATTTCAATAAATTTAGACGGCAAAGAGCAAAGAGTTTTACCAAGAGATATTACTTTTGATACAATTTCAGATGAACCAATACATATAGATTTTTTAAGAATAGTTGATGGTGCTAAAATTATTTTAGAAATTCCTGTTAAATTTATAAATAATGAGTTATCTCCTGGATTAAAAAGAGGCGGAGTCTTAAACATCGTTAGAAGATCAGTTGAACTTAAATGTCCAACAGAAAATATTCCAACAGAATTAGTTGTTGACTTAGATGGATTAGATATTGGATCTAGTATAAAAATATCTTCAATAAATTTACCAGAAAATGTAAGTCCAACAATTCAAGGAAGAGATTTTGTAATAGCCACTGTTGCGGCTCCTACAATTGTTAAAGAACCAGAAAAACCTGCTGAGACAGCTGAAGGCGAGGAAGGCGCGGAAGGCGTGGAAGCGGCTACTTCTGAAAGTGGAGATAAGCCTGCTGAAGCAACTGACAAGAATGAATCTGATAAAACCAAAAAAGAAGAAGATAAATCTTCACCAGAAAAAAAATAATAATCAATTGTGAGTATATCTCAAATTTAAATTAATATGTTATTACTTGTTGGTTTAGGAAATCCGACTCCAAATAGTCAAAATAATAGACACAATGTAGGTTTTAAAATCGTTGATGCAATAAACCAAAAATTCGGATTATCAAAACAAAAGCCAAAGTTTAAAGGATTACTAACAACTGGAAATATTGGAGAGAAAAAAATCTATGCAATCAAGCCTCTTACATTTATGAATAATTCAGGAATTTGTATTAGAGAGTTGATAGAATATTTTAAAATTGAAGCTCAAGATGTTATTGTATTTCATGACGATTTAGATATTGAATTTGGTAAAATAAAAGCAAAATTTGGTGGTTCAGATGCTGGACATAATGGAATTGCATCAATAGATAAATTTATTGGTAAAGAATATTCAAGGGTGAGGATTGGAATAGGAAAGCCTGACAAAACATTATCTACTTCTGATTATGTTTTAAATGATTTTAATGATGATGAAAAAGAAAATTTAAAAACAATTACAGATAATATTATTAACTCTATTTCTATATTGATTGACAAAAAATTAGATCTATTTTCTAGTACCGTTAATAACAATTAAATGGGATTTAAGTGTGGAATTGTAGGTTTGCCAAATGTAGGTAAGTCAACTTTGTTTAATGCTCTAACCAATTCTAGTAAGGCACAGGCTGAAAATTTTCCATTTTGTACTATTGATCCAAATATAGGTTTGGTGCCAGTTCCGGACGAAAGATTAGACAAATTAGTCTCAATTTCAAATTCAAAAAAAAAAATTTATACTACAATAACATTTGTTGATATTGCAGGTTTAGTCAAAGGAGCATCTAAAGGAGAAGGTTTAGGAAATAAATTTCTATCTCATATTAGAGAAGTAGATGCAATAATTCATATGATTAGATGTTTTGACTCTGATGATATTCAAAATATAAATTTAAGTGTTGATCCAATTAGAGATCTTGAAATTATTGAAACTGAAATGAAATTAGCAGATCTTGAATCTATTCAAAAAAGACTAGATAAAAAAAATAAAAAAAATTTAAACGAAAAAGAAAAAAAACTACTAGAAAAAGTTATGGAAATAATAAATGATGATAAAGAATTAAGTGTTTTGTATGAAGAATTTGAAAAAAAAGATTTATTAAATAGTGGTTTATTATCTACAAAACCTAGGCTTTATGTGTGTAATTTAGATGAGAAAAGTATAGAAAAAGGAAATCAATACACAAAAAACTTTATAAATAAATTTGGTGAAAAAAATACAATTATTGTTTCAGCAGATATTGAAAATCAAATAAACCAACTAGAAGATCAAATAGAAAAAGATAACTTTATGAAAATGCTTAACATAAAAACCACAGGACTAAATAATCTTATAAAAAAAGGATATGATTTACTTTCACTTCAAACTTTTTTTACTTCAGGACCAGAAGAGTCTAGAGCTTGGACTATAAATAAAAATTCAACTGCACCTATAGCTGCTGGAGAAATACATACAGATTTTGAGAAAGGATTCATAAGAGCTGAAACAGTTTCATATGAAGATTTTGTAGAAAATAAAGGTTGGTTAAAATCTAAAGAAGCCGGAAAAATGAGGCTGGAAGGTAAAGATTATATTGTCAAAGATGGAGATATATTAAACTTTAGATTCAATACGTGACCAAATCCTTTTCATGCTAAAGTAAACTAATACAGTTAAAATTAATAAATAAATAATTACTCTAAATCCTGTCTTATGTCTTGCCTCTAGATGAGGTTCGGCTGTCCACATTAAAAATGTAACTACATCTTTTGCCATTTGATCTGTTGTAGCCTTTGTTCCGTCTGAATATTCAACAATATCATCTGACAATGGTGAAGCCATTTTTATTTTATTCCCATACATATATTTGTTGTAATAAACGCCATCATCCAATTTCATATCTGAAGGAGGATCTTCATATCCAAGAAGTAATGAATAAATATAATCTGCGCCTCCTTTTCTTGCTTTTACTAATACTGACATGTCTGGAGGATAAGCTCCTCCATTTGCTGATTTTGCCTCCTCTTCATTTGCATAAGGCATTACAAATTTGTCAGATAATTTTGCAGATCTCTCAAACATTTCACCATCACTATTAGGTCCATCTATAACTTCAAAATTTGATGCTATGGCCTTTGCTTCTGCTTCAGAAAACTCAGGTCCACCCTTTTCAGCAAGGTTTCTATAGCTTAAATGTTTTAATGAATGACACGATGCACATACTTCATTATATACCTGGTAGCCTCTTTGTAGCGAAGCTCTATCAAATTTTCCAAAAAAACTTTTGAAACTCCAATCAACCTTTAAAAGTTCATCTGAAGTTTCTGCGTATAATTTTTGACTACCTGAATATATTAGTAAAACTGAAAAAAAAATTATTTTAAACAAGTTTTTCACAAATCACTTCTATTTTTTAAATTATTTTTTGTCATCTCAGGATTGGCAGCTCCACCTAACACTGGATCTGTTATATTTAAAGGTAATTCAATAGTTTTTTCCTTCATTCCAAGGAATGGAAGAATGATTAAAAAATGTGCAAAATAATAAATCGTTGCTACTCTTGCTATAAGTAAGTAAGTACCTTCGGCTGGCATTGCTCCCATATAGCCTAATATTAAAACATCAGCTACTAAAAACCAATAAAACTGTTTATATATTGGTCTGAAAATTGCAGATCTCACTTTTGATGTGTCTAGCCATGGCAAAATCACAAGAACAAAAATTGCTGCAAACATAGCTATCACTCCTAACAATTTATCTGGGACAGATCTCAAAATTGCATAGAAAGGAAGTAAATACCATTCTGGAACTATGTGTGCTGGAGTAACTAGCGGATTTGCTTCAATATAATTATCCGCATGACCTAAGATGTTTGGAGAAAAAAATACAAAAAAAGCAAATACGAGTAAAAAAATCAATAATGCAAATAAATCTTTTATTACTATATATGGATGAAAAGGAACCGTATCTTTAGAAGGTTTTTTTATATCAATTCCAATTGGGTTATTATTTCCAGGAACATGTAGAGCCCAAATGTGAAGTACAACTAATCCTAAAATTAAAAAAGGAAAAAGATAATGCAAGCTAAAAAATCTTGTCAGTGTTGGATTATCTACTGAATAGCCTCCCCATAACCAATTTGTAATACTTTCTCCTACCAAAGGAATTGCACTAAATAGATTTGTTATTACTGTAGCTCCCCAAAAACTCATTTGACCCCAAGGAAGCACATATCCCATGAATGCTGTTGCCATCATTAAGAAATAAATTAACATTCCTATAATCCATATAACTTCTCTGGGTGATTTATAAGAACCATAATATAGCGCTCTAAAAATATGAATATAGACTGCAAGAAAGAACATTGAAGCTCCATTGGCATGAACATATCTGATTAACCAACCATAATTCACATCTCTCATAATATGTTCGACACTTTCAAAAGCTAAATCTGCATGAGCTATGTAATGCATTCCTAGAATTATTCCTGTTATAATTTGAGTGATCAAACAAAAAGTTAAAATTCCACCAAATGTCCACCAATAATTTAAATTTTTTGGAGTAGGATAATCAGTAAGATGATTTGCTAGCGTTAAAAGTGGCAATCTATCATTAAACCATTTTCCAAGCTTAGATTTGGGTGTATATTCGTGTTCACTCACAGAATTATCCTATTTTTATTGTATTGCTATTAACGAATTCATATTTAGGTACTTCCATATTTGTTGGGGCGGGACCTTTTCTAATTCTTCCAGAGGTATCATAATGGGAGCCATGGCAAGGACAGAACCAAGCATTATAATCACCTTTGTCAGTTAGTGGAACACATCCTAAATGAGTACATACACCAAGCATTACAAGCCACTCAGGATTTTTTGCTCTATCTTCGTCTTTTTCTGGATGTTTTAAATCTTTTAAATCAACTGATCTAGCACTATCTATTTCTTGCTGAGTTCTTCTTTTTATAAAAACTGGTTTACCTCTCCAAAGAACAGTTATTGATTGACCGGGTTCTATAGAACTTACATCTACTTCTGTGCTTGCTAGAGCTTTTACTGAAGCATCAGGATTCATTTGATCTACTAAAGGCCAAACGGCAGCACCAATTCCTACTGCGCCAGCCGCAGTAGTGGCTGTTAAAATAAAGTCTCTTCTATTGGTTTTTTTTTTATCAGAATCTGACATCTTTATGTTTTAATTTTCTCTTAATATATGATTTCTTATAAGAAAAAAGATATTTTTCCATGGCAA
>MDSW01002080.1_pt1 | contig 11262 bp, 14 predicted proteins | sample 811171 | NCBI WGS metagenome assembly MDSW01 (sample SAMN05326641, study PRJNA326480) | marine metagenome | isolation source: seawater | place: Atlantic Ocean: North West | collected 2012
AACTGATTCTTCTCTCTGCCCGTTGCAACGGAATCAGCACTGTCAGTGATATCGCTGATTATTTCAGGATAAAAACTTCGCTCGTACGTGACGCTCTTCCCTCTCTCTTAGAACAAAAGAAATTACTCTCTGCAACTGTTGAAGGTTGGAACGAGAATGCATATCTCCATCCTTCCGTTTCTACACCTAAAAGAATCGAAGCCAGAGCCTTACTTTCCCCTTTCGATTCTCTAGTTTGGCGTCGACCTCGAATTGAGAGAATTTTTAATTTCAAATACAGATTAGAGATTTACGTCCCAAAGGAAAAGCGTAAATACGGTTACTACGTTTTGCCTTTTTTGCTAAATGAAAATCTGGTGGCTCGTGTAGATTTAAAAACTTTTAGATCTGAAGGAAAGCTTCTTATTAGAGGAGTCCACTTAGAAAAGGGAGTAGAGGAGGAAACAGTTGTTTCAGAACTTGCAGAAGAACTCAAAAAGCTTTCCGGTTTCCTTGGTCTGTCGCGGGTGTCGGTCTCAAGTAGAAACAAGCCGTCGATGCTTCTTCGTTCATTTCTAAATTCTGCTAGCTAACCGCTAAGAGCGCTATGGAGGTTAGACCTAAAGCGAGTCCGACTATCTGACTTTTTAACATCATCTCTTTGAGGAAAAGACGAGCGAGTAAAACAGTGACTGCTGGGTAAAAAGAAGCCAATACCGAAACTAGACTTAGCATCCCTCTGTTTAAGGCTGCTAACAAAACAACATTTGCGAGTGTGTCAAAAAATCCGGCACCGATTATATAAGGCGTAGATTTTTCTTCTGGTTTGATATTTTTTCTGCCGATCATTACAAAAAGAAAGATTGCTATTACGGAAAAAACCCTTGAACCCACTACCGGCCAGGGCGCTGTTGTTTCAGAAGTACCGTCTATGACAATAAAGAAAGCTCCAAAAGCTAATCCAGCAATCAGAGCTTCGAGCACCAACATGCCTTTAATGCCCGCCTGCCCACTTGGTGTCCAAGAGACTAAAAATATTGCAAAAAGTCCGACAAACACTCCTACTATTTGCTGTGTTGAAAGTTTTTCTCCTGAGAACAAACCCCAAATCACAGGTAACGTCGCACAAGCAACGGCAGTGATAGGGGCAACTATTGCCATTGGCCCCTTTGCTAATCCTCTGTATAGAAGAGATAAACCAAGTAGTCCGAAACTTGACGCTAAGACCCCTAAAAAGAAATCGCCGGTTTTAAATTCTTCTGCCATTAAAGGGGCTATGAGTAAAATTATCAGCAGACCTAGAAAATGCGAAATGGCCAACACCGATATAATATTTGTTTTTTTTGTCGCTCGACCACCGAAGAAATCGCCAGTTCCCGCCAGTACAGCGGCTGCTAGCGCTAGGAAAGTAACCATTAGAATTAATTTACTGAATCAGTTATTCAGGTAGAAACTCGTCAGCGTCGAGATCTTCGATAGCTGTAGATACACGTACAAACATTTCTGTAACAAGTTGCACGGCACGTTCATTTACGAGTGCCGCTGCGGACGCCTGAACCGGGTAGGCCAAACAAAACAATACGGAACGTCTGTAGTCTTCCATGAGTCGTTCTTGCGGGTAGTCCAAACCCAATTCGCCTAAAGTTTCCCGGTATCTGTCTAATAATTTACTTTCATGCTGTCTCCGGTCTTCGATCGTCAGGCTCTGACTTAGGAAATACCCGACGTCGTATCCACCAGCAGTTTTTATACAAATCTGCCAATCTATAACTTTGAGATTCTCATTTTGAAAAAATATGTTGTCTAAACGAAAATCTCCGTGAGCCAGCGTGATTGGACTGTCGGCTAGTTCCATCATCTCACTTGTTACTGTTGGAAATTTTTCTCCAACATTTTTTATGCGTTCAGAGACTCCATCCGAAAACATTTGCGTAAAACTTGGCCAAGCTTCAGAAAAACCTTGAGCTATAGCTTGCGGAAAAGGAACATCCCAACCATACGGAAGCCATGCTAGATCCCCGGTGAAACGTTCACTTTCCCAAAATGCAGCGTGATGCCTGGCAAGTGCATCTATTGCGATTTCAGCTTTATCAATCGGGCAACCGTCTAATTGGCTTATGACTTCTGTTCCGTCAAGGTCTTCCAGTACCAGAACGAAATCATCAGATTCAGGATCATGATGAGCCGCATAACATTTTGGTGTTCCAAGAGGGGTATCTTTTGCTGCATCTCTGTAAAAACCGATTTCTTTCCCGTAAAACATGAAAGCTCTAGCTATGTGTCTTGTTTGTTCATGAGGTGACGGAACTTTGATTACTACAGAGTCTGGAGCATCTTCTGAAGAAGAATCACTGTATGAAAGTTTCACCCTGTACAAGAGACCCATTACTCCGACACCTTCACCTATTACTTCAACCTGCAGGTCAGTGATCTCGACTTCATCCAATCCAGAATCTTGCAGAACGCCTGCAAGCCAATCCGTTGAGACGTCTTCGATCGTGCTTGGAAAATCTTTACTACTCATAAAAGCCTCCTTGAATTCATCTAATTATCACTGAAAAAATACCACATATCGAATCGGGTCTGATTTTAAAAACTAATACACAATGCGTATAAATCCATCAGGCCAAAGAATAGAACTCTTCTCAGGAGACACTACCTCAGTGGTTTTTTAAGATAATACGATGCGAAGCTAAGTGTTCATAATGTGGTCGTATATTCTCATAAACCTCTTTAACTCGTTTCGGCGACTCTTCCAAGCTCACAACTTTTCTTGGTTGTTTTTTCAGACCATCAGATTTTCGAAGATTTTCATGGAAGGAACCACCATCCCACCAACTGACTTCATCTCGTGGGCCCGGAGCCCATGAAAGAGCTTGAGGGATGAAACTTATCCCTACTGCTTCGCACCAAAGTTCTACCATTTCAAAAGGATTTTCTAGCAAATCGTCGCTGTCTATTACAGGCGGTGGGTTTCCGTCTAATTCACACAAATGGTCGAAAAGTTGTCTTTGTTCAATAAAACCGACCTCTCTCTCGTGGAAATCAGGCCACTTTTCATGCATGGAGCTAAGGGTCTTCAATGGATCGCGTATCAGAAAACTGTGTCTGAAGTTTCTAAGAAACTCATCTGATAGGACAGGTTCAAGATACAAAGGGAAATCTTTTATGAACACTGCCTTATGAGCAGAGACTCTCTGAAGGTTTTCCCAACAACTTTCATATGTAAGACCGGGGGTGCGTAAACTGTCTTGAGTTGCACGTGGCCATAAAGGGTTTTCTCCTTGATACCAAACTTCCCCAAATGGCTCATGGAGGCATTCGAAATCACCCCGCACTCTCATCATCCACTCGAAAGCGGTCGAAGTCGATCTCGGCACTGCCCACAGTGCAAGTATTTTCTCCATAATCAATTAGGCACACCTTAAACAAAATAAAAAAGATGTGCCACCTGAAAAGGTGGCACATCTAAATTAGCTATGTGTTTTCTTTCTAGTAAATCGCCATTAACTCAGCTATAACTATCAGGGCCACAATCGCGACATTCAATATCCTGAATGCGGCAAACGGTGCTTTAGCAAAATTTCTCCCTATATGACTTGAAGCCATTTCCTCATCCATGTCTTTCATCCCGGCAGCTAGATCAGCTATAGCCCCGTCAAATGCAATCACTATCCAAAGTGAACCTAAAACAGACATTGCGGCAAGCGCTAACTGCACACCCGAGTCTGCTAGACCAGCGCCACCAAATCCGAGAATAATAAGAATAGCTGAATGAGCCAATGTGAATGGAAGAATGACTACATGCCAATCCCTGCTTCTATTACCCATAACAGCCGTAAGTAAATCTGAACGCATAAATTTCCTTTCTGTTTAGACCGAATAAAACAGAAAACTTAAAGCCAATACAAACCGGCGAAAGGCAAGTAAAAAATAAGCTCTTTAGAATTTTTTTATTACGAACTCATCTGCTAGTAGTTAATAACAAGTACCGAAAGGAGAAATCATGGAAATCACTGCAGTCACAACATGGCAAGGAACCCCTGCAGCTATCAAATTTGTTGTTGAAGCTGCACATAGCGCTGTTGAAATACACGAATCTTTAGGAGCTAGTAATGCAAGGTTCATGCGGCCAGTCAGTGGAGATCAAGGTGTAGCTTTTTACTCTGTTGACTTTGAATCTGTTGAGTCTTATGGGGCTTTCACGGACTCAATCCGTAAACATGAGTGGTGGGCACAGACTGAACAAGCTATAGCAGATGCACATCCTGATCTAGAAATGAAAGGAACTGTTGTATATTACAACACCCTCGACTCCTAGTTTAAAAAGTAAACCGAAAGCAGCCAACAGAAATTACGCCTTGCAGAGTAGCTCTGCAGAAATACTAATGTACTTAAGTGGAAAAAGTTCGTACAGCAGCATTATCTATGCCCCAAGCGCTTGAAGACTATCCCTTTGGTGAAGGTATTACTGTATTTAGGATTTTCGACAGAAAGGGACCCATTTTCACAATCCTTTCTGAAGAAAAAGGCATTTTGAACGTGAGGGTACCAAGAGATTTTTTTGAAATTTGTGACACTATAGAAGGATTTGCTCCACTCAAGGTTTGGAAAAACTGGATCACAGTCGACTTGACCTTAGTGAATAGCAAGCGGGAAATTAACGATCTGGTTGCCGAAAGTTGGCACGAAGTAACCGAAAACTTACCTAAGAAAAAAAGAGACCTTCTTAACAACACATGAACCAAACATTTTTATTGGAATTGCTGCAGATAATTAAAGACCATATTGCTAACTGGATGGCGTGTCGTAAAAGGAGCCTCCGTCCCACCATCTCTCAAATCGCGGCTTATTAACTGAAGCGACAAGTTCCAACATTGTTCCATTTGGGGGTGCGATATAAGTCATACTTCCAAAACCATCAGCTGGGGATTTAGCTGCTCCCAGTAGCTCCCAATTAAGTTCAAGAAGCCTTTCAGTCTCTGCTTTTACATCATCTACCCACACACCAAAATGATGCACACCAGAATTTTCGCTACCATCCCAGAAAGATCCAGGGTGACCTTCTAGCAGTTCAAGGTGCTGATCCCCTTCACAGGAATAAACAAACTTTAGTGGGATGCTTTGCAGACCACCCTCTGGGGTCCAAAGACTCTGCGAAGGATTTTCGACCAACTCCGCCCATGTCACATTTAATGACTCGCCCATTTCGTCCATTGCTGATTGGATATTCGGAACTCGAATTCCGATATGAAAAATTTCTTTAAAATCGATCATCTTTAATCATTGTTATTAAAGCCTTTACCTTTTTACTTGATATGTTTGTATATCCGGTGTTGCTTCTATAAACATCGGATATAAAACCCCCTTCCATCTCATTTTAGAAGGGGGTTTTTATTTTCAAGAGTTAAAGTTTTGACATAGAAGAGTCTTTTCAAACAACACTTAGGCTTCCCTGCTTATGGATAGTCCATAAATTTGCGGTTAATCTTACATATGTTTAAAAAGTGGTTATCAAAATTATTTTCTATTGGTACTGGCAGCAACAGTTCTGTTACATCTTCAGATGATTTGAACTGGTCACCTGAATCAGTTATTCCTACTCAGGAAGATTCTCAGGTAACAGAAGCAGACTTTATGGAGCAGAGATCAGAATCTGAATCTGATTAAAAGTCAACTGCTCGAAATTCCTTCGACTTCATTTGCTAACTGCAAGATCTGTTCATCTAGATCTTTCCATTTCTCAAAATCTGTGTAGTCAGAGGCCCCTATACATGAAAAAAGAACCATTCTCGTTTCACTGCTAGATCTCTCGTAACACGCTCTTATGGCGTTCCATTTTTCTCCCTGACCTACTATCCAAGGGCCAATCGCTTCAACAAAATTAGCAACAAGGGCAGCTGCCTCCGAATCTTCATTGCGATATATGTCCATGTAACTCGATGCTTTACCTTGTAGCTCTTTCATTTTGTTTATTCGTTTATCTGCGTCTCCTATAGCTTTTTCATTAAAGTCGCCAGAATTAGAAGCACTTTGAGAGTTTACACTTCCGTAATTTGTTTCTTTTTGGACTGATTCACTCAGATCGTTCATCCACATCATGTAATCAGTGACAGATTTGGTCAGATTTGATGAGCTTTTGGCAGCACTTTCATATCTTTGTTGAATCGGATCGGAATTTACGCAACTCGAAAGAATTAACAAGTTAATAAAAATCAGAGCTGTTGATCTCTTCACTCTCTGAGTTTGCCATAATCCTGTGTTTACTTGCTGTGAGTTTTGAATACTTTCTACGAGAATTTCAACTTATTTCCTAAAGTTCTCCTATCAGACGCGCTCCCACTATAAAGAAGCCTGCCACTCCCATAGCTCTTCGAAGAAGGTTTACGCCTTGAAAGGTTTCCAGATAACTCCAGATGGTGAGAGCCATAAGAAAAATCGAATCAGAAACACGGTTAGTGAGCGACCCGCTCTCAGTCGATCGCTCCACTATGACCGCAGCGAGAAGCAATATGAGAGGCAGATTCGGCACTTGCCCAACCGTGTATCCAAGGATTTTAAAATCGCTTTTACGGTTCACACTCGAAACGCTATCCGCTAAAACTGAAGTGCGGCATACATCACGCCTGAGTAAAAATAACTTATTGCATTAAAAACCCCTGAGTCTTAATGTATGAATACTGACTATTTTAAATCTCGAACTTAGGGGGAAAGATGGGAATTGAGGTTAAATCTATTGCTGCCAAGGGAGTGAGCATTTCGCCGAGAACTAAAGCTTTTATAAGTCAAAAACTTGATGCCGTTGGTAAACGTTTACCAGATCTTGAGCAAGCCTCACTTGTATTTAAACTAAGAACACGTCCCAATGTTGTGGAAGTAAAACTGACTATAGAAGGCGGCAAGAATCACCTTCATGTACATGGCGAGGGTAAAACTCCGACTGCTGCGTTTAAAGAAGCGGTGACTCACGCAAGGAGAATGGCTCGTCAGCAATCTGAAAAAAGAACCGCCCAACTTAAGCATTACACTCCGTCAACAAGTTCCGCTCTAACAGACGACGATGAACCTCCCATCTAAAGGGTCTCCATAATAAAAGTTAAGGAATTAGCTTTAGACAATCTCGATCAAAGAAAGCCGCTATTGACCGCTCGAGTCCTGTTTCCGCTAGACGCTTTTTTTCTTGTGTACTGACATCAAACAAACCTGCGATCAGTATCGTGAAATGAAGAATAAAAAGCAGAGCCACGTCGTAATCTTTTTCGCATTGTTCTATTGAATAATTTTGAACGCCTTCTGCTTCTAACTTTTCAACGTAATGCTTGAGTACGTCTTTTTCACACTTACGCCGAGTTTCTACTGGAAGACTTGTAAACATCATCCAACCAATGTCGTATAGGGGGTTGGAGATCATAATATTTTGCCAGTCGATTAGAACCACTGGTAGCAACCCGGGAACTTTATTTCCGAATAAAGCATTGTCCATTCTTACATCTCCATGGATAACTGTTTTAGTTCGGTTCCCCATCTCACGGTAAATGTCTTCCATCCCGTTCACATAGGCCGGTAAAGCTGCCTTAAGTTCATCTGGGAAAAAATCAGGGAAACGTTCTAAAGCTGTCTCCCAAGAAATATAAAAAGAAGCAACTGAACGCTTAATAAAATCATCGGAGTCAATTCTCTGCATCTTTGGAAAAGTTTCTTCCGCTTTACCCCAATATTTTGCGTGTAAAGGTGCTACGACATCCACAACCATTAATGCTTGCTCTCCTGTTATGCCGCCTATTTGATCACCCAAAGAGTATTCAAAAAGATCTTCGAGCACGATTACGTCACTACCAGAGTCGAAATCCATAGCAGCGTAATAACACTTCGGGATGGGAATATCTAAACCTTGAGCTATTTCATTGAAGAAAATAACCTCCCGTTCATAAAGATTCATTGTGTTGGCGAGTTCGCGATTTTCTACTGCGTCAGTGGCAAACTTGACCACTAAAGAATCAGGCGCTTTACTAGTTTTGTTATAAGTCAAGTAAACGCGAACCACTATTCCTAAAAGACCGACTCCTTCACTGATATTTTCAAATGAAAAACTTTCTACCTTCTCCCCCTCTGACAAAGATCCGCTTTCATCTAATATCTGGTTCAGCCATTCCTTGTTCAGATCTTCTGGCGTTACTGGAAAACTCATAAATGTATTCTGCCACACTGCATTAGAACTCTAAAAGCCTGTGGACTCTAATGCTTTTGAACCGTGAGTGAATCGAGTTGAAGCGAGAGAAGTAATATCCACAATTTCTCTCATATCAGACACAACCAGCCCAGCGACTATTTCTCCGACTGCCGGTGCATGCATAAGACCAGTTCCAGAGAAACCAGCTGCGGTTACGAATCCGGGTAACGGCTCGTCTATAACTGGCATATAGTCGATGGTCCCTGGATACAGGCCACTCCATCCTTGCATAACTTTACTTTCAGGGTCAGTCACACGAAAAGACTCAGAAGCTTCCAATCGAACGTTTTTTGACCATTCTTCCGATAAGCCAGGACTGGAAGTGTCAGGATCCACTGGTTCATCATGACCTAAAAATCCTCCCACAAGAGCGCGCCCTGAACCATCCGGACGCATATGAACTTGTCTGTCCACGTCAATAAGCCATGGAATTTCTTCTGGAACAGCAGCCGACGCTTCTAAAATCAATAGTTCATGACGTCGCGAGATGAATGGAATTTCAAGTCCTGCCAAAGCGGCGATTTTTCCTGCTTGAGGACCAGCTGCATTTATAATCCAATCTGCGCGATAATCACCGGATGTTGTTTCGACTCCAATTATTCTATTTTTATCTTTTATGATTCCGTAAACTCCGGTGTCTGCCTCAATTTTAACTCCGTTCGATGTAACGGTTTCTACGTATCCCCTCAACACACGATGCTGATCTAAATAACCACCCTTCTCGCAATAAATGCCTTTAGAGAAACTCATCTCTGATAGTTGGGGCCAGCGTGAACTTATTTGACTTTTTGTTAATACGTCAGAATCAATGTCCATCTTCTTAAGAAGGTCTACTTGGGTTAAAAAAGAGTTTGTATTTTTTGACGACAAAAAAAGATGCCCTGTTTCTCGGTAATAAGGATCAATTTTGAAATGCTTTTTGAAATGCAGCCAAGTGTCAAAACTAAGTTGACTTAGTTGAATATTCATTTCAGATCCGTGCACTAAACGAATTCCGCCACCGGTTTTAGTCGACTCTCCCGATCCGGGTTTGGAACGCTCAATAATTTGGACATTTCTTCCGTGTTGTGAAATTGAATGTGCAATCGCCAGCCCGATTATTCCAGCGCCTACTATGATTACATCACTTATTTCAGTCTTTTCCACTGTGATTTTTATGAACGGCCGGGGAAATAAAAATCGTTGATAAGTTCATTTTCGTGATCACCGCGCAATCTGATCAATTCATTTAACCGGGTTGAAAAATTTTTGTTTTCAATATCAAAAACTGTGACGATAAGTTCTTCCAATAATTTTCCTGCAAGATCATAATTTTCGACCTGATCCACAAGGTGAAGACTTTCATTTTTTTGTGTCTGATACTTTTCTAAGGTCTCACTCAACTGAGGCTGGTTTTGACTTTCCAATATCTCAATAGTTAGTTTTTCAATCTCATCAGCCTCGGTTTTCATCCAGGCGATTTCATGAGCGGATCTTTTTGCGCATGCTCGTAAAAGTTGTTCCATCATTTCGAAATTAACTTTTTGAGTGGGGTCAGAGACTGTAGGCAAAAAACTCTCTTTTACTTCTCGCGCTAAGTCATTCAAAATCTGTTCGGTTGTAGGTTTAGATTGCACTTAGCCTCCTTCCAGAGTTTCTAGTGCAGCTTCTAATTGCTCTATAGCATTTATAAAATTTCTATTACCTACAGGAATGAGCTGAGAATTGTAAGCAACCGGAATCCCGTGTCTTTTCCCAAGAGACATTTCTGTTAGTGCTGTATAAAGAGGTCCGATCGTTCCGATTGTCGAAAGAACCGTGAAGTAGCCAAGCGTTATTGGGTTAATAACTTCCTCGCCGAGACCAGTTTTTTGCCTATAGCAGTCTAAAAATTTTTCAGGATTCGAGTCTATTAAAGAAGGTGGAACGGAACTTGCGTATGCTGCGTAATAACCTAGATCTTCTCTTGGGTCTCCGATTCGAGAAAACTCCCAATCAATTAATTGCCAACCTTCGTTAGCAGCAATAATGTTCGCTTGCTGGAAATCGCCGTGCACAAGTCCGAGTGGAAGCGGGGCAGGCTTGCGTTTCGACAACCACGCAGCAATATGTCTTACAAACGGAACAGATTCAATGTGGGAATCGGCTACGTGTACCCATCGATCGATGAGGTTGTCCATATGATTTTCCCAAGAATCCGGTCGGAACATAGAAGAAGGAAGTTTTTCTAAAGGAACAAATTTAACTGATGCCATAAGGTCAACAAATGGCTCTAATGCTTCCTCTTCATTTAAACCATTATCAAAAGCAGACTGTAGTGAGCCGCCTTCAACAAAGTCAATGAAAATAGCTTTGGTTCCAAAAATTGAGGTGTTTTCCTCATACCAACGTGCAGCAGGCGTAGATATACCATCAATAGTGGACAAAGTTGAAAGCAACTCCCATTCCGCATCTCGATCGCTTTCCATAGTGGCAATTTCTGGCGGTGGGTCTCCTCGGAGAATGAAAGTTTCAGATTTGCCAGAGGACCAAGTCAGTTCAACACGCGCCATGACCCTACTGAAACCACCTGTCATTATTGTGTAAGAGTCCACATTTGCATTTTCTATATTGCTGCTTAGCCAACCTTCTATCTTTGATGGCATTTTCTCTACGTCAAGCATGCTCATTTAGTTACCTAATCCTTCTATCAAATTATTATTTCATAACTAACGCTGCGCTGCAGTAGTGGTCAGAATTGCCTTCAGACTCAATCTAATAAATAATCACCTCATCTCACGAGACAGTCGAGCACCTCTGCTTTAGCTGAGTTAAACTTTTGAAAGATTAAGATGAAAGAGCATCCCGAGAACCCGATATTTGGACCTGAAGATCCACGTTTAGACCCCCCTAATCCTCCTGAAATCAAACCGGCACGTTCAATAGCTAAAGCAGTTTCTTGGCGGGTAGTGGGAACATTAGACACCCTGCTCCTGTCTTTCGTAATCCTTAGTTTCCTCGGCTCATTTTTTGGTCTTGAGGAAGCAAGCGGAACTGACAAAATGAAAACTGCACTTTCTATTGCCTTAACTGAA
>MDSW01027199.1_pt1 | contig 11261 bp, 10 predicted proteins | sample 811171 | NCBI WGS metagenome assembly MDSW01 (sample SAMN05326641, study PRJNA326480) | marine metagenome | isolation source: seawater | place: Atlantic Ocean: North West | collected 2012
GTTCTCTATTCTCATTAATTTCCGCGATTACATCCTTCTGCTGACGCTTAAACCGCTGCTCGTCAATGCGATCCATTTCCTTCTTCTCAGCGAGAACCTCTGCAAGGAACCGCTGACGGCCTGCTTCGCGTGGACCAGATTGGACCGCTGTGACTACACCCTGAGCAATCTCCGGCTTGAGACCATAGTTCTGCTCAAGTTGTTCTTGTGTGAGTTTTTTGATTTCCCCAATCTTGAGCCCTGCATCCGATAGGATATCAGCCGTGTTTTCATCAATCCCACGACGTAGAAGTGCGAGATATGTGTCCTTCTTTGCCATATTCCCACCTACTTCTCACACGACCTCATTTGAATGGACTCAATGTCGCGAATCCCAGCCGCGCATTTCACCCGAGACGGGTGTTCGCTATCAATCCGACGCGAAAAATGGTGTTTAATCGGGTTCGAAAGCCTCGATTTCCATAGTCAAACGTATCCAATCATCTGGAGAGAGAAGATCAGGTCGAGACTCAACGTCAATTTCAGTGGTATCTAAAACAGAATCAATTGCATTCGACCATCGTTCACGATACCATCCTGGAATACGATTGAGACGCTTTGGTGAAGACTTGAGCATGCTTCTAACCTTACGACGACGTTGAGAAAATACATGTTTTACAATTAATCTGTGAAGACGATGATTCAGATCTGGAGGCAATGCTTCCCTCCTCGGAACAAGGGAGGCAAGTTGAGAATGAACTCGAGGTGATGGAACAAAACAATGAGGAGGTACAACTGGTCCAAGATTTACTTCCCAATCGAGAGCTGTATTCAAACCGAGTGGACCTACCGAATCTGGACCTCCATGCATAGCGAGCCTGTGCGCAAACTCTTGCTGTAGTAGAAGAACAACACAAGCAACAGAAGATGCTCCCGATTGACTACGGATTTGATCAATAAGTGGGCTGGAAATTTGGTAGGGAATATTTGCAACTATGTGAGTTATGTCTGGCCATTTGACATTCAGCGCATCGCCTTCAATTAACTCAAGGCGACCTGTTTCAACCTCTTCAGCGAAATTGCGATTAAGGTGGTTAATTGCCTCTTCTTCGATTTCAATTCCAATGACTTGGGCTCCAGTCGAAAGAAGATGTAACGTCAACGAACCGGGGCCTGGGCCAATCTCAAGAACACGGCTATCAGAACTGAGTGGATGATTCGCTTGAGCACACATCTCGATTGTTTTGCGAAGTACCGAATCATCGTGGAGATAATGTTGTCCAAACTCTCGATTAGCCCTACTTCGGTCAAGTAGGAGATCTATCAGTAGACGTGCGTCCACGTCATTCATTACAACGCTCACCCAGCCCGGATGAGCATGTTGAGAATATTTGGAAGCATGCCGGGATCTCCAAGCTCTTCGTTAAGGCGGATTGCAAGTGCTTCTGCGGTATCAAAACCTGCAGCTTCATCAATAGATTTGAAGTCTGACCAACCGGCTCGACCACGTTTCTTCACCATGTCCTGAGCCTTAGAAGGACCAACTCCTGTGAGAAGTTGGAATGCATGCATCTTTCGATTGATGGGGCCGCCACGGTTGTAGAACATTAGGAAAACCTCAGGATTTTCCTTGATGATATCTGTGAGAGTACCTACGAGTTCACCTTGTACCGTACTAGATAGATCACGGTGACGAAGCAGCCCGACAATTCCTTCGCCATCTGTCACTGTAATTCTTTCACCAAAGCTACCACCTCGATAGCGAATGAGGTAGAGGCCTTTCTCAGTAATTGCATGGGTTACACCAGGGGCAACACCCTGAGGAGATTCATCGATTATTCGAATGACCCATTCCCCGCTCAAATCGGGACCGCCCGGTGTGGATTGCATGTTCCTCGGGCCTCCAATGCAGTTCCAACTCAAGTGTGTTGTGCTAAGAAACACGATCAAATCGTCTGCTTCACGTGTGTAATGATTTGCTCAATCTCGGATTCACTGACTTGAATCCTGAATGGAGCTACGATTACACGAATCTCCGCAGGGGTCTGCGGACGAATCTCTGCAATCTTAGAACGAATGAAATCATTGTCTGCGATACTATCAACATCACCAAGCGCTTCATGGAGTTGGCCATGGACCTTAGATGAGGTTGCACTACCTCCACGGTTAGTACTTGCTGCCCACTCTGCATGCTCCATCGCCATCTGCTGCTCACGAGATTGCTCTTCGCGTGAATCGTTCGCAGCCTGAAGAAGGTCGCGCACAGTAGCGAAATCGATGTATTTCTTTTCCGACATAGCAAATCATTCCGTTGGGCGTAGGTGCTCGGGTCGAGCGATGACCGACTTTCTCTTGTTCTTGTCTGTAAACTCAACAACATATGCACGGCCTTGTTTTGCAACAATCGTGCCGGTCATCCCTTGGAAGCGGCGATGCGGCATACCACTCTGCTGACCACCATCGAGAACGATGGAAACACGATCACCTTCAGCGTATGGATGCATGATGCGGCTGATATTGACGCGACCACGCTCACTCTTGGAACGCTTCAGAATACGGCGAGTACCTTGGCGGGTTCCGTGTGTTCGACGCATGGCAAAGCCTCCTCAGGGATTCGGGCGACCGATGCCGCATTCTTAAGTCCGTCGCACAACGTAAATGGTTCCTTCAACGGACATACGCTCACTCTGCATGGATTTCGAGAACATCTAACCAAAGCACTTCGCATGCTCGCTCAAGTACTTCAGCTACGGATGGCGTGGTTCGTCCATCGTCCGAATGAACCATTTCTTTGACATACGTACCAGTTTGACAACGGACATCAAACTGAATCTCTTTGTCTTCAACAACTACATTCTCAATTGAAACAAGTTCACGTTTACGGACGAGGTCTGAACGACGATGAGCAACACGCTTTGGTGTTCTCTGTTCGAGCATTGCACCACTCAGTGAAAGGATTCTCTGCTCGGCATCATCCTGATCTATCGGATCACCTTCAATTTCGAATCGTATACGATAGGATTTCTCGGCCTTTGTCTCCTTTATGCGTGCTACCTCCGGACGTGTTGATTGTCGAAGTTCGTCGACCTCAACGAGGCCTTCAGCACCCACTGCAATCGATTTGAGTAATTCTTCAATATCCAATGTTCGCTTTTTGGGTTGCTTCACTTCAATGACAAATGGGCGCCCACGACCTAAACATCTGACATCGATATCCTCGCGACCCATGCCATGGAAACTGGTATCACCTGCCTCCAATGACTGGCGAATAGGTTCGCCGATGAGATCTTGGACTGAATGCCGGTACTGCAAACCGGTCATTTCACAAGATTCACAGCCACCTTTACGTCCCTTACAGGAACGACAAGGCCAACGAGTCTGAGGTACATCGCGAGACATCTTACGATACCTTCCATAAAGGAAAACAGGGCGTACCTCTGCCTTCACACGAAGGGTCAGAGAATCAACTAAAATCATAACATCAGGGACCTCTTTTACGAGATTTACTTCCTTCATCTTCTCCTTTAGAGCGAGTTCAACAGCAGCAGCGAAAGACGCTTTGAGAGGAGGTGCACCACGGGCACCAAATCGCTTCCGAAGGTAATCTTCCTCTTCGACTAACTCTTTGCTAATGTGATAGCCCATTTGAAGAGAATTGAATTCCACACCTTCTGTCTCGCGTAAAATTCGTACTACAATGTTCTGAATATCGTCGAAGAGATCCTCACAGAAAGGGCAGTAATCAGTACTGATTTCAGAAAGCATCGAATCACGCTCGATAGCGTCAGCTCGTATGCGAGCCCCATGTTCATGTGTAGGAAGTCCTCCTTCGTTCAAACGACCGCCAATTCGAGCAAGACAATGATCACAAGAGCCGAGACGGATTATGTGACGAATTCCCATAGGAGCAGGGCACGGTGGTGCTTCCATATCACGAAGCGATGGAGTATCATCCTCGAAATCATCCTCGTCATCAAGTTCTATGTCGGATTCTTCTGATTCGTCAATAGGGACCAAATCTTCCCATGGATCGATGGCTCCGCCGTAACCTGCTGAAGCATAGTCGAGCCATTCATCCTGGTCGTCATCAGTCATCAAATCGCCTCCGCACTACGGGTGGACCCGCAAGGTGGATAGTCAAAGCGTAGGTATTCTGTGATTTGAGGCTTCCTTCAGTAGTCGATATCTAATCTGCCAAGTGCAATGTTCGTTATGTGCTCAAAAGACCATAACCCACTAGAGCACCCACTCGTCCATTGGAAGCGAACGGCATAACGTCCAACTGGTTCAGCCTTTGGCATCTCAATTCGGAGACGTTTTACTTCCTCGGCGAGCCCAAGTCTTCTATGTGGGTCTTTCCAACGAGGGCCACACTTTGCACACGGACACCATGCACGTAGTTCGTGGTAAGCAAGGGTAAACTCATCTCCATCGGCATATCGTAGAATGATAGATTCGTCTGAACGTTCGATTTCCTTCAATCGATCTGCCATACCTAATGCACCACCTATTCCGATTCCAATCCTTCGTCAGATTGTGTGAAAGCGAGGTAATCCACGATACGTAGGGCTGCAGGAGCAAGAATAAGTGAAGCAATGAGAGATAGGGAGATCATTAGAGCACTAAATAATCCAAATGTTGCAAAGAAGCCCATTGAAGATCGTGATATTACGATGAAACCTGTGATATCACTTAGAGCGGACCCTACTAAGGCGATTCCGCTAGCTGCACCTACTGCCGAAAGCGCAGGTAAAGCATCGAGTCCATTGAGACGTTCCTCTCTAAAACGTTCGACTACATGGATGACGTAATCAATTCCAACACCAAGAGACATAGTCGCAATAGCAACTGTAACCATATTCAAACCATATCCAAACCAAGCAATTGCACCGTACAACCACACTACCACGATTAGGATAGGACCTGTTGTGAGAAGCGCAAGCGAAAGAGCCTGTCTCCCCCATATAGGTTCGATAATAAGTGCAAAGATACCCAATGAAAGTGCCACTTCAATTGGGATAGAGTCCAATAGGATACCAAGGGTAATCAGTCCACCTGCAAACATGAACATGCTCATCGGACCAACTAAAGCTCGAGTCTTGCGATTCTGTATAGAAATGAGATCACGGACCCAGCCACCACGATTTTCTGAACTACGGAACCCCCACCATAGAGTGACCAAACAGAATAGAACACCCAGGCCCAAGGATCCTTGGAGTTCTTCCTGCATACGTGAAGCTTGAACATAACGAGTTATTGGTGAACCAGTCTCAATCGTCCAAGTAATTGGATACGATTCATTGGCGGTCCCCCTATCCACACGCTCCCGTAAAGGAGTAGCAGAAAGATTCTGTAATGGGGAGAGATCACGATGTAATTCTTCAATCGCTAATTCAACTTGATCGAATTGCTCTGGCTGGCGTAAACCAAAACGGAGAACCATTCGATCGAAAGTTGCATTATTTCCTTCCTGATCTAACCACGGTTGAGATGGATTCAGTGGCTGACTTGGCTGAATAAAGTTGGATACAATACTTGCAGGAACCATTGGGTATCCTCCACTCTCAGGAATACCATGCAGATACATGTGTCCAAAGAAGTAGGTTATACAGCCACGATCTTCAAAATTGACGAATAGTTGAGTATTTCCTCTGTAAGGACAGTCAACCCCGTTCTCCGGTAACGAAGTATTCCATCCTGTGGTCTCAAATGGGGTAGAATTGTACCACAATGCGAATTGTGCATATTCCAACAATTCATCGATAGCAAGAAGTTCTACAGCTCCAGATGGTTCACGTGCAAATCGATCTGGATCCTCTGGACTCAATGTATTCATGTTATATCTCAATTCTTTGACCGCATACAAGACATCAGGATTAGTCAGGTCACCCTCAACAAGTATCTCTGCAGGTTCACCCTCCTCTGCAAATCTCTCATTCACAAGTAGAACACCGGTAGCGAAATCTGATTCCTCATCGAGGAAGTCCTCAACTTGGAAGTCACCCTCTAAATTCATCATTGCAGGAGTCGCAATCGCAGTAATCAGAATGGTAAGTAGAACTACAACTGGGGCCCAAGCACCAGAGATACGAGCTGTAGCTGCCAGCCACGACTGGGGAACAAGACGAATGAGGTCAGTTGGTTCAGCCTGAAGGCGCCCACGGTCTCGAAGCCAACGATCTACATCTAGACGAAGTAACGGAACCCACAATCCGGTTAGGATAAAGGCCGCCATAACGCCAAGAGCAGCTTCTAAGCCAAAGGAGCGTAGCGCTGGAATTCCTGAGAACATATTCGCCATGAATGCAGCAACAGTGGTTAACGATGTCAGCATGATTGCACGACCAACCCTGTTGAGCGATATCATCGCAGCAGTCTCGGAACTACCTCCTCGTCGACGCTCCTCCTTGTACCGATGTAATGCGTGAAGACTGTCATCGATACCTAGAGCGAGAATGAGAATCGGTAGAAGATTTGAGAATTGAGACCGTTCAATCACTTCGAATCCGGTTCTCTCACCAAACAAAATGAGGAGACCAATCGATCCTTGCATCCAAACAAGGCTCAGCACCAAACCAATTCCTACAATCCCAACATCGGACCAACGTCGAAGGCTGAACCATAGAAGAATCATGATTGCTACACCCATTAGAACGATGAGCCAAGCACTTGAGAGGAGTTCACGGTTGACTTCAACGTTTGGCGATTCACCGATTAGTAGTGTAGATGTGAATTGATCTTCATTCCGAATTTGGCGTTCAAGATCGAGATAGAGCCACTCTGTCGAACATGGATCCGCACCATCAGCAATTCGATTGAGACAATATTCAGTATTGAGTGCTGGTGGATCTGCCTCAAAACCGAGACCTGAAACGGCATAACCCCAATCTTGTTCCGCATCACCCCATGAAAAAGTCCAACCATTAGCAAGCATTTTCTCTCGATCATATTGAATTAACAACCAAGCAGATCCAGCAGACCAGCGCCCAGGAAGCCATTCTGCATCGACCCAATCATCACCATCTAGTGTCCCGTTTACAGGGCCGATAACAGGTGAATCTGAATCCGGGATAAATGCTCGATCATTGGAAAGCCAACGCAAGAAGGCTCCGTTGCTGTTGTTGGCCATTCGATGAGCGGCAAGATCGATATGAGCCTGTGTAATGTTGGGGTCGTCAAATGTAAGGCATTCAAGTTCCCCGCAGTCCGTCCAATTCGTCTTTGGTGGTACATCTACAATGAAAATTCCATCGGCTTCTTTGCTAGGTTGAGTCAAAAGTGTCTCATTATTCATGAATGAGCGAAAGTTGTCCGGAAGGGATAGAACGCCATCTACTGGTGTACCGGTTATATCCGAAACTAAAGGCCCGTAATAATCCGCAACATCATGCTCCTTAGCGATATTTGCCTTCCGTTCAAGTTCCTGCAACACAGTGAGATTCAGAATGCCTCCATCTGGTGATGATATTCCTTCGGCAAAGCCCGGATAGGCATACATTGTATCGGGATCTAGTGGACCTGTTGTATCCGGAATTAGAGTTGATTCAGTTACGGTGAAAATGAATCCTACAATTACTCCATTGCCTGTGAATTCGTCTTGGATGACTCGAGCGGCATCTAACTCCGGAGATTCAAGGTCGTACGATTCGATGTCTGCAGGAGTGAGACTAACTGGCAGCCCAGGTAGGACAAGTAACGTCATCAGACCAATGACAAAATGAGCCATGCGACGACGTTCAAACAAGGATTCGGCAAAGGCCGAAAATCCTGACATAACTCGATTATGATTTTCGCATAGATGAATACTCGTTAGAAGGCCATGACAAAAAACAGGCAATATGTAGGAAATTTACAATCCCAATGAACGAAGTCTCTCGAGTGCTTCAATCATCTCTGGCGTTAGTTCACCTACATCTTCAATCGCTAGTTCAAGGTCTAGAGGACCCCCTTGCCACCCTTCTCCTGGAATCCTTCGTCTATCCCCAGGTTGACTACCTGCATCAATTTGCATACGTATGGTACGTCCTGATGGAGTATTGAATTCTACATTACCCCCTAGTAACATGGCCGTGTAAGGAACATGTAACGTCTGAATCAAACGTTCTGATTCCCATCTTCGATTCTCTCCGGGATCAATTCGAACTACCAAGATTAGATCACCGGGTGCGCCAGTCGGGTGCTCATTACCCAAACCACGTAATCTAAGACGGTGCCCATGAGCAACTTTCTTCGGAATTGTCACAGTGACAGTACTCTCGCGGCGATGGACGCCTCGACCGTTGCATACCGGGCAACTAGAACCAGTACGGAATGTATTGCCATCACATCTTTTACAACGACGGAGACGACTAAGTTCGAACGGAACTTTACCTCCGGACTCTGCTAATGATGAGGTCACATCGATGCCTAGTTCAATGTCTATACCTCGTTTCGGAGGTTCTCTAGGTACATCCCGCGTTCCACCTCCACGCATCATCTCACGGAGCAGATCATCAAGACCACTCGGGCCAGGTCCTCCTCCAGTGAAACGAGCAAATTGCTCAGCCTGATCGTGTTCCCTCCGTTTCTGTGGAGAACCTATGGAATCATAGGCGGATTGGATGGACTTGAATCGCTCCTCTGCTGCTGGGTCACCTGGATTACGATCAGGATGATGTTGCCTCGCAAGACGGCGAAATGCTCGCTTAATTTCAGCATCTGAAGCTGACCGATCTACGCCTAGAACCTGATAGGGGTCGCGAGCGTCCATGCGACACCGTAGTAACTGTACCATTTCAACAAGAACCACAGTCCCAACCGATATAACCAAGGAAATTATCGTCGAACTATGCAAGAACACATCGAATTCGATCCGTCCTACACTCTGCTTACACTCGCCTGCTCACCAGGTGAAGCTGTAAATGTTGAACCTGGAGCAATGGTCTCTATGGCAGGAATGCAAATGCAGACCAAATCAAGCGGAGGTTTTCTCAAGGGACTCAAGAAAATGGCATTGGGTGGTGAATCCTTCTTCCTCAACACTTTCACAGCTGGTGCACAGGGCGGCTGGATTAGCCTCGCTCCAGGCGCACCTGGAGATATCAAGCACCGTGATATTCAACCTGGACGTCAAGTTTTCATTCAAGGCGGTTCATACCTCGCCTCTACACCCAATGTACAGACTGATACGAAGTTTCAGGGATTCAAGGGCATGTTCTCTGGCGAATCAGTCTTCTTTATTCGTGCATTTACAGAAGATGGGCAACCTGGGCGTGCTTGGTTCAATTCCTTCGGAGCTATCAAAGAAATCCCAATTCAACCCGGTCAAGTCATTACAGTAGATACAGGGCATGTAGTTGCCTTCGATGATACAGTGACTTACGAAATTGGTAAAGTCGGCGGTATGAAGTCACTCTTCCTAGGTGGAGAAGGTCTCGTAATGCACTTTTCGGGTCAAGGGAGTGTATGGATTCAAACAAGAAATGTAGGGAGTCTTGCTTCCAAATTAATCCCCTTCCTTCCATCCCGTGGTAACTGAATATTTTCTGGGTGAAAGAAATGCAGAATCACATAGAATTCGATCCGGAATTCGCACTACTTACAGTATCTGTAAACCCTGGCGAAACAATTCGTGCCGAATCAGGTGCCATGGTCTCGATGGCAGGAGTCGAAATGGAGACGAAGTCAGGTGGCTTCTTCAAGGCACTAAAGAGAAAGGTATTGGGAGGTGAATCGATTTTCCAGAACTACTTCACAGGCGGACCTCAGGGTGGCTGGGTAATGATAGCCCCTGGGACTCCAGGCTCAATCGTAACCAGTGAATTACAACCTGGCAGAGCTATGTTTCTACAATCAGGCGCCTATCTTGCATCAACACCAAACGTGGAAATGTCGACAAAGTTTCAGGGTGCTAAGGGGCTTTTCTCTGGAGAATCCATTTTCTTTCTCAAATGCTACACTGAAGAGACCCCGGGGACTTTGCACTTCAATTCATACGGAGCAATCAAACAGATTGATGTCCAGCCCGGTCAAGAAATCACAGTTGACACTGGCCATGTAGTTGCCTTCGATGAAGGACTCGAATATCGTGTCACAAAAGCAGGCAACATGAAATCCGCTATTCTAGGCGGAGAAGGCCTTGTGATGATCTTCTCGGGCCAAGGTAGATTGTATACTCAGACCCGGAATGCACAGGGTCTTGCTAATGTGCTTGCACCGTTCATACCAACTAGCAACAGTGGCGGATCTAGCGCCCTCAATATTGCCGGAGATCTCTTTGGTTGAGACCACATACTCAAGTCCGGTCGTTTCTTCCTTGAGTCATGGAGCCGCGGCGCATCACCTCAACTCGCCTCTTGACAGAGGCTGGTAGAATACATCGTGGTGATGTACTTCTCCACAGTGACGGATCATGGTCTGAAAGCAACGGAGACGAGGATGTCATCGAGACTATCGATGGTTCAAATCGTGTAATTACACGTTCATTCCAAAACTGGCATACTCACCTACCTATGATTCTCAATCGCAGTATGGGCGAAGGTTTGCCGTTGATGGAATGGCTACAAGCATCGATTTTTCCCACCGAACAGCATGTCACCAAATCACTGATTGAGGTTGGTACGCGAGCTGCAGTTGCTGAACTAATCGCTACTGGGACAACTTTCGCTTGTGACATGTACCACTATCCAGATGCTATCGCTCCAGTAATAGAAGAAAGTGGGATCCGAGGTATCGTATGCGGACCAACAACGGATTGGCCTCCTTCATCTGAAGAATTGTCTGACAGTGGTGAGGCGCTAAAAAATCTCGAGAGGCTTCTTTCAGGAGAACCTCTAGCAGATGGAAGGGTAAGGTATGGGATAGCTGCTCACGCTGTGTACACTTGTTCTGAAGATACTCTACTCCGAGCAGCAGAACTTGGACGCAGATACTCAGCACCTGTGCACATACACACTAGCGAAACTAGGCAAGAAGTTGCAAACTGCCATTCTGAACATGGTATGTATCCCGTGGAATATCTGGATTCCATTGGATTCCTAGAGGAAGGCACTGTATGTGCACACTGCGGCTGGGTTACCAAGAAAGAGATGAGAATTCTTGCCGAGAAGAAATGTCATGCTGTACATTGTCCAATCAGTAATCAGAAACTCGCCTGCGGTGGCACGATGTCTTACCCAGCGATGAAGGAAGCAAACGTAGATGTCCGTCTCGGAACTGATGGAGCAGCCAGCAACAACTCACTAGACATGCGTGCTGAAGCAAAAGCAGCCAGTCTAATTCAACGTCATGACCATTGGGATGCA
>MDSW01191138.1_pt1 | contig 11261 bp, 12 predicted proteins | sample 811171 | NCBI WGS metagenome assembly MDSW01 (sample SAMN05326641, study PRJNA326480) | marine metagenome | isolation source: seawater | place: Atlantic Ocean: North West | collected 2012
CACTACTGGATTTGTTCGATCTATGGTTGATATTCTTGAAGAGGAAGCAGCTAAACAAGGTTATAAACCTGATGCATCGGTTGCAGGTGATGAAGTTGTTAATGGTGCACGTCCTTCTCCTCATATGGTTTATAAAAATTTAGATATGCTTGGAATAACTCCCATTCAATCTGTAATTAAAGTAGATGATACAGTTTCAGGTGTTGGTGAGGCAGTAAATGCTGGATGCTGGGGTGTTGGCGTAACAAGATATTCAAATTATATGGATGTTGATACACCAGAAGATGGCGAAAAATTATCAGATGATGAAATTGCAAAAAGACAGGCTCATACGAAAGACCTTTTAGAAAAAGCTGGTGCTCACTATGTAATTGAGTCAATTGCTGATATTGAACCCGTGATTGAAGATGTTAATAAGCGTCTTGCTAATGGAGAGCGACCTTAAAGTCAATTAATGTCTATTCCGATCTATTCAAACGATCCTGATCAATTCATCAGTGATCTAACTGAATGGTACAATACTGCAGGTCAAAATAAATATGATGAGATAGTTTCAATTAGCGATCATATGCTTCAAGCGGCAACTATCGCTCATGAAGAAGGGGCTAAAAAAACAGAAATCCTATCCTGTTTATTTCATGATGTTGGTCATATGATCATTGATCATGACGATAGATATAAGAATGAAGATAGAAATAAGTTTCATGAAACTGTAGCCAAAGATTACCTATCTCAAATATTTATTGATGATGTTGTGGGTCCAATCGAAAATCACGTAAATGCAAAAAGATGGTTATGCTCAACAGACCAGTCATACTATGATCTCTTGTCACCTGCTTCAAAACAATCATTTAAGGAACAAGGCAGCTATATGTCTGATGAAGAAATTAAAAATTTTATTTCATCTAAGTACTTTGAATCGTCAGTAAAAGTTCGGGAAATTGATGATCGCGCTAAATTTAGAGATAAATCAACAAACCCTATTCAATTTTATAGAGAACACATTATCGATTGTTTGCTATCCTAAATGGATCTCATTGTATTTTTAGTCGTACTAAGCGCTGCTCTAATGCACGCTGTATGGAATAGTATTATTCAAAGCAGTCAAAATAGTTTCCTTGAAACTTTAAATTTTGGTGTTTGGAAAATCCCATTAACTCTAACATTAATAATATTACTGCCAATTCCACATCCAGATAGCTGGGCTTATATTGCTGCTTCAATATGTATTCATTCTGTTTATGTTTATGCTCTTGCATATACTTATTCAAAAAATGAATTAACACAGGCCTATCCTATCTTTAGAGGTAGCGCCCCTCTGATTATTTTATTACTCAGTTATTTTATTCTTAAAGAAAATATAAGTTCAATCGGTTGGTTAGCTGTAATTATTACAAGTATTGGCATTATTTCCATGTCTATAATTGGAAATAAAATAAATTTTAAATCAAGCGTATCGATATCAATCGTTGCTATTGCGATAGTTTCCTACTCAATGATTGATGGAGTTGGTGCCCGATTAAGCATGCAAAGCTTCAGTTATCTTGCCTGGGTCTTCTTTATACATTGGAGCATATATTCAATTTTTATCATTAAACAGGAAGGATATAGTGCTTGTATTAATCATCTTAGAAATAATTACATTAAAGGAATATTTGCAGCTGGAATTTCATTTCTTGGATATGGATTAATATTATGGGCAATGACTAAAGCTCCTATACCTTATGTTGCCGCACTAAGAGAAACCTCAATTATCTTTGTTGGATTAATTGGATACTTATTCCTCTCAGAAAAAATGACGATCTACAAAATATTATCACTGATTACGATTGTGATTGGAGCAGTCTTACTCAGATTGGCTTAAGGGCTCGAAATTTATTAATATAAAATAGGCAATTAACATTCCAATTAACTGCATAACTATGAACATGATCACATTTTCTGGATGAATTCCTGTAAAGGTATCAGTTAAAGATCTGCTTATAGTCACAGCTGGGTTTGCAAAAGAAGTAGATGATGTAAACCAGTATGCTCCTGTTATATACATAGCTACTGAAATAGCAGGATCTTTATTTGCTTTTATTGTTAATATTATAGTTATCAATAGTCCAATAGTAGCTAAAATTTCGGATACAAAGATATTGACCCCACTTCTCACTTTAGATGAAAACTCAATAAATAATTCATCAAAAATATAATTAGCTAATATAACACCAGATATCCCACCAATAATTTGAAAAGTAATATAAGCAATCAATAAAAATGAACTAATTTCTTTTTTAAAGAAAAAATATAAACTCACGACAGGGTTAAAGTGTGCTCCAGAAATTTTAGAAAAGATTGAAATTATAATGTACAAAATGGCACCTGTAGCAATTGCGTTCGCTAGTAATACGATTCCCTCATTTGAAGGTGATAGATTTTCAGCCATTATTCCTGAACCAACGACTGCAAAAACCAACATTAATGTACCGAGGTATTCAGATATCAGCTTTTGTTTATTATTCATTTATTAAATTATCTTTAATCAATTGATCAATATTGTGAAATGTTTCAATGAAAAGCTGTTCGTGTTTATGAGAAGATAAATTTTTGTTAACTGGATCTTCTATATTAAAGTGTATTTTCTTTGGTGATCCAATCCATACAGGACATGTTTCTTTAGCAGCATTTCCACATACAGTAACTACGTAATCCATTGACAAGGTTTGATTTTCATTAAATTTATCCCAACTCTTGCTATATAATTTATCAGTTGGAATTCTCATTTTTTCTAGTGTTTGAAGTGTTAAAGGATTAATTATTCCTGATGGCGAACTTCCAGCGCTATATGCTTTCAAATATGAATTATATTTAAAATTACTGATAGCCTCGGCTATGATACTTCTCGCAGAATTTTGGGTACAAAGAAATAGAACATTTTTCATCTTATGCGTCTAAAGAATAGCCTGCAGATCTTACTGTTCTTATGGGATCATTAGTAAATCCATCATTAAGTACTTTTCTCAATCGTCTTATATGAACATCAACAGTTCTTGGTTCAACATATGGACTTTTAGTCCAAACATGGTCTAATAGTTGTTCTCTTGAGTAAACTCTACCTTGATTTTCCATTAAAAATTTAAGTAAATTGAATTCAGTAGGCGCTAAATCAAGTTCAACTCCATCTCTTAATACTTTATGGTTGGCAATATCAAGTTGAATGCCTTTATAAGTAAGAACTTCTTCATAAAAAACTGGGCGAATTCTTTTAAGTACTGCTTTAATTCTTGCCAATAACTCATTGATTGAAAATGGTTTAGTTATGTAATCATCTACCTCGTTCTCAAAACCTCTTAATTTGTCTTCTTCTTCACCTCTAGCGGTAAGCATTATTAATGGGGTATTCCTTGTTGATTTATTTTTTCTTATTCTCCTACATATTTCAATTCCAGATAATTCAGGTAACATCCAATCAATTAAAATTAAATCATAGCTTGGAACAGAAAATATTTTATCAAGCGCAGACTCTCCATCTGTACAATAATCAACATCGTAATTAGCTTTTGATAAATTGTATTTTAGTAATTCAACAATCGGCAACTCATCTTCGATAACAAGTACCCTTGCCTTTGAATCAATCTTCAATTTCCACATTCTCCCAATGATCTTTTTTTTGAGATTTTCTTTCTAAAGATTCTCCAGTAATTATGAAATGTATGTCTTCAGCAATATTTTGAGCATAATCACCTATTCTTTCAATATTTTTTGCTATTGTTAGCAAATGTGAACATCCGTTAATAGTCTCTGGATTATCAGCCATTGTTTGCAATAAATCACGATAAATAGAAAGATATGTTTCATCTATATCAATATCTGAATCCCAAACAACGATTGCTTTTTTATCTGACATTTTAATAAATGCATCTAATACATTTTTAATCATGATCTGAACATCATCACCCATTTTTACAATCTTTGAGATTGAATGGCTAGGCATTGAAACTTTTACGTTAGCAACACGTTTAGCAATGTTTGTTGCATGATCTCCCATTCTTTCTAAATCATTTGCAATACTCAATGCTGAAACAACAGTTCTAAGATCGTTTGCCATAGGCTGTCTCATTGCAATAATTTTATATGCTAGTGCATCAATCTCTTTTTCTAAATCATCAATTTTATTATCGTTTTCAAGAATTTTTTCTGCAAACTCTGTATCTTTATTATCTAAAGCTAATAATGAATCTTTAACTTGCTGTTCAACAAGACCTCCCATTTTAACTAGGTTTGAATTTATTAATTCAAGTTGTTCATCATAAGAACCGACTAAGTGTTCACTCATTATCCAAATCTCCCTGTAACATAATCAAGTGTTTTTTCATTCTCTGGTGTAGAAAATATAGTCTCAGTATCGTTAACTTCAATCAAATTACCTAAGTGAAAAAAGCCTGTTTTTGAAGATACTCTGGCAGCTTGTTGCATTGAATGTGTAACAATAATAATTGTATATTCTTTCTTTAAGTCTTCCATTAAAGCTTCAATTTTTGCAGTTGCAATTGGATCTAAGGCCGAACATGGCTCATCCATTAATATTACATCAGGATTTACTGAAATTGCCCTTGCAATGCAAAGTCTTTGTTGTTGACCACCAGATAAACTTGTTCCTGTTTCATCTAAACGATCTTTTACTTCTTCGAATATTGCAGCTTTTTTTAAGCTTGTTACTACAATTTCTTCCAATTCGGTTTTATTTTTTGCTAGTCCGTGAATTCTTGGACCATAGGCAACGTTCTCAAATATTGATTTTGGAAATGGATTTGGCTTTTGAAAAACCATGCCAACTCGTTCACGTAATTTTTCTACTTTAATTTCTCTAGCGTAAATATTTTCACCATCAATTTCAACAGATCCATCAATTGTACAAATATCAATTACGTCATTCATTCTATTCAGACATCTTAAAAAAGTTGATTTGCCGCATCCAGAAGGTCCTATTAGTGCAGTTATTTCATTACTGTTTATGTCCATACAAACATCAAAAAGAGCTTGTTTATCTCCATAATAAACATTTAAATTTTTGACACAGACTTTTGTTTTATTCTTCATATTCAAATAAATGTTACCATTTTGTTTCAAATTTTCTTCTTATTAATACAGCAAATAAATTAAATATTATTAAAAAGCTTAATAAAAGCATTATAGCAGCTGAAGTCTTTTCTTCATAAGCTCTTTCAGCGCTATCATGCCATAAATATGCCTGAACGGGTAGTGATGTAGATGGATCTACTGGTGATGAAGGTACGTCAACTATAAATGCAACCATTCCAATTAAAAGTAATGGCGCAGTTTCACCAAGAGCTCTAGCAATTCCTATTATAGTTCCGGTTACAGAACCAGGAAGTGCAAGGGGCACAACATGATGCATTATTGTTTGAACCTTTGAGGCACCTACAGCCAAAGCTCCTTCTCTTATTGATGGAGGCACAGATCGTAGCGAGGCACGTGTAGCAATAATAATTGTAGGAAGAGTCATTAACGAAAGAGTAATACCTCCAACCAAAGCTGTTGATCTTGGCATTTCAAAAGTATTTAGAAGTATTCCAAGACCAAGTAAGCCAAAGACTATAGAAGGCACTGCAGCTAAATTATTTATATTAATTTCAATAAAATCTGTAAATTTATTTTTTTTCGAAAATTCCTCAAGATAAATAGCTCCAAATAGACCGAAGGGGAATGATAAGAGTAAAACTATTATCATCGTATAGAATGAGCCAATTAGTGATCCACCTAAACCTGCTAGTTCAGGTTCTCTTGAGTCCCCTCTGATAAAGAATGGAAAATTAAATTCATATTTGACTTTATTTTTTATTACAAGTTCGTCATACAAAGAAAGTTGAAAATCTGAAACTCTTCTTCTTTCTTCAGGAATTTCTCTTGAATAATGTCCTTTGTGAATTTGATCAATATCATCTGATGCTACCAAATAGACACTATTCTTATTTTTTAAATCATTCTTATTCTTAATGATGAAATTTTTTATATCATCCTCAAATTCAATACTAAATAATTTTATAGCTTGTTTTTTATCAGACTTTTTTTCCAATTGAGGAAAGTTTTTATATATACTTTTTTTTGTAAAACTATAAAAATCTAGAACATAGATTTCTTTATCGGTCATTACTGATAATTCAGAAACATCAAACCCTTCGCTCAAATTAATATCAATTGATATTAAGGTTCTATAGAATGCTGAGTAACCTTTGCTTATTATATTAGTGAATAAAATTAGAACGAAACTTAAAGCTAAAATAATTGCAATAATACCATAAAACTTAAATCTTTTTTCAGATGCAAGTCTGGACCTTAAATTGTCATTAGAGAATGTTAGTGAATTGCTATTCATATATTTCTGTATATTTCTTTACAACTCTAAGAGCGATGAAATTAAGAATTAATGTCATTGCAAATAAAGTTAGGCCTAATGCAAAAGCAGACATTGTTTTAGGGCTGTCAAACTCTTGATCTCCTATTAAAATTATTACAATTTGAGTCGTAATTGTTGTTGATCCCTCTAATGGATTGGCAGTCAAATTTGCAACTAACCCAGCTGCCATTACAACAATCATAGTCTCTCCAATAGCTCTTGAAACAGCTAACAAAAATGATCCAATGATCCCAGGTAGTGCTGCGGGTATAATTACCTTCTTTATGGTTTCACTTTTTGTTGCTCCCATAGCATAAGAACCTTCTCTCAAACTTTGAGGTACAGCACTAATAACGTCATCTGACAAGGATGAAACAAAAGGAATAATCATAATTCCCATAACTAATCCGGCAGCTAACGCACTTTCTGAAGAAACTTCAAGACCAACAGAATTACCAATCGATCTCACAAATGGAGCAATTGTGATAACAGCAAAGAAACCATAAACAACGGTTGGAATGCCAGCAAGAATTTCGATTATTGGCTTTGCGATATTTCTTACTGAGCTCTTAGCATATTCAGACATATATATTGCAGTAAGTAATCCAATTGGAATTGACACACACATAGCTATGAATGCAATTAAAAATGTTCCTGTAAATAAAGGTACTGCACCAAAAGCATTTTCAATATCAGCAATTTCAGAAGCATCTCTAACAAACGCCCTCTGTGGACTCCAATTTGTACCAAAAAGAAAATCAAGTATTGGAACTTGACTAAAAAACTTAATAGTTTCGTATAATAATGAAAAGACAATGCCTATTGTTGCAAGTATCGCCACTAGCGAACATAGGAAAAAAGTAATTAAAATAAATTTTTCAACAACTAATCTTGAGTCAAAATCAAATTTAATTTTATTAAATCCAAATAATAGTAAGACGCTAGAAATGCCTAATATTATTACAAGTGTTGAAATCTCTATAATATTTTCAATGTAATTGAGTTTGCTGACAGCTCTTACAATGATTTCATCATCACTATTAAATAGCTTTATTCCATTTCTAGTATTTTCAATCTGTGTAAATAATAAATCTACTTCGGAACTGTCTATTCCAAGCTTATAAATATCACTTAAAACATAATTCTTAATTAAAAAACCATCGAATATAGTTGCTAAAAAGAAAATTATAATAGCAGGAACTGCTGACCAAATGACAAGATAATATCCGTAATATCTATCTAATGCATATGGTCTCTGAGCTGATAAATTTCTTATTTTTTTTGACTTATGATAGCCTAAATAAAAACTACCTATGGCGTAGAATACAATTAAGAAAAAGATTATTAACCCCATAGATCCTCAAACATAATTATAACTGGAGGAGCGTTAACTTCCCCCAGTTATAAATCTTTTTTAAAATTAATCTGTTGATAATGTAGTTAAATTACTCACTCGCGACCTAATATCGCCCGCATTATCATCAGACAAAGCAACTAACCCAATGTCGGTTAAATAACCGTCTTCTCCCATCGCTTTTGGGCTGGTAAACTCTCTCAAAAACTCTTCAATTCCAGGTACTGAGCCTATGTGTGCTTTTTTTACATAGAATTGTAGAGGTCTAGCAATTGGATATGAATAATCTTGAATTCCTTCTAAAGTAGGTAGAATTCCAGATATTGCTGCTGGTTTTATTTTATCTTCATTGGCTAATAAATAACTATAACCAAAATAACCAAATCTTTCTGGATCTTCGGTTAATTTTTGAACAATTAAAGCATCATTTTCACCTGCTTCGATCACTCTTCCATCTTCTCTAGATAACTTGCATTTCTTTTTGGCTTTTTCACCTTTAGCATCCCAAAGGTCATATGCACCTGAAGCTTTGCATCCTTTAACCATTATAAGAGAATCCCAAGCATCTCTAGTTCCAGAAGTTGGAGGTGCAACTAAAACCTCTATCTTGTGATCAGGTAGAGACGGATCGATTTCGCTCCATTTTTCAAATGGATTCATTGTTAACACCCCATTGACAGGGACTTCTTCAGCTAATGCCATATACAACTGCTCTTGAGTAAAATTAGCATTTGAAGCATCAAGACTATGAGCAAGAGTAAGTCCGTCATTCCCTATAACTATTTCTATAATGTCTGTAACACCATTTTTCTTACATAATTCAATTTCACTTGATTTAATTGCCCTTGAGGCATTAGTTATATCTGGATGATTTGCGCCAACCCCTGCACAGAACAACTTCATTCCACCGCCTGTACCTGTACTTTCAATAACCGGGGTTTTAAAACCAGTTTTACCAAAACGTTCTGCAACAATCGTTGCATATGGATAAACTGTAGAAGAGCCTACAATTTTGATTTGATCTCTAGAAAATGAATTTCCAACAAAAATACCAAATGCAAATATTGTAATTATTGCTAGTTTAAAAATTTTCATTAATTTCTCCTTAATTAAATTTATGAATCGTAAAAACAATATTGGCTTTTAGTTACAGTTATATTAAACGAATGTTACAATATTATTACATAATGAGAGATATTTTATCATCTAACTAACTGATATATATAGGTTTTTACTAAGAGATAGGAGATTCGGGAATTTGAACTGTAAAGACACTGCCGACATTAATCTCGCTCGAGATATCTATTTTTCCACGATGCTTATTTAAAATATGCTTAACTATTGTTAGTCCTAGACCCGTTCCATCAATTGATTTTGATCTTGCTTTATCTACTCTAAAAAAACGTTCTGTTAATCTATGGATATATTTCTCAGGTATTCCATCACTTTCATCTTCTATTTTTATCTTGATATAACTATTTGAAAATAGGTTGACTTTATCATCAATATTCTCATTGGCTTCTTTTGACATGTAGATATTAATTTCTGAGTCAGGGTTTCCATATTTAAATGAGTTTTCAATTAAATTTGAAAATAATTGAATCAATTCATCCTCATTACCTAATACATTTAAATGATCGCTCTGTACTTTAGTGCTAACCTTCATGTTTTTTTTAGCTAATTTTTTTTCTAAATTTATTGACACTCTTTTTACGCATTCGCCTATGTCTACTTTTTTTGTAGGATGTAGATGTTCGTTACTTTCGATTTTTGAAACTAGTAAAAGGTCATCAATTAATCTATCCATTCTAAGAGATTCATCATTGATAATTTTTAAGAATTCTTCTTTAGATTCATTATCATCTTTGGCAGTTGTTCTAATGGTTTCAATAAATCCAAGTATCGTGGATAAAGGAGTTTTTAATTCATGACTAACATTTGCAACAAATGATGTTTTAACTTTTTCTAAATTTCTTGAAACTGTTACATTTTTTAAAATAATAACAAAGCACTCTTCAGTTTCTTGTTTTTCCTCTTTATATATAAGCACATCATAATGAAGCTCATTACTACTTGAGTGCAAGGTCATTTTTTTTGAATATCTTACTGATGTCTCCTCCCCAGTTTTTATCGTTTCTTCCAATTTATCTAATATTAAGGGTTCTCTGATTAAATTTGTTATAATTTGAGAAGAAAAGTCATTCTCAAAAATCTCAATTGCATAAGAGTTCTGAAATATGATCTTTTGATTAGAATCTACGATAATTATTGCATCATCTAATTTATCTAAAATCTTATATAAACTATTGTTATTTAACATTATTTTAGTTTTACACTTTAAAATTACTATGTTATTATACTTCTATGCTAAGCAAAATACTTAATAGTAAATCAGAATTAGAAAAAAAACTCGATAATATCAATCATATTATGGAGCTAATTAGAACTATTGTTCCTCTCCTACTACTTGTCCTTAACACAATAATAATATTGAAGATATTTGATTTTATTTAACCTTTCAGCCATTTATATGGGATGAAGGATACAATAAATATCAACAAGGCAGTTACAGCAACATATGGAATGTGCCATGGCGGCTCAGGAAATAAAGAGAGTATTGTATCTGGTCCTGGAGTGATCATTAGATACCAATAATTTACATCGGGCTGATAGCTTTCAAGTGCAATATTAAGACCATACATGGCTGGAAGTATTAATATTGTTGTAATTAATACTCTTACAATCGAAGACCATCTTAAATTAGTTCTTAAACAAACGCAGGCAAATAAAATACTTAATAGCAGCAACCCATGTCCAAAATAAAACATGATAAGTTCAAGATTTGGAAACCCATACTTCATATCAGGGGTAACCATGGCTAATAGATTTCCAGATAGCCCCCAAAAATATGCAATTTCAAAAAGAAACTCTTTTTTAAGAATTAAAAATAAGCCCATTGAGATAGCTGCTAAATGGCAAATATGAATTGGAAATACAAGCAGTAATTCATGGCCAAATAAATAATACCTATAAAAAGGTTTAATCAATTCATGAAGTATTAAAAGAATAGCCAAAGCCATCGATACAAATTTTTTAACTTCATTGTTGTTTGCAGTGCGTAAGACGATTGGAGTTGCAACTGATACGGCAATAACTGTTGAAAGAGCGCTTATATGCTGAGATCCAAATAATATGAACTCCTCTTGCATTTATACACTCTCCTTTACTTTTGAATTATCTTTGAACCTGTTTCTTTGAATTCTTTTTCTGATTTTTGTTTTTTCATAAGCTCAACTATATCAATCGGCACTGCAACTCCTTTTTTACAAGCTGGACGTTCATCCATCATTTTCATCCACCTTTCAAGTCCATCAAGACCTTCAGTTTTAATGCCAGACCACCTATGTGTTCTTACCCAACACCAATTTGCAATATCTGCAATGCTATAATCGTCAGCTAAATATTCATTATCCTTTAATCGCGTTTCTAAAACTTCGAATAAAC
>MDSW01088026.1_pt1 | contig 11260 bp, 13 predicted proteins | sample 811171 | NCBI WGS metagenome assembly MDSW01 (sample SAMN05326641, study PRJNA326480) | marine metagenome | isolation source: seawater | place: Atlantic Ocean: North West | collected 2012
ACAATGCAAGCCACATAGTTGTTGTAAATCCTGCTGCTCTTTTTAAAATTTGTGGTGGATCAGACTCACTTGGAAGATTATCTACAACTCTTGCCACTCTTTCTCTTATATCATTTGCTGCGTTATCTAGATCTATACTTGTGTCAAATTCAACATTTATAGTGCTTCTTCCATTTTCAGATTTTGAGTCAATATTTTTAATTCCCTCTGCGCCACCAATTACATCCTCAATTACTTGAGTGACTTCTTGATCAACTATTGGTGCAGCGGCAGATGAGTAATCGACTTTAACTTGCACCACCGGGGGTTGTATACCACCCGGCAATTCTCTAACAGGCAGTTTCCAAAAAACAAAAATACCAAATGTGATTAAAATCAAAGACATCACCCACGAAACAACTGGTCTTCTTATACTGATGTCAGTTATGAACATTTAGTTAATTTTTATCTTTTTTTTTTTCCAACTAGATTGACTCTTTTCTTCACCTTGTTTAATTGGATTTATTTTTGCTCTCGGGTATACTTTTTTTAATCCTTCAGCAACTATTACATCACCTTCATTAAGTCCTGATAATATTTCAATTTTACCTTCACTACGATTAGCAATTTGAACTTCTACTTTATTAGCTATATTTTCTGCAGAAATTTTGTAAACAAACGCTTTCTCACCTTCCATAATTACACTTGTATCTGGCACACCTAAAGAATTTCTCATGTTAAACATAATACTTACTTCTAAAAGCGATCCTGGGATTAATTCATAGTTTTGATTATCTATTTTAATTCTAGTAAGAAGGCTTCGCGTTTCTGCATTTATTCTACTCGAAACACCATCAATTGTTCCTCTATAAATTTTATCTTTATATCCTGAAAACTTTGCATTTATAGGCAAACCCTTTTTAATAAAGGGAGCAAAAGCTTCAGGGACTTTTATATCTGAAAAAATTATAGCACTGTCATCTAAAGTAATAATAATTGAATTGTCAGATCCAAGTATATCCTCTGTAATACCTCTGTAGCCCAATATGCCACTAAATGGTGCAATTAGGTTTTTATCTTTTAATTTAACAATAATTTCACCTTTTTTGACATATTCTTTTAACTCGAGATCTGAAATCAAATTACTTTTTTGAATCCGAAATGTTTCAGTTTTTCTCGACACAGCTGTACCATAACTTTCAATTGACTCTGAAAATTCTTTTTGAATTACTTCTGTAACAACAATACCTGGCGGTGGTCTTTTACCAAATTTTTTTTTAAAATGATTTCCTATTAAAGTTCTTCCAATAATTACAGCAGCAATAATTAAGAAGAAAATTAGTACTATAGAAATAACCTTTGTTGATCTTTTCATAAATTAAATCTTACCATATTCTGCCCAAGACCCATCATAAATTGAAGAGCTACTTTTATTATTTATTAGAGAATAAGCAAGAGCTAAAACAGCCGCTGTAACACCAGAGCCACATGAAAAAACAATTTCTTTGTCATTATTTGATCCAACAATTTCATTAAATTTAAATAAAATCTCTTCTTTTTTTTTAAATGTATGATCTGAATTAATTAATTCCGTAAAAGGCATGCAATATGAATTTGGAATAGATCCACTTCTTAAATTTTTTCTAGGTTCTTTTTCCAAACCATAAAATCTTTTTTTGCTACGCGCATCTATTACAAAAAAATCTTTTTTGACTATATTTTCATCGATTTGTCTTTTTGTTTTAATAAGAGTATCTTTTTGTGATGCTTTATATAAAGTTTTTTTAACTTTATTTTTTTTGTTTGATATTTTTCTCTTTTCAAGTTTCCATTTTTGAAATCCACCATCTAAGACATGCACTAAATTATGATTATGACCAAAATAAATAAAAGAAAACCAACATCTGCATGAGCTGAATAAATCAGAATTGTCATATATTACTATTTCATCTTTATTTGAAATGCCCATTTCAGATAAAATATTTTCCCATGTGTTTTTGTTTGGCATCATATGTGGGAGGTCAGTGTTGCTCTCTGAATTTTTATCTAAATCAAAATAAATCGCATTTTCTATATGTTCGTAATTAAATTCATTATAGGGATTTCTATTAGTGTTTGGTAAATGCCAAGAACAATCTATAATTTTAACTTTATTAAAATTATCCTCAAGCCATTGTGTTGATACTATCGACATTAAAATTTTTTTTCAAGGTACTTTTGATGGTACTCTTCAGCTGTACAATAATTTTTTACTTCCGATATTTTAGTTACTACTTTTCCATTAAATTTTTCGTTGTATATGCTTAATATTTTTTCAGCTGAATATTTTTGTTTTTCGTCAATATAGAATATTTCACTTCTATATTGTGTACCTACATCAGGTCCCTGCTCATTTAATGTTGTGGGATTATGAATTTCAAAAAAGAAACTTAAAATTTCTTCATAAGATATTTTGCTTTTATCAAACTCAATTTTTACAACTTCAGCATGATTTGTTAAACCAGAGCAAACTTCTTTATAAGTTGTATTTTTGGTGCTACCTCCACAGTAGCCGACCTCAGTTTTTGTAACACCATTTAGTTTATTAAATTTAATCTCTGGCCCCCAAAAACATCCCAAAGCTAAAATTGCAATTTCCATTGATAAAATAAATAATTAATCTAAATTATTATTATGTTTTCCAAAAATCAATTAGGCTTTTTGTACATGTTTTTGTCAGTATGCGCTTTTTCTTTGATGGATTTGATAGTTAAATGGTCAGAAAATTATCCTGTTGGCGAAGTTTTGTTTTTTAGGGGGTGTTTTGGAATAATTCCTTTATTATTTTTAATTCCAAAGGACAGATATTTTGATTTTTATAAAACTACTAAACCTATTTTACATTTAAAAAGATGTATTGCGGGCTTAATAGCTATTGTTGCTATTTTTATAGCTTTGAGAAAACTACCTTTAGCTACAGTTACAAGTATTTCTTTTGCAGCACCAATTTTTACAACAATTTTATCGATTTTTTTATTAAATGAAAAAGTTGGTTTATATAGATGGGTAGCTGTTATAGTTGGTTTTATCGGCATATTAATAATTTCAGAACCTGGATTTAGTTCTTTAAATATTTACTATTTTTATCCTATAATTTTTTGCCTGGGACTATCTTATGTAGCGATAGCAATAAGAAAATTGTCATCATCGGAACCCGTGTGGTTAATAAGCTTTTATTTTTCTATATCTATTATGATAATGAGTTTTTTTACTATACCTCAAGGGTGGATAATGCCTTCATTTAAGGATTTATTTTTACTTTCATCTATCGGAATACTGGGAGGTTTGGCAAATCTATGGCTTACTCAATCTTACAAGTTTTCAGAAGTTTCACTAGTAACCCCATTAAAATATTTAGGTTTATTATTTGCAATTTTTTTTGGTTTTATTATTTGGGATGAAATTCCAACATTTAAAACCTTAATTGGTTCATTTTTAGTAGTTACATCGTCACTCATAATATTTAGAAGAGAGATATTTTTGAAAAATCAAGTTTCAGTTTCAAGACATGAATAATAGCCCTCCTAAATATTGGTACAAAGCAAAAAAAATTCTTTCAAAAAGAGATCCAGTTATCAAAAGTGTAATGAAAAAATATAAAAAAGGTTTTTTAAAATCTAGAAATAATCCTTTTTTTTCTTTGTGTAGAACTATAATTGGACAACAGATTTCTACAAAGGCTGCAGATTCTATTTGGGCAAAATTTAATAAAAAATGTAAAAATAAAATAAAACCAGAAGTGGTTTATAAATTAAGCTCAAAGAGTTTAAGGCAAGCAGGGTTATCTCGACAAAAGATTTCATATTTAAAAAACATTTCAAAACATTTTAATAAAAAAATTTTTAAAATATCTGTTTTAAAAAAAATGAATGATGAAGATGCAATTAATTATATTACTAAATTAAAAGGGCTTGGAATCTGGAGCGCTCAAATGTTTTTAATGTTCAATCTAAATAGGCCAGATATCTTTCCCACAAAGGATATTGGATTAATTAGAGCGATATCAAAAAATTACAAAGTATCATATCCTCCAAGTGAAAGATTCTTAAAAAAGATTTCTAAAATACACTTTGGTTATAGAACTGTTTTTACCTGGTACATGTGGAGAAGCATCGATCCAGTTGATGTTGAATACTAAGTTCCTTCGACAATTTGAATATGCCTATCAAATACTCCCTTGACTTCTTTTTTTGCAGATTGATATTCCTCTGAAGAATAACATTTTATAGCATCATCAATATTTGGAAATTCTATAATAACAGTTCTTGGAGAATGGTTTCCCTCCAAAGTTTTTGCTTTTCCTCCTCTCACAAGAATTTTTCCATTATATTTTTTGATTGCTGGTCCCGCTTTTTCTACATAACCCTTTAGATTTTCAATATTATTTAAATCTTTGTAGACAGCTATCCAATATGCTTTCATAAAATTATTTATTTATATCATTCAATCTAATTGAAGCAATTTTTTTCACTTGTTCCTTTGCCTCTATGAATTCATCATTTTCTGAATGACTCAATCTCTTTCTAAAGTTATTTAGAATATCTATTTTATTTTTTCCTTTAACAGCAATTATAAATGGAAAACCAAATTTTTTTTTATAATTTAAATTAAGCTCTTTAAATTCTTGAATTTCTTGTTCAGAGCATTCACTTAATCCAGCACTGTTTTGTTCTTTTTTAGACTCATTAGTTAATTTTTTTTCTACCACGAGTTCTGGATGAGAGTTAAGAATTTTAATAATACTTTCTCTGTCACTTTCATCATAAATTTTGATAAATTTTAAAATAAGTTCCTCAAAACTATCATAGGGTAAAAAATTAAATACCTCTTCAGCTATCCATTCTGTTTTTTCAAAAACATTTCCAAAAATAGATATAAAATCAAATTTATTTAATTTATTAACTTTATTTATCGAGTCCATATTGAACAATTTTAAATAGTTTTAATATATTAATTATGCAATTTTTGTATATTATACAACAGACGATATGACAAAATTAACAACACATGTGCTAGATGTTTTTTCAGGAAAACCAGGCAAGGGTATAAAAGTGGAGCTATATTTTATTGAAGGCAAAAAAAAGGAAAAAATAAATAGCTTTCAATTAAACAATGACGGAAGAGCAGATAAACCATTAGCTGAAAATGAAAATTTTAAAGTTGGTAAATATGAACTTGTATTTTTTGTAGGAGATTATTTTAAAAATATTACAAAACTGGAAGAAATACCTTTTTTAGATGAAGTTGTAATAAGATTTGGAATTTCAAATAATAAAAATCACTATCACATCCCACTTTTGGTTTCTCCCTGGAGTTATTCAACCTATAGGGGAAGTTAATGTCATCTAATAAGATTGAATTTGTTTTTCAGAATAAGGTTCACAAAATTTTAAATCCTGATCCGAACGAAACAGTTTTAAACTTCGTAAGGTTAAATCTAAAAAAAACAGGAACTAAAGAAGGTTGTGCAGAGGGTGGATGCGGAGCTTGCACAATAGTTCTGGGCGAGCTTAACAACAACAAAATTTCATATAAATCTATTAATTCATGTATCACTTTTGTACCAGCTCTTAATGGTAAACAATTAATACTAATAGAAAATTTAATATCAGAAAATGGAAAATTACATACAGTACAAAATGCTATGGTAAATTTTCATGGATCTCAGTGTGGTTTTTGTACTCCAGGGTTTGTCATGTCAATGTTTGCAATGTTTAAAAATAATAAAAGTATTAATAATGAATTAATAAACGACTCATTGTCTGGAAATTTATGTAGGTGTACAGGTTACAGACCAATAATTGATGCTGCTAAAAGTTTAAATAATGTATCGAGATATGATCATTTTGATAAAGATAAATTTATTACATTAAAATTATTAAAAAAAATAACAAAAAAAAATATTGAAATTACAAATACTAATAAAAAATACTTTGCACCAAAAACAGTAAAAGATTTAAAAAGAATATTAAATAAAGTTAAAAATGCAAAGCTTTTAAGTGGTGGAACAGATTTATCATTAGAGGTTACAAAAAAAAGAAAGGAAATTAGAAAAATAATTTATCTAGGTTCAATAGATGAGCTTAATTTTATAAAAAAAAATAAAAATGAAATTGAAATCGGGGCAACTACACCATTAATAAATTTTGAAAAACAAATTAAGAAATACTATTTAGATTTTTATAATATTTTAAAAAGGTATGGTTCTGTTCAAATTCGAAATGTAGGAACCATAGCTGGAAATATTGCAACTGCTTCTCCAATCGGTGACTCTTTGCCACTTTTAATGGCATTAGATGCTAAAATAGTTATAGATGGTAAAAATGGAAAAAAAATAATTCCAATCAATAATTTTTTTATTGGTTACAGAAAAACCAAACTTAAACAAGGTGATTTTATTTATTCTGTAAAGATACCAATTCAAAAATATAATATTTTTAAAGCTTATAAAATTTCTAAAAGATTTGATGATGATATATCGTCAGTATGTGGTTCATTTAATTTAGAAATAAATAAAAATCAGATAAAAAAAGCCAAAATTGCATTTGGTGGGATGTCCGAGATCCCAAAAAGAGCAACTAAAACTGAAAAAATCTTAATAAATTCACAATTTTCCGAAGAAATATTTGATAAGGCTACAAAAAATTTAGAAAAAGACTTTTCTCCAATTGATGACATGAGAGCTAGTAAAAAATATAGAATAGAGGTTGCAAAAAACCTACTTTTAAAATGTTTTTTTGAAATCAAAAATCAAAAATTATTAAGGGTTAATTGATGAACGATAGCCATATTTATATAAACCAAAGCAGACCACACGACAGCGCAATAAAACATGTAAGTGGAATTGCTGAATATACAGATGATATAAAGGAATTACCAGGTACACTTTATGGAGCAATTGGATGGAGTAAAAAATCAAATGCCATAATAAAAAAAATAAATTTAGACGAAGTTAAAAAAAGTGAAGGGGTTATTGCAGTAGTTAATTATTTAGATATCCCGGGTAGAAATGATGTAGGACCCGTTTTTGATGGAGATCCTATATTTCCAAAAGAAAAAGTTGAATTTTTTGGACAACCTTTGTTCGCAGTAGCAGCTAAATCTACCGAACTCGCAAGAAAAGCAGTTTTGAAAGCAAAAGTTAAGTATAAAGATCTAAAGCCAATAGTAACTATAGAAGATGCACTAAAAAAAAATAATCTTTTATTTGATATTAAAAAAATTAGTAGAGGAAATGCTTCTAAAGCAATTTCAAAATCAAAAAATTTTTTAAAAGGAGATTTTACTACTGGAAGTCAAGAGCATTTTTATTTAGAAGGCCAGGCTGCCTTTACTATTCCTAAAGAAGATAATGAATTGTTAGTGTATAGCTCAACACAACATCCTTCAGAAGTTCAGCAAATAATATCAAAGATGTTAAATCAAAAAAGTAATTCAATAACTGTTTTAGTAAGAAGAATTGGCGGAGGATTTGGTGGAAAAGAAACTAATTTTATGACAGCTAGTATTTGTGCATTGCTTTCTTATAAAACAAAATGTCCTGTTAAACTTAAACTAGATAGGGATGATGATATTATCCTCACTGGAAAAAGACACGAATTTAAATCAATTTATGAAGTAGGTTTTAACAATGATGGTGTCGTAGAGGGATTGAAAATTAAATTGGCATCTAAGTGTGGAATGTCACCCGATCTATCTCATGCAATAAACGAGAGAGCATTACTTCATATTGATAATGCTTATTACTTAAAAAATTTAGAAGTAGAAAACTATTTATGCAAAACCAATACATCAACATCAACAGCGTTTAGAGGGTTTGGTGGAAATCAGGGAATGATGGCTATAGAAAATATTATTGATAATATTTCTAGATACTTAAAAAAAGATCCTTTCGATGTAAGAAAGTTAAATTTCTATCAAAAAAATAAAAATAATATAACTCATTATGGAATGAAAATTGAAGATAATGTTATAGATAAAATTTTTGAAAGATTACTTAGAAAATCAAATTATAAAAAAAGATATCATCAAATAAGTAAATATAATTTAAAAAGTAAATTTAAAAAAAAAGGAATAGCAATTACACCTGTTAAGTTTGGAATATCGTTTACCACGATTCATCTTAATCAGGCTGGAGCATTAGTTCATATATATACCGATGGGAGTATTTATTTAAATCATGGTGGCATCGAAATGGGACAAGGAACACATACTAAAATTGCACAATTAGTCGCGCACTCTTTTGGTCTACCTTATGAAAAAGTTCAAATATCCTCAACTAATACCTCAAAAGTACCTAATACTTCAGCAAGTGCAGCGTCGTCAACTACAGATTTAAATGGCGCAGCAGCATTAAATGCTGTCTCAAAATTAAAAAAAAATTTGGAAAAATTTATAAAATCGAAATATAAAATTTTTGATAAAAAAGAGCCAATTTACAAAGATGGATATATTTTGTTTGGAAATAGATCCTTTAAATTTGATAAAATTGTCAATGAAGCGTATTTAAATAGAATTTCGCTTTCTTCTTCAGGATTTTACTCAACCCCAAAAATAAAATTTGACAAAAAAAAGTTTTTAGGTCGCCCATTTTATTATTTTTGTTATGGTGCCGCAGTATCAGAAGTAACGATTGATACACTTACCGGAGAAAATATTTTAGAACGTGTAGACATTGTACATGACGCAGGAAACACAATTAATCCATCTCTCGAAATAGGCCAAATTGAAGGAGGCTTTGTTCAAGGCCAGGGTTGGCTTACAATGGAAGAAGTTAAATGGAAAGCCAATGGTGAAATTACGACATTTTCTCCATCAACATATAAGATTCCTGCAGCAAGCGATATACCAAAACAATTTAATGTAGAAATTTTTAAAGAGGGAAATAATAAAGAAAATGTTGTTAATAAATCTAAAACCACCGGCGAACCACCTCTTATGCTTGCGATGAGTGTTTTTTTTGCAATTAAAGATGCAATTGCTTCTGTAGTCAATTACGAAAAAATTCCAACCCTCAATGCTCCTGCTACACCAGAAAATATCTTAATGAGTATAAAAGAAATTAAAAATAGAAAAACGAATGGATCATATGGAAAATAATAAAAAATTTATGTTAAGAGCAATTGAACTGTCGATCGAAAGTGCTCTGAATAAAGGAGGCCCTTTCGGATGTGTTATTGTTAAACAAAATAAAATTCTTTCTGAAGGATTCAATAAAGTTACCTCAACAAATGATCCAACAGCTCATGGTGAAATAGTGGCTATAAGAGAAGCATGCAAAAAGTTAAATACATTTAATCTAGAAGGTTGTATTTTATACTCAAGCTGTGAACCATGTCCTATGTGTTTATCAGCAATCTATTGGTCGCATATTGACAAAATTTTTTATGCAAACACAAGAGAAGATGCAAAAGAAATAGATTTTGACGACTCGTTTATTTATACAGAAATTAATAAAAATAAAAATGAAAGAAAAGTAATGATGATACAAATGCATAGAGAAGAAGCGCTAGAGGCATTTAAAATTTGGAAGGAAAAAGAGGACAAAATAAAATATTAATGGAATTTTTACCTTATACAATAAAGTGGCTTGAGGCTATATTGAGATGGGGCCATGTTTTGTTTGCAATTTTGTGGGTTGGAAATAGTTTTTTATTTAATTATCTAGATAACAAACTGAATAAAAATATTACAAGTAAAGAAATAGATGGTGAGGGATACCTAATGCACTCAGGGTATTATTACAAGCTAATGAGGTTGAAAACTTCACCACCAATTGACTACATCAACAGATTAGTAATTTTTAAGTGGCAAAGCTATCTTACTTTTATAACAGGTATGCTATTGCTTGCAGTAATTTATTATAAAAATGCTGGAATTTTAATAGTAGATAGAAAGGGTATCCAATTCACTCCATTAATTGCAATTAGTTTATCGTTGTTATCTTTAATAATTGGTTGGATAATTTATGATCTATTATGTAAATCAAGTTTGATTAAAAATGATGCTGTTTTTCTAATAGTATGTATTACAATTTTATTTCTTATCTCATTCAGCTTAACAAAATTATTTAATCCCAAGTTTGCTTTCTTGAGTGTTGGATTAATTTTGGGAACAAATATGTTTGGAAATGTTTTTACTGTTATCATTCCAAATCAAATGAACATAATTAACAGTAGCAAAAGAAATGAAAAGTTCGATATGACTTTATCTTTAGCGGCAAAACAGAGATCTATTCATAATAACTACTCTACATTTTTAGTTTTGTTTACTATGCTTTCTGGTCACTATAGTTTTGTTGTTTACCATCAATATAATTGGGCTATTCTGGTTCTTGTAGGAATAATTTTGGGTTTAGCACGTCATTATTTTAACTTAAGAGGAAGAAACATTCATAGGTTGTATATTTTAATAAGTTCAATAATTTCTTTTGTTGTACTTGCAGTTTTAGTTCTCTATTTTAAATAATAAAAAAATGACAGAAAAATTAATTATCAACTGGGATGAGTATAATCAAACAGTAGAGAAACTTGCCATACAGATACACGAAAGTGGTTATGAGCCCTCTATATTAATTGGAATTATGAGAGGGGCGGCTCCAATGATTGATGTTTTGAGCAGGATATTTAAATTAAAATGTGCATATCTTGCAGTTGAATCTTACAGTGGAAAAGGAATTGAAGACGAACAAGGAGACATAGTTTTTTCAAGAGAAATGAGTTCCATAGCGCCCAACATGGGAGGTAAAATTTTACTTTGCGATGATTTATCAGACACAGGAATTACATTTAATAAAAGTATTGATTGGCTTAAAAAGTATAAACCAATCAAAGATAAAATTGAGAGTATAAAAACAGCTACCTTGTGGAAGAAAGAAAAATCAATCTTTGAACCTGATTTCTGTGCTGTAAAGCTTAAATCAAATCCATGGATCGTGCAACCTTTTGAAATTTACGAAGAAATAAGAATTCAAGATATTAAAAAAAAACATAAAAAATAAAAAAAAGGGCAATCAAAAGATCGCCCTTTTTAATAAATTTAAATTGCTTAAGCTACAGCAAAGCTAACTATACTTAAAGCCGCTATTATCCATATTGCTGGACTAGTTTCATTGAACTTTCCAGTAAATATTTTTATTGCAGCATATGAAACGAACGCCAATGCTATTCCATTTGAAATAGAATAAGTAAATGGCATTGCTATCATCGCAAGAACAGCAGGACCTGCTTCAGCAGCATCATCC
>MDSW01181548.1_pt1 | contig 11260 bp, 10 predicted proteins | sample 811171 | NCBI WGS metagenome assembly MDSW01 (sample SAMN05326641, study PRJNA326480) | marine metagenome | isolation source: seawater | place: Atlantic Ocean: North West | collected 2012
ATTTTTTATGGAAAGCATCAGCTCAGATCCGCCATTTTGAAGAATAAATGTAGCACATTCTTTTCCAAAGCCTTTGTATTTCGACGTTAAAACTTTCTTTTCAATGTCGAGTTTGGTTTTGCCGTCCAGTGAAAAAAGACATCCCTTAAATAGAACTTCTTCGCCAATTATTTCAGCAAAAGCACCAATTGGCGCGGTGCAACCACCCTCAAGCGTTCTTAAAAATTCACGTTCAATATGGGTGCAAATTTCGGAAGCGGAATCATTCAATTTTGAAGTGGCTTCTTTACAAAACCCATCATTTTCCAAAGCTACAACAATCATTGCGCCCTGGGCAGGAGCGGGAAGCATCCAATCCAAGGCCTCCGCAACCCCTCCAAAGGAGGGGCTTTTTATGTTCGCTTCGCTCACATATCCTAATCTCTGTAAACCAGCTTTTGCAAAGATTGCGCCTTGCCATTCATTGTCCTTTAATTTTTGGAGGCGAGTGTTTACGTTTCCGCGCAGATCCACAACGTTGTGGTTCGGGTATCTGTGAAGCCATTGGGCTCTTCTACGCAAGCTTCCGGTTGCGATGGTGCAAGGTTTTTCAAAATCGATTTTACCTTTTGTTACCAAAATATCTTCAGAAGAAGCGCGCTCCAGAACGGCGGTCTGCACAATGCCAGTGGGCAATTGCGTGGGCACATCCTTCATGCTGTGCACGGCAATGTCCACTGCTCCGGTTATCATTGCGACATCCAACGTTTTTGTGAAGATACCAGTGATACCCATTTCGTAAAGGGGCTTGTCCAGCACCAAATCGCCTTCGGACTTTACGGGAACCAGCTGGGTGGTATAGCCCAAAGCCTCAAGTTTGGATTTTACGGTGTTGGCTTGCCAAAGTGCAAGTTCACTGTCGCGGGTGCCAATTCGGATTGTTTTTTTCAAGATTAGGCAGTTTCAAGTTGGAAAACCCTTCGGATGAGTTCTATACTTTCGGCAGCACCTTCCTCGCCTTTCAGGTGATTGGCGAAATGTGTAGTTATTTTTTGGATAAGACGGTCGCTGATTATTTCGGCCTGGGCCTCGTTGAAACCATCAATCTTTTTGCGTTGATAGTCAATTTCCCCTTCCTTGATTTCCAGCAGCTTACTTTTAAGGGCCTTAATGGTAGGCGCAAACTTTCGGTTGTCTGCCCACTGGTTGAATTCCTTTTCTATTTCGGCTATTATTTTCTTCGCCTGCGGAAGTTGGGCCGCCCGTTTTTCAAGGGTATTGTCCGTTACCGCAGATAGATGGTCCATATGCACAAGGGTAACGAACTCGTTCTCCAAGACGTCCTCGGCAACGTTTTTCGGAATGGAGAGGTCCAGGATAAGCAACGGTCTCTTCAAGTACAGTAGCTCTTTGGAAATAGTAGGCTGTTGCGCGCCAGTGGCGACGATAAGCACATCGGCCTGGGCTATTTCACTTTGTATATCGGCATAGTCCTTTACCACCAAATTGAATTTGCCGGCCACTTTCTCGGCCTTTTCCTTGGTGCGGTTTATAAGGGTAATATGGTCGTTTTTGGTATGTTTAATCAGGTTTTCGCAGGTATTTCTACCTATTTTCCCGGTACCGAAGAGCAATATGTTCTTTTCGGAAATATGGGGCACGCGCGACATTATGTATTGCACGGCCGCAAAGCTCACCGAGGTAGCGCCGGAGGAAATCTCCGTTTCGTTCTTTATACGCTTGCTGGCCTGGATGACCGCATTGGCAAGACGCTCCATAAACGGATTGATGATGTCGTGTTTTTTGGACTCACGGAAAGCATTCCTCAATTGGCTTATAATCTCAAAATCGCCTAAAATCTGGCTGTCCAGCCCCGTACCAACCGTAAATAGATGCGATACGGCATCGCGGTTTTTATAGATATAGGCTACTTTTTCAAACTCCTCCACCGTGCCGTTGGTGTGCTCGCAGAGCAATTTTATAATTTGGTATGGATGCTGTGCAAAGCCGTAAAGCTCGGTGCGGTTGCAAGTGGAAATTACGGTAAGGGAAGGAATGCCGTCTGCTTTGGCCTGAAGGAGTATTTTTTCCTTTGCAATATCACTAATGCTGAAGTGGCCACGGATTTCGGCATCTGCTTTTTTGTAGTTTAGGCCGATGGCGTAAAAATTGCCTTCGAGGGATTGGCCAGAATATGTTTTCAAGTTTTCCATATAAAACAGGAGCAAATGTAAGCGCATTGTTTTTTAAAAAATAACGCCAGCGGCATCTTTTATGTCGTTGGCTGTTAAAAAAGGGCAAAATATGACAATTATCATATTTTAACCCCTAAATTCGCGGTTTCAGGACAAAGTTAACACTATTTAATTTAGAACTATTCTAAATAGAAAGCATTCAGAATTGATATGGAAGCATCAAAAAATGTCGCTCAAAGTTTACCCGCCAAGGAGATAGGTTTTTATGAAGAAACAACGATTTCACCCGGGTTTTTCATCTTAAAATTCAACAGTGAAACCGATGAGAACCAAAATTTTAAGCGGGAAGTGAGTTCCAATTTCATCCAGTTTCATTTCTGTATAAAGGGCTCGGCTTCCTTTGTTTTTAACAAAGGAAATTACAAACTGCCCATACAGGAAGGGAATTCGTTGTTGCTCTATAATCCGCAACGCGATTTGCCGCTGGATCTATCGCTTAACCCGCATTCGTGGGTGCTCTCGGTATTGCTTCCCATCAATAAATTCCACAGTCTTTTTTCTACGGAAGCCAATTACATCACTTTTTTGAGTGAAGAAAACAAAGACCGAAAGTATTATAAGGATGGCCACATTTCGCCATCTATGGCCGTAGTGCTGAACCAATTAATGAATTACAACCTACACCCAACCATAAAACCATTGTATTTTAAGGCCAAGGCTTACGAATTGCTAAGCTTATACTTCAACCGCCCAGCAGATGCCGATGTAGAGCAATGCCCATTTTTGGCAGATGAAGACAATGTTTCCAAAATAAAAAAAGCCAAGCAGATTATGGTCGCCCGAATGGCCGAACCCCCAACCCTGCAACAATTGGCAGACGAGATAAACCTACCACTAAATAAATTGAAAGAGGGGTTTAAACAAGTTTATGGCGATTCTGTTTTTAGTTTTCTATTTGATTATAAAATGGAAGTTGCACGCCAACTGTTAGCCACGGGTTCGCACAACGTGAACGAGGTAGGATTAAAGGTGGGTTACAGCACCTCCAGCCATTTTATTGCCGCTTTTAAGAAAAGATTTGGCACAACGCCAAAAAAGTTTTTGATGGGGCTAAATGCTTAAGCAATAAAAATAGTGTCATTGTTTTTAAATATAGTCCGTATTGAGGATTGTATTATAAAAGAGTAATTTTGCCTAAAATTTTCCAAAGTTATGAAAGGAGTCCTCCTCGTAAATCTCGGTTCGCCGGACAGTACCAATCCAAAAGACGTTAAAAAATATCTCGATGAGTTTTTGATGGATCCTCGGGTCATCGACGTTCCATTTTGGCTGCGTTCCTTTATAGTAAGAGGAATTATTTTGAATACCCGCCCAAAGAAATCTGCCGAAGCTTATCAAAAAATATGGTGGGACGAGGGTTCACCCTTGATTGTTATTTCAGAAAGACTTCAGAAAAAAATTCAGGAAAAAACAACCGTTCCCGTTGCTTTGGCAATGCGCTACGGAAGTATGACTTTAAAAAAAGGACTACAGGAATTGGTAGATCAAGGCGTGGATGAAATTTTAACCATTCCCCTTTACCCACAATTTGCAATGGCAACCACAGAAACCATTGACGTGAAAGTGGAAGAGCTTAAAAATGAATTTTTTCCGCATTTGGAAATTACATCACTCCCCGCATTTTACAACAAGCCAGAATATATTGAAGTACTTTCAAAAAGTATTTCAGAGAAACTTGAAAATGTAGATTACGAACATCTAATTTTTAGCTATCACGGTGTGCCGGAAAGACATATTTATAAGCGCGACATTACCAAAAACCATTGTAAGATTGATGGCAGTTGCTGCATAACCCCATCGCCCGCCCATGAATTTTGCTACCGCCACCAGTGTTTAAAGACCACTGCTTTGGTTGCCGAAAAACTGAACTTAAAACCGGGCACATATTCCAACGCCTTCCAATCTCGATTGGGTTTTGATCCATGGTTGAAACCGCCGACCGATAGAACCATAGAGCGTTTGGCACTTGAAGGAACAAAAAAAATGGCGATTGTAACTCCAGCTTTTGTAAGTGATTGCCTTGAAACCTTAGAGGAAATAGCAATGGAGGGTCAAGAAATTTTTCACGAAGCGGGCGGAAAGGATTTTACTGTTGTTCCCTGTTTAAACGACCGTGATGATTGGGCCGAAGTCTTGACCAGCTGGATTGACCAATGGCGCATTGCAGATGTAAAAACCGCAATTGCCTAATGAAGCCCAACCAAAGCGCCACATTGGGCACAGATTCCATTGGAAGCTTATTGATAAAACAGGCCGTTCCCGCATCTATTGGAATTTTGGTAATGTCGCTGAATATTCTGGTGGATACCATTTTTGTGGGCAACTGGATTGGTTCCATTGCCATTGCCGCCATAAATGTAGTTTTACCTGTTTCGTTTTTTATAGCTGCATTGGGAATGGCTATTGGTATTGGCGGTTCTTCAATAATCTCTCGTGCTTTAGGAGCTGGCAACAAGGAGCGCGCCCTTAAAACTTTCGGAAATCAAATTACTTTAACGCTTTTGCTTACTACTGCAATGGTGGTTTTTGGGTTGATTTTCATAAATGAACTCATTCCGGCTTTTGGAGGGAAAGGCGACATTTTTGAACCTGCAAAAATCTATTATCGCATCGTTCTTTACGGCGTGCCCCTTTTGGCGTTGTGTATGATGGGAAACAACGTAATACGTGCCGAAGGAAAGCCTAAGTTCGCAATGATTGCGATGATTATCCCTTCCGTAGGAAATCTTGTTTTAGACTATATTCTCATAAATCTTTTGGATATGGGCATGGAAGGTGCGGCGTGGGCTACTACAGTTTCCTATGGCCTGTGCTTTTTGTATGTGCTGTGGTTTTTCTTAAGCAATAAGTCGGAATTACAAATAAGTCTACCACATTTTGGACTTAACACTTCCATTATTAAAGAAATGTCAGCGTTGGGTTTCGTAACCCTTGCGCGACAGGCTGTTGTTAGCATTACCTACCTTTTGATGAACAATATCCTGTTCGATATTGGCGGCGAAGCTTCCGTGGCATCTTACGGCATTATTGCCCGGATGTTGATGTTTGCGCTCTTCCCGGTTTTGGGGGTTACCCAAGGGTTTTTGCCCATTGCGGGCTATAATTACGGCGCCCATAAATTTCCGCGGGTACGGGAAAGTATCAACAAAGCCATTATGTATGCAGCCGGTTTGGGCCTTGTTATTTTTATGGTAATAATGGTTTTTCCCGAAGCGATCGTTTCCGTATTTACGAACGATCCCGATATACTTTCAGATACCCCGCACTATATGCGCTGGGTATTTGCCGCAACGCCCATTATAGCCATCCAGTTGATTGGCTCCGCCTATTTTCAGGCCATCGGGAAGGCAGTGCCGGCGCTTTTGCTTACGCTGACACGGCAGGGGTTTTTCTTTATTCCGCTTATTTTTATACTGCCACATTACTTTGGCGAACTTGGCGTATGGATTTCCTTTCCGGCAGCCGATGTGCTTTCAACCCTTGTAACAGGTTATTTTTTGAATCGGGAAATTCGGAAGACACTTCGCGATTGAAAAGGATTTTTTGGTATCTTTCAAATACCAAATCTTTTTAATTATGAAATATTCAAACCCCCGAAGATGAATAATGTGGGCATTCCATCTTCCGCTTTATCAAATATTATATACAGATGAAAAAAATAGTACTCCTTCTCGTAGCTTTCATTTGCTTTCACACTGCAATTTCCCAACCCGCTGGATTATTGAACGAAACCTTCCGCTTGAAATCCTTATATAACGGAAATGAATATCTGACCCCCAATGGGGAAAATCCAAACATTACCATTACTGATAACTCCGGAAACTATGCTGTTGAAGCCAATGGAATTTCAAATATATTTTCTGCTGAAGCAATTTTCAGTGGAAATTCCATTGCCTTTTCCAATCCGGGCGTTACACTAAATGATTGCACAGACCCTAATTGCTATTACGAAGATTTATACTTTTATGATGTCTTGACAAATTCAAATCTCGATCCCAAAACGCTCACTTATTATTATTCGGAAAACAATGGGTTTAAGTTTTTAAGGCTACGGGACGCAAATTACAATACAGCCTATTATAGCACCGAACCTGCGCCTATAGCCAACCCAATGCTGTTTCAAACCTGGTATCTCTTTATGCAGGAAGGAGATATGGGTGATCCTATTTTTTATAGCGGCCCCAATCCACCCCAAATAACCATAAACCCAGATTTTACGTTTACCGGCATTGAAAGTTGTGCAACCATCAGCGGCGGATTTATTTTGGGAAATGGAGACATTTATGCGTTTCTCTTGCAGCCCCATAATTTTATGAATGACGAAAGCAATTGCGCGCCAGGCCAAGCGGAATACGCCTTGTATGAACTTCAAGGCGGCATGCTTCTGGATACCAGTGTTTATGAGGGAAATGACGGAAATGATTATCTTCAGTGGGAATACGCCCCCGGCTTTCTCTCCCACTTCACAAACGTGCTGTTATCAACTCCCGAAAACAGCTTGGCCGATTTAAGGATTTATCCAAATCCCGCCCAAAACAAATTGATCCTTCAATCCACTACCAATAATTTCGATTCTGTTTCCATTTCAGATATTAATGGGAGAATCGTAATGAATTCGGTAAACAATAATTCAAATGAAATTGATGTCTCAAATTTAAAATTGGGCATGTATTTTATAACCATCTCTTCTTCCGAAGGAAACATTACGAAGAAATTTATAAAAAATTGAGTTTCAAAAACAATTGCCAACAACCATTATTTTATTTATTAGGTATCTTTACGCCCAAGTTTTAAAAAAACTGAGCTGTTAATGGAACAATACTATCCGTACATAAAATCCCTTCACCTAATATTTATAATCACTTGGTTTGCAGGACTTTTTTATATTGTTCGCCTATTTGTTTACCAAATTGAGGCTTCCGAAAAACCTTCCCCTGAAAGGGAAATTCTGGGAAAGCAACTGAAAATAATGGCTTCCCGACTTTGGAACATTATCACTTGGCCAAGTATGATATTGGCTGTTTTTTTTGGAATCTGGTTGCTGTTAATGCGCACATTTTTCTTGGCAGACGCTTGGATGCAAGTGAAACTCGGCTTTGTAATATTATTGCTTATTTATCACTTTAAATGTCACGAGATATATAAACAGCTGCAAAAAGGGGTGGTGAAACATTCGTCAAACTATATGCGCCTTTTTAATGAAGCCCCCACAATCATTCTCTTTGCCGTAGTGTTTTTGGTGATTTTAAAAGATGGAACCAATTGGATTTACGGTACTATAGGCATTATTGTTTTTGCAATTTTATTAATGATGGGTTATAAAATTTATAAACGCATTCGGGAGAAATAGCTTCGCCTTTTGGAATTTTTTCCTTCGTCCAAATAACATTCGGGAGCGCTCAGGATAACATTTTTTTGGAATTTGGTATTTGTTATTTGGAATTTTCCGTTTAGGTTCGATTATTGCTATCTTTCTTTCTTCAAAACAATGTAAATGTATTTTTACAAAAAATCGCTTCGCACCCGCATCTTCCTTTCTATGTTCCTTTTGGTTTTGGGAGCTTCGGTACTTATCGCCATCGTTACGGTTTTTCAGTATAAGGAAGAAGCCCAGGATTACCATCGCGACCGCTTATTGCGGAAGGAAGCCGCCATTCGCGAAAACATCAATTACATATTAAAAACCACAACCTATCCAGTGGAAACTGCTCAAATTCCGCTGATCTTTAAAGATAAAATTTACGAAATAAAAGACATCCACAGCCTTGAAATCTTTCTGTATGACCTTGACGGAAATCTACTAAAGTCTTCAAAACCTTCTTTTTTTAAGGATACGGTTTCGCCAAAAATGCCTGATTTTGCTTTGGAAATGCTTCAAAATTCTCCCACAAAAAGTTACATAAAGGAGTTTGAAGAAGGCGGACAGAAATATCAATCTTCATACACCTACATAACCGATAGCTATTTCAAGCCTTTGGCGATTCTTAATTTGCCTTATATTGAAGATGACGGTTTTATCACCAAAGAACTCACCGAATACCTTTACCGATTGGGCATAGCCTATTTTTTTATGCTCATGGCCGCAATTGCAATTTCGTATTTTCTCTCAAAATACATTACCCGCTCCTTAAAGGAAATTAGTGAAAAGCTTTCCGAAACCCGATTTGATACCCGAAACAAAAAAATCCATATCAGTGACACGCCACAGGAAATTTCCCTACTTATAAATTCGTACAACGGAATGATCGACGAACTGGAGAACAGTGCCGCGCAACTGGCAGCCAGTGAGCGGGAAACCGCTTGGCGCGAAATGGCAAAACAGGTAGCGCATGAAATTAAAAATCCGCTAACGCCCATGCGACTTACCGTGCAAAGTTTTCAACGCAAATTTGATTGCAACGACCCCGAGATTGATAAAAAAATGGCGGAATATACAAACACCCTACTTCAGCAAATTGACACCTTAAGCTCAATTTCCTCTGCGTTTTCAACCTATGCAAAAATGCCCGCCCAACAGGACGAAACACTGAATGTTGTGAAAATAAGCAAGCTGGCGTTGGATATTTTTAATGAAGATTATATCTATTTCTTTTCTGAGGAAGAGGAAGTGCGCGCACGTTTTGACAGAACACAACTCATTCGCGTGGTCACCAATTTAGTAAAAAACAGCATTCAGTCCATTGAGCAAAAAAATCCTGCAGAGCCACGAATTGATGTAATAGTCAAAACGGAAGGAACCCTTGTGAATATACTTGTTACAGACAATGGAATAGGTGTGCCCGAAGAAAACAAAATCTTTATTTTTGAACCCCAGTTTACTACAAAAACTAGTGGCATGGGGCTGGGACTGGGAATGGTAAAAAATATTGTGGAAACATATGGCGGAACGATAACGCTGGCATCTTCCGAGGAAAAAACCATTTTTAAAGTTTCGTTTCCGGCAATGCTTTAAGGTTTTTAGTAGCTTTGTGAATGTAACCACCAACCTGCCTGCCGCAGGCAGGTACACGAATTTTAAATAGTTTTAATTGTGAAATAACCATTAATAAAAATATTTTAGAATAATATTCGTGCATTCGTGGCAAAAAAATTTCCACAAATAAAAAAAGAATTAAATATGAAATTTCAAAACATACTTTCCGAAACCGAAAACGGCATTACAACCATTAGCATCAACCGTCCCTCAAAACTTAATGCACTGAACCGCGAAACAATTCAAGAATTGCACAATGCACTTGAAGAAGCTGAAAATGCAGCGAAAACAAAAGTGGTCATTATTACCGGAAGCGGCGAAAAAGCTTTTGTTGCCGGCGCTGACATCAGCGAATTTGCAGATTTTTCTGTGGAAGAAGGTGGCAAACTTGCCGCTAAGGGGCAGGAATTGCTGTTCGATTTTGTGGCAAATTTTTCAAAACCCGTGATTGCGGCAGTAAACGGTTTTGCCTTGGGCGGCGGACTGGAACTGGCTATGGCGGCACATTTCCGCATTGCTTCCGACAACGCAAAAATGGGGCTTCCCGAAGTTTCATTGGGCGTAATACCCGGTTATGGTGGCACGCAACGTTTACCACAATTGGTAGGCAAAGGTCGCGCCATGGAAATGATCATGACCGCCGGAATGATTGATGCCAACCAAGCCCTGCAATACGGCCTTGTAAACCACGTAACCACTCTTGAGGAATTGATGGAATTCGCCAACAAAATTGCAGGAAAAATTATGAAGAATTCTTCCTTAGCTATCGCTTCCGCAATTCGGGCAATAAATGCAAACTTTGAAGATGGTGAAAACGGATTTGAAGTGGAAATAGAAGAGTTTGGCAATTGCTTCGGCACCGAAGATTTTAAGGAAGGAACGCAGGCGTTTCTTCAAAAAAGAAAGGCTGAATTTCCTGGAAAATAATTAAAAAGATTGCTTATGAAAATGAAATATATTTTTGTCATACTATTGCTCATTCCCTTGTTTTCAATTGCCCAAAAAATGGAACATACAGATTTTATTGGCAAATGGAGCGGTGAAGATAATGGAGAAATTGGCTTTATAACTTTTGCAGAAGATGGTTTTGCATTTATAGAAATAGGTGGGCAGCTTATGGGCGGAGAACAATTCACAATAAAAGGCGAAAAAGCATCACTAAGCTATCAGATAAATACCGAAGTAGAACCAATAACGGTCGATTTTGTACTCAAAAATTTAGTGACCAATGAAGAACGCACATTGTACTGTATTGCTAAATACTTAGAGCCAAACTCGATGCAGTTTGCAATTAACTTTGTGGATTTAAGACCGGAAGATTTTACAGATAGAAATTCCATAGTTCTAACCAAGGTTGAATAATTTAAGTTGCTTTTTCCAAATATCTAATTCTTTAGTTATGAAATATTACTTCCTATTACTTGCCGTTTTTTTATTAAATTTTTCTTTACTGGCCCAAGATAAAGCCGAACCGTGGTTTAAGGACGGCGAAGCCCAAATAGTTCCAGCTTTTGAAAATCAACAAGATTGGATACGAACAGATTTATGGGTTGAAACTACTTTTGACACCGATGGCGATGGCAGGCCAGACCGCATGCACGTTGACGTTACAAGACCCAAACAAACAGAAGATGGTTTAAAACTTCCTGTAATTTATGAATCAAGCCCTTATTTTGCAGGCGTTGCACCAAATGTGGAAGGCGCTTTTTATGATGTCCATCACGAATTGGGTGCGGTGGGAAAAGACATTGTGCATCCTTCGGTAACGAGAACAGGAAAACGCCCTATTATTTCCAATTCACAGATTAAAACCTGGGTTCCCCGTGGATATATCGTAGTTCACTCTTCTTCGCCGGGAACAGGGCTTTCACAAGGCTCGCCGACCGTTGGCGGTGACAATGAATCGTTGGCTCCAAAAGCAGTTATCGATTGGTTGAACGGCCGCGCAAAAGGATATACAACTCCCGACGGGACGGAAGAGGTAAAAGCATATTGGACCACCGGAAAAGTTGGGATGACGGGAACTTCGTATAACGGAACCATTCCACTGGCA
>MDSW01017530.1_pt1 | contig 11259 bp, 9 predicted proteins | sample 811171 | NCBI WGS metagenome assembly MDSW01 (sample SAMN05326641, study PRJNA326480) | marine metagenome | isolation source: seawater | place: Atlantic Ocean: North West | collected 2012
GAAAATTACAAGATAGAAAATATATCAAAAAATAAAATCAGCAACATAGCTTGGAAAAGTTATAATGATTATAAAATTTCCCAAAAAAATCTATCTAATAAAAAAACTATCGTTCTAAATAACATGGGATACAATTTTTCAAAAATTGCTTACCAAGCTGTCTCACAAGGGTACAAAATATTAGTTTTAGATGATAATGGCATATCTTTATTAAAAAAATTTTTTTTCAAGATAATGGGTATAAATTTTTTAAAAACTAAATCTGAAAAGAAACTCATTTCAGAAAAAGAAAAATATAGTTTTGTTAAAGTAAAATTTGAAGAAAAAAAGATCGAAAAAATTATTCAAGATTTAATTGAGCAGGAACAATATTATTTTTTGAGTCTAAAATCGAAAATCAATGAATTTAAAGCACTTTTAAACAATTTAAATGTGAAGTTTTATTTTGCAAATTTTTCTAGAGGTGAAAGTGGATTTTTTTTTGAAAGTAAAATTAAAGAAAAAAGTATGTGTGTACCACACGGGACTATAAGTAAATATTTTGATGAAAATGATAAAATTTATAAGCAAAATATACATGATTCTTTAGTATTAAATTCTAACTCTTACGTTGCTCTACAGTCAAAAATTACAAGCGAATATTTTGTCAATAAGGGAAAAGTGAAAAACTTTTTTAATTCTGGTAATTTAATTTTTTCAAACTCAACTAAAAAAAAACCAACCTACTTACTTTATGCTGTTACCAACAAAGATTTTAACAATATACAGTATTTTGGAGTAGAAACTTTTTATGAGCACCTGGAAAACTTAAAAATACTAAATGGGCTCAAAACAAATTACAAGGTAGTAGTAAAAGTTCATCCATCAGAATTTGACAATATTGGTTCTTTAAAAAAAATTTTTCCAAATCTAATTTTTACAAAAAAAAAAATAAGCAAAATTTTAGAAAGAAGTATTTTAACAATAAGTTTTTCATCTAGCGTGATTGAAGATTCAATTAATTCAAAAACGCCGGTTATTTTGTTTGATCAATGGGAAAGATACGTACATTGCAAATCAGAAAAAGATTTTTCTAAGAAGAATGAACCAATTTACTATGTTAATAATGAGAAAAGCCTTAAAAGCTGTATAGAAACAATAGAAGCAAGTAAAAAAATTAATTTTAACAAAGTTATTTTTGATAAAACAGTGAATGAAAATATTAAAAGTATTTTTAGTGATTTGATAAAGTAATATGAAAAAAATATTTAAAAACATTTTAAACTTTATATTAAGTATTATTGTTAATTTTCTATCAAAATTTAATTATGGCAGATATGTATTAGAAAAAATACAAAGTGATATGTCTGAGTTAAAAAAAGAAATAATTCACAATGATCAAAAGCTAACTTTTTACGTACCCAGCAGGATGTGTTTCTATAGGGCTGAAACTTTTTCTACAAAAGAACCTAAAACCTTATCGTGGATTGACTCGTTTGAGAAAAATTGTTCTTTTTGGGATATTGGAGCTAATATAGGTATTTACAGCTGTTATGCTGCTGCAAAAAAAAATGCAAATGTAATAGCTTTTGAACCATCAAGCTTTAATAGCGATTTATTGGCAAAAAATATTTTTGTTAATAAACTTGAAAATAGAGTTTCAATTTTTCCACTTCCCATGTCTAACAAAAGTAGTATAGGAAAATTTAGATTATCAACTTTAGATAAAGGGGGTGCCCTATCAAATTTTAGCGAAGATAAAAACCAATCTTCAAAAAAAGATGTTTTAAGTTATCAAACCATGTCCATTACTGGGCCAGATCTAATTAGCCTTTATAATTTATCTTACCCGGACTATATAAAAATAGACGTAGATGGAATTGAAGTTTTGATTTTAGAAGGTCTCGGAGACGTTATTAAGAATAGCAAAAGTCTACTGGTTGAAGTTGATGAAACAATAGAAAATCAGGAAAAAAATATTTCTATTATAATGAAAAGATTGAATTTTGAAATTCAGGAAAAATTTTATCATCACAAAAAGATAAGCAATGTCATTTGGAAAAAAAAATAAAATAGTTATACTTGGAGGCAGTGGTTTTATAGGATCACATTTGAGTGATTATTTGTCAGCTAAAAAATTTTTTAAAGTAGTTATTTTTGATAATAAAAATAAAAAAAACTTAAAAAGAAATCAAAAATTTATAAAAGGAAGTGTACTTAATGAAAAAAAACTTTCAAAAGCTATTAGAGGATCAGATTATGTATTTAATTTTGCAGCACTAGCTGATTTAGATAAAGCAAAAAACAAACCCTTGGAAACAGCCATGATTAATATTGTGGGAATGATAAAAATTTTGAAAGCTTGTAAGATACATAAAGTTAAAAAAATTATACAAGCCAGTACGATTTATGCTAACAGTGAGCAAGGCGGTTTCTATGGTGCCAGCAAAAAGGCTGCAGAAGATTACATAGAAAGATTTTATAAAAAATATAAACTTAAATACACAATTCTAAGATTTGGCTCATTGTATGGAGAAGGAGCCAATGAAAACAATGGTATTAATATAATTATTGATTACGCGTTAAAAAACAAAGCGCTACTTTATAAAGGCAGTAACCGTGCTGCCCGAAAATATATACATGTTTTAGATGCATGTAAGGCTTGTTCTCAGGTTATGCAGGGTAAATATGACAACAAATACCTAAATATAACTGGCAGCAAAACAATTAGAATAACTAAATTGTTAGGTATATTATCCAATATACTTAATATATCTAAAAGTAAAATTTACTTTAACAACAAACATAATGAAGGACATTATATAGGGGAGCCTAAAAAATTTGTACCTCGGCAAGGAGTAAATTTGAATTTAAAAAAACATCAAAATTTTAAAAAAGAACTTTTCAAACAATATCTAGAAAGAAAGAAAATATACAAATTATGATAGTTGCTTTAATGATGGGCAGAGCTGGTAGTCGTGGGTTAAGAAATAAGAATCTTATCAAAATTAATGGTAGAAGCTTGTGCGAATATCCACTTATAGCTGCAAAAAAATCGAAATATATAAAAGATATTTATGTTACTACGGATTGTCCAAAAATAAAAAAAATCTCCAAAAAATATAAGGCTATAATTATTAATAGACCAAAAAAACTATGTAATTCAAAAGCTTTAGGAGAGAATGTTTATGAACATGGGTATTTTGAAATTAAAAAAGATTTGGAAAAAAAATCAAAAAAAATAGAATTAGTAGTTTTATTAATGGCTAATTCAGCAACAGTTACCTGGAAAATGATTGATAAAGGAATACAGTTTTTAAAAAAAAACAGAACTTTTGATTCTGCAGTTTCAACTTCTGTTTACAACATGTGGAGTCCTTTAAGAGCAAGAAAATTAGATAAAAATGGAGCTTTAAAACCATTTGTTCCGTTTAAGATTTTTGGAAACCCAAGGACATTAAATTGTGACAGAGACTCCCAAGGAGACGTCTATTATGCAGATATGTCAGTTTCAATAGTAAGACCAAAATGTTTAGAAAATTTAAAATCTGGCTTGTTACCTCAAAAATGGATGGGAAAAAAAATTGCACCAATTAAATCTGATGCAGGTTTTGACGTTGATTATGAATGGCAAATACCACAACTACAATACTGGCTAAAAAAACATAAAGTAAGATGAGCGAAAAAAAAGATTTAAATAAATCTTATACCTACAATAAGCATAATAGCTTTTTTTCTTTTAGTTCAATTAATAAAGAATTTAACGAAGACAAGATTACAAAAAAAATAAATTCTTTATATAAAAATAAAATTGGCCTAAACAAAGTTAAAGTAAACGATGTTGAAATCTTGGATAAAACAGTAAAAGATTTAAATTTGGAAAAAAATAAAAAGAAAAAAGATAATTTTTCTTTATCAAAAAATGTGATTGATGAAATTCTATCACTAAACGAAAATGAGATTCTAAGGTACTTGGTATTTAGATATAAGTATGAGATTTTTCCTATAATAAAAAAGCTAGATAACTATCCTCCTTACTTACAAATTGAGCCGTCATCAATATGTAATTATAGATGTGTTTTTTGTTTTGAAACTGACAAAACATTTACAGATAAAAAAAATGGTTTTATGGGTAAAATGGACAAAGGTTTATTTAAGAATATAATAGATCAAATTGAAGGAAATGTAGAATTCATTTCTTTAGCATCAAGAGGAGAACCCCTGGCCAATCCTGATTTACCTGAAATGTTAGAATATTGTTCTAATAAATTTTTAAATTTGAAAATTAACACAAATGCTTCTCTACTTGATGAAAAAAAAATACATTCTATTTTATCTGGAGGTGTAAAAACGTTAGTTTTTTCTGCTGATGCTGCCGATGAAAAACTTTATAGCGAGCTTAGGGTAAATGGAAATTTAAAAAAAGTTTTGAAAAATATTGAGAGATTTCAAAACATACGGGAAAAAAAATATCCAAAAAATTCAATAATTACGAGAGTGTCAGGAGTGAAGTTTAGTGAAAAACAAAATTTTGATGAAATGATAAAATTGTGGAGCGGTCTAGTAGATCAAGTTGCATTCGTAGACTATAACCCTTGGGAAAATTCTTATGAAAAACCTTCAAATGATATAAAGGAAGCTTGTTCAGATTTGTGGAGGAGGATGTTTATCTGGTGGGATGGAAAAATAAATCCCTGCGATGTTGACTATAAATCATTATTGTCTGTCGGAAATATAAAAGATAATAATGTAAGTGAGCTATGGCTATCAAAAAAATATAATAAATATAGAGAGGAACATCTTAATTCTAAAAGAAAAAACATAAAACCTTGTCATTCATGCACAGTAGTTTGAAAAAATATAAAAGGGTGCTCATTTTGGGAGCAAGTTCAGATATCGGGATGTATGTTGTTAAGAAATTTCTTGAAGAGGGTTGGTACGTTTTTGCTCATGCCAACAAAAGCATAAAACAATTTAAAAAACTATCTATTTTCAAAAATAAATTTAAAGTTATAAAGTGCAACCTAAACAAAAAGAATGAAGTAAAAAAATTAATTAAAATTACTTCAAAAGCAAAAATTACCTCTTATATAAATCTGGTTGGTTATTTAGATAATATTAGCTATCTTAAGACAAATCTTGACTCTTTAATTAAGACATTAACCATAAATACATTGGCACCAAATTTAATTAAAAGATCTCTAATTAAAAATATGGAAAAATTAAAATTTGGAAGAATTTTAGACCTGAGCAGTATTGGGGTAAAATATGGGGGAAGCGAATTTACATACAATTATTCATTTTCAAAACATGCATTAGAATATATTCCATCATTCTTTAAAAATCTTACGAAAAAAAATATTTTGACAAACATTTTGAGGGTGGGAGTGGTTAACACTAAAATGTTGAAAAAGATTAAAGGAAAAAATATAAAAAAAAGAAAAAAATTAATTCCGATAAAAAGATTAGCAACTACAAAAGAAATTAGTGACACAATTTACAATTTAGCTTCAGAAAAAAATACTTATATTTCTGGAGAAAAAATCACTATATCTGGTGGCGAATAATTTTTAAGCATGAACCAAATCGAACTTCTTGCAAGGATTAAGAAGCATTTTAAATCCTCGAGAGAAAACTCAAATGATCAGGATTTTTATTTAAGTTCTTTTAGTCCAATACCGGGTTATATAATATTAAAAAAATTACAAAAAAAAAATTTAAGTTTTTTTAATGAAAAAAAAATTAACTTTTATCTTTTATTAAGTTCGTTAAGATTATCAAATACTGAAATTTTTTCTAAAAATATTACAGATGAGTTTGACTCGATAATTTTGACATGGGGAAATATCAATAATTTTAAAAAAGATGGATCTTTTGATGACAAATATTTTAACCAAAATTCCAGAAAAAATAAAAAATTTTTGTGGTTTGTTATCAGTTCAGATAACAAAATTCCAAATAAAATAGATAATAACATTGTTATTTTTTTACATAACAATATTAATTATATAAATTTTATTCCATCTTTACTAAAATTATTAAAAAGATATTTGTTAGCGATTATTAATTTTAAAAAAAAAGCCTCACTCTCTTATTTGGAAAATCTATCAGTTGAGTTATGGCAAAGATTGATTCCGCTCATAGAAACAAAAAAGTTAAAAAAAGTTGTTATGCCATATGAAGCTCAACCATTTCAAAACTATATCTTCAATAAAATAAAGAATTATAATAAAGATATAACTAATATTGGTTATGTCCATTCTACCCAGCCCTTTCCAAGTCACCTGTATAAAAGAGAAGGGTCTCCTGATAAAATATATGTACATGGAAATGATCAAAAATATCACTGCAATAAATATTTGGGTTGGAAAAAAAACCAAATAAAATCAATTCCTTCATTTAGATTCTTAAAAAAAAATAAAAATTATTTTATAAATAAAGTTTTTTTACCTTATGATTTTTTTAATTCTCAACTAATTTTGCGCCTTTTTGAAAATTTAATAAAAAATAACAATGAACAACTGAATAGGAATATGCAAATATTATTACATCCTCGAAAAAAAGAATCAAAAAAACATAAAATTTTACAAAGAGATTTAATAGAAATTTTAAAAAAAAATAAATCAAACAAAAGTGTTAATAAAAAAAAGAGCTCTACTATTATTATTGGTGCCTCATCTTCTATTTTAGAAGCTTTAGAAAATGGTTTAAAACCCTATCATATCTGCGAAGATCATTTATTAGAAATGTGTTCAAATTACTTGTGGCCAAGCATAAAAGTAACAACTATTTTTGAAAACTGCTATCAGTACAAGTTGAAAAAACTAAATAGTTGTATAAATTACAAACGAGCAAGTAATAAAAATAATTTAAACTATTTTAAATAAATATGGGAATAAAAGTTTTATTTGTTTATCCTAATACTTACGGCATGAATATGCTTCCCCCGGCTATTGCCATGTTCTCAGCTCTATTGAAAAAAAATGGTCATAAAATAAAAATTTTTGACACCACTTATTATGCAATGGATTACGGAATCGATTCCGACGGAAGTAAAATGGAAAGGTTAAATGTTGTTCCTTATTCTATGGATAAAAAAGGTATTAGACTGAAGACTTCAGATTGGAAGAAAGATTTGAAAAAACTATACAAAGATTTCGCACCAGACTTAATCGCCATTTCCTCGACAGAGGATATGTGGGAGCTAGCCATGAAGGTTCTTGAGGAAATGAAAGAATATAAAATATCAAAAAATATCCCTGTAGTTGCCGGAGGAGTTTTTCCTACATTTGCACCAGAAATATGCATCAAACATGATCTAGTAGACCTAGTTTGTGTGGGAGAAGGTGAAAATGCTTTAATTGATTTATGTAATAAAATTGAAAATAAAAAAGAAATTAAGGATGTAACTAATTGTTGGATAAAAACAAAAAATGGTTTACAAAAAAATACAATTACAAAACCAGTTGATATAAATCAAACCCCAATTATTGACATAACTGAGTTTGAAGAGAACAGACTTTATAGACCTATGTCAGGCAAAGTATACAAAATGATTCCTATCGAAACAATTAGAGGCTGCCCGTTCACATGTAGATTTTGTAATTCTCCAGACCAAATGAAGCTTTATAAAGGTTTGGGTCATAATTTTTTTAGAAAAAAGAAAGTAGATTTAATTTATGAAGAGTTAAAGTTTTTTAAAGAAAAATATAAAGTCGAGTACAATTATTTCTGGGCCGATACTTTTTTAGCTATGAATAAAAATGAATTCGAGGAATTTTGTGAAATGTACAAGGAAATCAATTTGCCTTTTTGGATGCAAACAAGACCAGAGACAATAGATGAATATAATATAAAACGATTAAGCAAAGTTGGTTTGCACAGGATTTCTTTTGGCATAGAACATGGTAACGAGGAGTTCAGAAAAAAAATTTTGGACAGAAGATGGAAAAATAAAGATATTATCGAGGTTTTAAAAATTCCTCATAAATATGGTGTGACATTTAGCTGTAACAACATAACGGGATTTCCAACAGAAACTAAAAAGCTAGCCTTCGATACAATTGAACTCAACAGACAGATTGATTCTGATAATGCAAACATTTATTCATTCGTTCCATTTCACGGTACGCCTTTAAGAAAGATGTGTGAGGACATGGGTTTAATTAAGCCTGAAACTATAACAAAATGTTTAACTTCAGAAACTCAACTTTATATGGAGCAGTATCCCCCTGAAGAAATTGAAGCTATAAAAAAATGTTTTAGTTTATATATTAAATTTCCAAAATCTCGGTGGAAAGAAATCGAGAAAGCGGAGAAAAATGATAAAGAGGGTAATAAAATTTATAGCGAATTAAAAAAAGAGTATTTAGAAAAATATATGCCAAAACCTGATGCTGACCCACATGGAAGTGTTGATTTTAAAACAGTTGAAAATCCACATTGCATTGACCTACCTGGAGATAAATTAAAAAGCCAACACCATATTGACGATCTTTAATTTGAATTTTTAAGATTTTAAAAAAGGAATTTTCCAAAATATTTATGATAAGGTTTATTTTTCTTATATTGCTAATTTTAATTGGCATTCCCTTTCATTCTTCTGCAAAAGAATCAGAATCATGCACATGGGACAATAGAAATGGTGTACCTTGTGTAAAAATAACAAAGCCTATTCCAAATGTTTCTAAATTTTCAAAAATTGGTTTAAAAAGCTATATAATTACTTCAAAAGAAATTAAAGAATACGGGGCCACAGATGTAAATGAAGTTCTAGAGATGATACCCGGTCTTCACATAACTCAATCAGGGCCAAAAGGGCAGCAAACTTCTCTTTTTACTCGAGGCACAGGTTCAAATCATACACTTGTTTTGTTAAATGGTATTCCAATAAACGATCAATCTACAACTCAAGGACTACATGACTTTGGAGTGGACTTTATACAAAGTATACACCAGATCGAAATATATACCGGACCTAACGGGGCACACTTTGGACCAAACGCAATAGGTGGAGCTATAAACTTTGTTACAGCGGGAGATTTCAACAACAATCTGGAAATTAGCGGAAGCAATGAAAAAAATAAAAAAGTTTCTGTAAACTATACAAAGGTTACAGACAATGATTGGATACTTAATTTTAAAACTGGCTTAGTTAATAGTAATACAGACAGCGCAGTTAAAGGTGGTTCGGAAAAAGACAAAGTTAAAAATTTAAGCGGTAATTTTAATGCTGAAAAATGGTTAAATGACAACATTAAATTTAGATCAACCATCTATGGTAGAGAAACGATAGCTGATTACGACAGTTCAGCTTCTGTAGAAAAAGACTATCAGGGTGAAAATTTAATGTATGCCGCACAATTTGGTTTTGATCACCAGAAAAAAAATTTAAAGGATTATATAACTTTTCATTTCCACCAGTATGATAGAGAATATTATGAGGCTGGAACTATCGACGAATATTTAAGCAGTGCTTTTACAACTCGAGCCGAAAGACAAATGCAGCTTACCAATAATTTTTCTTTTAGTTTTGGAGGAGAATACAAATACGATTGGGGTGAATTTGAAAACAGAGGCTCATACTCTGCTTCCACAAAAGGTAACGTTTACAACCAAGGTATTTATTCCAACATAGGGTTCAAACCTTATGAAAATACAACGATTTCTCTTTATGGCAGATCAGATCAACACAAAACAACCGGGTTAAACAATACTCGAAAAATAAATATCACACAATTTATTGATAAATTTAAAGTTGGTTTTACCCATTCAACAGGTTTAAGAAACCCATCATTGTATGAACTTTACGGAACTGACAACTTTGGATATTCTGGAAATTCAAATTTGAATCCAGAGAAAAGCGAGTCAAACGAGATTCTTGGTGAGTATAAAATTTCGGATAATTTTTCAGTTTCTCTTACAGCATTTAAATCAAACATATTTGATCATGTTGAATATAAAAATAGCCAGTACGTTAACAATTCAACCAAAACTGATTTAAACCAATCAGGGTTAGAGTCAGAAATAAATTGGAAAGGTAAAAATCAAAGACTATCTTTCTTTGGTACATCACTGTCTAGTCAAAAGATAAATGGATCAGATCAATTAAGAAGACCGGAAAAAACTTACGGTATGAAGTACGAAAAGAATATGGATACTGATTATTTTGGCCCCATTAAGCTCCGAGCCAAATATCAACATTATGGAAAACATTGGGATACACACAACTCAAATTTCTCCACTATACTTATGGACTCAACAGATGTAGCTGACATATCTTTATCCAAAAAAATTCAAAATTATGACTGGTCAATTAATATTTCAAATCTTTTTAATGAAAAGTATCAACGTCCACACGGATATTCACAAGAAGGTAGACAAATTAGATTCGGACTTAGAAAAAAATATTGATAAAATAAGATTATGATTTTTCATTATATAAAAGTTTTTATAGGTATTTTTATTGTTCTAGGAGCAAGTAGATTTATTCCGCACCCATGGAATTTTACAAGCTTGTTAGCTTTAAGTTTTTATGTGCCAGCTATTCTTGGTTTAAGGTATATACCGCTATTAATACTTTCTTTTGCTATTACTGATTTATTTATAGGTTATCACAGTCTTACCCATTGGACCTGGGGAAGTGTTTTTTTAATTGGTTTTCTTCCTCTTTACTTTAAAAATAGTTTTAAGTTGAGAATACCAGGTGCATTAATTGGAGCGCTTATATTCTTTTTGCTTACAAATTTTGGAGTTTGGGCAAATGGGGGTTACGGCTACACTTTCCAAGGTCTTATAGCTTGTTATACACTGGCAATTCCTTTTTTTACGTCTAGTCTAATATCTACTCTTTTATTTTCTTTAATCATAGAATGGGTATATAGGTTATATAAAACAAAATTAGCTAACGAGTCTAACGTCTCTTAATTTAGAAAATAAATTGAAGAATACAATTTTAATAATAGGTAATCAGGGTTACGTAGGTTCTGTTTTATCAAAATTTCTAAAAGAAAATAAGCTTAACAAAGTTATAGGTTTAGACTCAGGAATATTTTCTAAAATTTTAATATCAAAAAATCCAGACAAGCTAATTGATAAACAGATTAAGCATGATGTAAGGAGTTTTAAAAATAAATATTTAGAAAATGTGGATGCTGTAATTTATCTAGCTGCTATTTCTAACGATCCAATGGGAAACAAATTTAAAAAACTTACCATGGATGTGAATTTAAAAAGTTGTATTAAAATTGCAAAAATGGCCAAAAAAAAGGGCGTAAAAAA
>MDSW01035483.1_pt1 | contig 11259 bp, 7 predicted proteins | sample 811171 | NCBI WGS metagenome assembly MDSW01 (sample SAMN05326641, study PRJNA326480) | marine metagenome | isolation source: seawater | place: Atlantic Ocean: North West | collected 2012
ATCAACGAGTGTGCACTTGGCACGGACGACTGCCACGCGGATGCCACCTGCACCAACAATGATAGTTCGTTCTCCTGCGCCTGCAAGGCTGGATACACCGGAGACGGGGTCACCTGCACCGACATCAACGAGTGTATTGACGGGGAACCCTGCCACGCGGCTGCCACCTGCACCAACAATCCTGGTTCGTTCACCTGCGCCTGCAACACTGGATACACCGGAGACGGGGTCACCTGCACTCAAGAGACACCTCCCGTGGAGACAACTCCCATAGTGACCGACACGGCGGGAACCGGTCAGGTGGCGTCCGATCAGGTGGCGTGCGACTGCAGCGCGTTGAACGAGGCGCAGGCGTACCAGGCGTGTGGCTGTTGTGAATGTTAATGTATTTAGTGCGTGTGTGTGTGTGTTGTAACCATGTCTGCGCGTCGTCTGGCGTTGGACTTTACGGGTATTTTCGACGCGCCCCCCGCCAAGCTGTCCAAACCGCCCAAACCCCCCAAACCCGCCAAACCCTCCAAACCGCCCAACCCCGCCCTCGACCCCTGGCAGCGCGCCCAGCAGTACCCGCTGCAGCTCGGCGGGGCGTGCGTGTGTCTGATGCTGCTCGTGGTCTACGGCGCCATGCCGCGCAAACAACTCCGCCACATCCGGCACATCCCGTGTCGACAGAAGCGCGGCGTGTACACCTGCACCGTGTCCAAGGGGCTGCGCGGCGACGTCGTGGTGAAAATGACGGACGAGTGCGCGGCGCACGTGTTCGAGGTGGGGGGCGTGCCGTTCACCCACGCGCGCTGGCACAACATGTTTCGCGTGCGCGGGGCGTCCGAGGTGCGCGTGATGGACGCCTTCGCGGGGTGCACGCCGCGCGCCTACGTGGACACGCGCATCGCCGCGCGGACGCCCACCGACGACCTGGTGTGGTGCGCCTCCAACGACCACACGTCGTTCACGGTCACCCTGGACGAGGAGCGGGTGCTGCAGGACGCGGGCGGGGCGCTGCTCCAGCCCAAGCACAACGGGGTGTGGACGTGCTACACCTACACGCTGCTGCAGCCGGTGGACGACGTGCAGGTCACCGGGGACGGGCGCAGCGACATCCACGTCTACACGCGCCCCGAGATTGTGGTGAGCGAATGAGCCGCAGCCCCCTTGTCGGACATGCATGGAAAGTTTGATCGCCGCCAAGTTGATCCACATTGGGGACTTGATTCAGTTTACGTTCAAGCACATCAACATCCAAGGCGTGGTGGGACATGGGGGGCACATTTTGGACACTGTCCTGCACGGGGCAGACGAGCCGCGGCGGTTGCACGCGCGGATCTACCCTTCGCTGACGGCGTGGTCGGAGGCGTGCCTGCGGGAAGGGCTGGGCGAAGAAAACACCCGCTATGCGTCCTGGAAGCGCGTGCTTCACGTCGCCTCTGGGCGGACTTTGCAAAGCTTACGGTCGGAGGACAACGTCGCCCACAAACGCACGCTGGCGTCCCGGATGGACCTGTTCGAAGAGATCAACCGGCTGCACAAGGTGATCGAGCGGTTGCAACGCGAACCCCCGCTGCCGCGCCCCGAGTCGGTGGTGCTGGCGTCCGACGAGATGCAGACACGACTCCTCGCTTTTTTCGACGCCTGGAATGGACGCTCCTCGCACCCTACCTGACCCCGCTCGAGTTCGTGCGACTCACGCACACCCACAAACTGGACGTCCCCGCCACGTGCTGGGCGCAAGTCTACCCCGGACCCCACCCGCACACCGCCTGCCGCGTGGTCTACCTGCTGGACCGGCACGGCGCCAACGCCCTCGCGGACAGCATTCTCACGGAGGGCGCCGCCATGCGCGCGGCGTCGGTGCTCTGGCGGCGGCGCGAACTCGAAGCGTGCGTGCGACTGGCAAGGTTTCCCCGAGTACACCGATGGTTGTTACGCCGATACAAAAAAAGAAAACGTTACAGGTAAAACAATCTTACATTATACGCGTAGTACCTGCGCCCGTGCGCCGTCCGCCCCTCGTAGCGCGAAGTGTCCACCTCGAAACACACCACCGCCCGGTCGTACTCGAACACGTCCACGTCGCACGCCTCCAACGGCGCGTAGAACTGCGCCGCGCCCGATCGAATCGCCGCCGCCTTGGACCCCCGCGTCAACACCACCCCGTACCGCATGCCACGCTTTCAGTGCCGCCCGCACAGGGTTATAGCAACCGTCAGCACCCGCAGCGCAGTTTGTTCGCCATGGCGTTGGCGTCGAAGGCGTCCACCAGCTGCACCAAATGCTGCGAATTGCCAAGAGACAAGTAGTTGTTCGCAAGGCACAAGGCATCCACATCGAGGCACTCCGCGTATCCCCACCCTGAAGTCCGCGGATAGACACATGGTACGCAAGTGTTCGAATCCGCACCCGTCACATCGGAGGACTTGCCCGCCACGCACTCGGTACACTGGTTGTCCGCAGTGAGTCCCGTTTGGTCCGACCACTTGCCGGCGGAGCACAAGTCACACTGGTTGTCCGCCGAAAGTCCTTCCGTGGCAGACCACTTGCCCGCCGAACAGTCCTTGCAAACAACCGCGCCAGGTTCATCTGCGTAGGTGCCCGCACCACAATCTACGCAGTTGTCAGCCCCTTCAGGTCTAAACTTGCCAATGCTACAGCTGCTGCAGCCGGTAGATCCCACAGTCGAAGTCAACCCGGCAGCACATTCTTTGCAAGTGCTCTCCAACACTTGTCCCGTTTCGTCCGACCACTTTCCGGCGGAGCAATCCTTGCAAACAGTCGCGCCATTTTCGTCAGAGTACGTGCCTGCGGAGCAATCCTTGCAAACAGTCGCGCCATTTTCGTCAGAGTACGTGCCTGCGGTACAGTCGGTGCACCCTGAATTAGATGTAAACTCCCACTGAGAGTTTGATTCTACGCGGGTCCCCGCAGCACAGCACCGCTTTGGTCCCCATCGGCTGTTGTCATTGTATATACTTTCGTCAACGACCTCAATCCACGACCCACACATGAAATGATTGAAGCGTTGCGCACCCTCAAACATATTGGTTATGTCCACGTTTGGCTGCACATTCCAGCTGGACAGATCCGCCTCGAAATCGATTGCCCATTGAAACATATGCGACATGTTGGTGACGCTTGACACGTCCCAGTTCAGTGGAAAAATATCACGGGTGGCGTTCGCCTGACCAAATTTGTAAAAATTCTGAAACAGCAGAGACATGTCGGTCACATCGGACGTGACCCAGTCGCTAATGTGTTGCCCGTTGTCATCCAATTGCCCATCGGTGTCTACCTTGCACTCCCAGCCAGACAAGTACATGTCTCCACCGACTTCAGCTGCACAGTTTTGAATGGCAGCTTTGAGTTCGGCTTTGTTGGCAGGTCGAAAGGCGTGGGCGGCGGCGAGCATCATGAGTACAAAGACAAGCATGGTTTTTTTTGGGGTGTAGGACGCGCCTATATATACTCTGTTTGCATACCGAATTTACAGCGAGTGTGGTTTGTGTTGGTAGACCTGGAGGCGGACGGGGGTTTGGGTGGCGACCGCGGCAAACCCCGTGGCGTCGGGTTTCAGCGTGTAGCACCACACCGCCGCCTTGGTGAGCGCAAAGATGACCAGCAGCACGCACTGCTGCCAGCCCGTTTGGTAGCAGAGGGACAGCGACAGCACCTGCACCCCGCGGCACACCACCCGGTGGAGCGCCTGGGTGTGCCAGTCCTCCGCGTTGAACAGCTGGGCGGGGCGTTTCGCCTGCTCCGCCACCACCATGCACGCCACCGCCAGGATCTGCACGGGGTTGTAGCGGAACAGCGCGAAGCACGCCACGCTGTAGCTGATGGCGTCCACCCGAACCTTCCACGGGATGATCCCCAGCGGCAGCAGCGCCGCGTAGCCCAACCACGTGCCCCCCAGCCAGTACTGCAGCGCCATGGACCACATCAACGCCACCTCGGCGCGGCGCTGAAAGGCGTGCCACGTGGCGATCGGGTAGCCGTTCCACTCCTTGTGCTCGAGCAGCACGTAGGTGGCGAAAAAGTAGCACGCCAGCGCCGTCTTGGTGTCCCCGCTCACCGCGCGCGCCGCCAGTGGAATGAAACTGCTGTAGTGGAGCAACGCGTAGCGCATCGCCCTTTTTCGGTTTTGCCGCGTTGTAAATACTACCGCGGCAGGGTATATATAACACACCGATTCTCCCCAAACATGCAGTGGCTCGCCGTGCTCGCCCTGTTGGCGATCGCCGCCGCCGGGTTTATCGTCGCCTACATGACCAGCCAAACCGACACGGACGAGACCGTCGTGCTCGCCAACGCCAACACCGTGCTGAGCGACGCGGTGGACAGCGCCTTCGTGGTGGTGGACGCCCTCCGCGGCACCGTGCAGAGCGCCGTGCTCTTCGTCGTGAGCAACCTGTCCACCCTGCTGCTGGCGGCGCTGGTGGTGGGCGTGGCGCTCATGGTCCACTACGAAGAGTTTCGCGTCCTCTCGCTGCTCGACCGGTTCGTCCGGCGCATCGCCTACCCCGCCATGCGCGCGGGGCTCTGGCAGGTGTTGCACGTGGTCAAGTTCGTCTACGGGACGCTGGTGCCGCTGTGGAATTTCTGGGTGGTGGTCACCACGCAGCTCACCACGGGCATGTACACCATCGTCGCCAAGTGCAGCGCGCGGTCGTTCGTCGCGTCGGCACGCCTGCTCGCGCACTCGCTCGTGCTCTTCCTGCAGTCGTTCGGCACCTTTGTGGGGGACGTGTTCGACAAGGACTGGAACGTCACGGACGCCGTCTACACGGTGCAGTTGGCGGTGGTGGAGCAGGAGAACGTCGTGGCGTGCGCGTGCCGCCAGCTCACCCCCGCCGCGCAGCTCGTCATGGCGTCCGCCAAGCCCGTCGCCCTCGCCCAAGCGGTCAACGCCCTGCTCAACGTGTTCGTGACGGCGGTCCAAGAGCCCGTGCGGGTGTTCACCAACAGCAGTTTCCCCGACTTTAAGCGCACCTACGCCCACGTCGAAGACTTTCTCTACTACGGGGGCACCTACGCCGACCACGTGCTCGCCCTCAGCGTGCAAAAGTTCTTGGCGCAGCTGCAGGTGTCGCTGGAGGTGACGTTCCCCGACACGTTCGTGTTCGGCGTGGGCGCCCACCTGCTGACGGCGTGGGTGCGCACCCTGCAGTGGCTGCAGGACATTTACATCAACCTGCAGCTGCCGCGCCCCAGCAAGTGGACCAACACGACGTTCATGGTGGAACTGCTGAGCGTCACCCCCATCTTCGTGGAACTCGACTTTGCGGTGGAAGCCGCGGCGGACATCGTCGAGTGGTACCTCAACGCGGCGGTGCGCGCCGTGCAGGAGCTCGTCGACCTCGCCGACCCCAACGCCCCCACGCTGCTCACCGACAAAGACTCGCGCGCCGTCGCCGACGTGCTGCGGCACGGCGTGAAAACCCTGCTGGGCGTGCCGCACCTCGCGGCGGACGCCGCCACCACCATCCTGTGGCGCGCCGTGCTCATGCACGAACAGACGGTGGGCGACGCGTTCAAACAGTTCGACGGGCACTGGTACGTGGACAACAGCTGCAAGGCGCGGGCGGCGCGCGGCGAGAACTGCAGCTGCGCGCTGGCACGGCGCACGTACAACCCCTTCGGCGAGAACCCCACCCTCCAAGCCGACGTGTTCTACAACATTCTCAAGACGCTGGACGCGCTGCAGCACTTTGGGTGGGGCGTGGTGACCCCCGCGGCGGCGGCGATCAAACTCCCCGTCCAGGCGGTGCGCGTCGTGCTGCGCGGGCTCGTGCACTTCGACGAGGTGCTGGACGGCACGTTCGTCAACCACTACATCAACGGCAACGGCACGGCGTACACGGGGCAAGCGCGGTGCACCACGGAAAACCACCCCGGGTGCGAGTTCAACCCCACGCTCCCCAAGTCCAAAGCGGTGTGCATGTACTCGTACCCGGACGACCTCATCGCGGAGGACCAAGACCGCGTGCAAGCCTTTTACGACAGCAGCGACTACTGGTGCAACTCGCTGCTGCTCGAGTTCGTGCTCAAAGAGATCCAGACCCTCAGCGACGTGGTCGCCGACGTGCTCACCGCCACCGACCCCACCTGCCGCCCGTACCAACTCGGGTCGCGCAACACCAACGAGGGGGTCGTGGTGACCGACGAGAACGTGCTGTGCGCGGCGGCGGTGGCGGTGCGGTCCCTCGCCCGGCTTCCGCTCAACCTGCTGCGGCAACTCCTCGCGCAACTCCTCGACCTGCTCTCCGGCGTGTCCACCACCCACTTCGACACCGAGAACCGGTTCAAAGAAGCCGAACAAGCCCTGTTCGCGTCGGTGGGCACCCTCGCCGCCCCCTTCCCGTCCCCGTTCAAACAGGTCGCCGCCGAACTGGCGTACGCCGTCGCCTCGCTCCCCATCGTGGTGGTGCGCGGGGTCTACTACGCCGTGCTGTTCGCCGAGGACGTCGTGCTGTCCACCGACGTCGACTGGGACAAACACGTCACCACCTGCGTCGGCTGCGTCTCCCCGCTGGCGCGCATCCCCGACGGCGGCGTGGGGTTTCTGTACGTCGAACTCCGACTCGCCTACGTGTACGTGGTCAAAGTCCTCAAAGCACTCCAACACCTGCAGCACGAGTTTTTCGGCGCGTTCATCGACATCGCCAACATTGTCCTGGAAACCCTGTCGGCGCCCGTGGTCGAATGGCTCCAACTCCTGTTCAAAGTGGGCGCAGACATCCTCAAGTTCTTTGCCACCGGACACATCGCGGGCAACGAGTTCTTCGACAACCTGGTGCACATCTTCACCAAAAGCATGACCCTGCTCACCCGCGTGTCCATGCGCATCCTGGGCGCCATCCTCGACATGCTCGGTCCACTCGGCACCTTTCTCAACACCTTTGTCACGGTCGTGTGCACGTCCCTGTACAGCGTGTTGTGCTCCATCACCTGCGCCAGCAGCATCTTTGGCGGCGGGTGCGACAAGACGTTCTGCGACACGGGCGCCTGCCTCACCAGCAGCGACCTGGGCGCCGGCACACACCCCTTCGAACACGTGCCCCACGACATTTTCCAACTGGGGTGGGACGGCGACAGCAAATGCGACCGACTGGTCCACGCCTACAAAGACTACGTGTGGGGAGACATGCGACCCCTTGAACACATCGAACTGCGCGAGTGCGCCGAACAACGCTACATCGCCGAAGAACTGTCCGCCCAAGTCGGCGTCCACCTCCCGCCCGACATGATTTACAACTGGAAACGCAAGTTCGAAATGGCGTTCCACGGGTCCCTCGGCGCCATGCTCTACGCACAACACCTCATGGGAGAACCCACCGCCTACTTTCAACACCAATGGCAACGCTGGGGCGTACCAGACTACTGGCTGGAGATCTTCCAGCGCACGCACGCCCACGTGCAACACCTGCAGTTTCCCACCGCACTCGTGGTCGACGCGCTCCAGGGCGAAGAGGGCAGCCCCTCCGACGTGTTCCTGACGCTGGTGCGCGCCACCAACCACACCCTCGTGCACGCCCAACAACGACTGCGCACCCAACCCGCCTTCGAGTGGAACCTCACCCTGCCCGAGTACACCCTGGGCGCCACCCGCCTCGTGCACACCCTCGACTACGCGTGGGACATCCAGACCGACATCGACACCGTCGGACCCACCGAATGCGCCCTCCTCGACAACACAGTGAACATGTTCCAACAACAAGTCGAACGCACCGCCCACTACTACGCAGACGTCTACACCAACGTCACCCTGCCCCACTTTCTGCAGTACCTCGAGTACGACGACCCCTGGATCGACGACTTTGAACAGACCATGTGGAACGCCGCGCGGAACGTGACGCTGCCGTCCTTCTACGACCTGCCGCCGCCCCCAGACACCCTGGACACCCTCGACAACGCCTACGTAGGCGCGTCGTGCCAACCCCACTCGGACGACGTGTTCGCGTACACCGCCGAACTGCTCGAGTGCTTCGTCACCGGCACCGGAGACGAACACCTGCCCTACGTCCAACACAACCTCGAGTACCTCCTCAAATACCAATTCCGCACCTGCAAAGTGGAACAGATCACCTGCGACGACATCTCCGCGCAAGTGGACCGCATGGGCGAGGCGGTCGTCGCGTGCCTGTGGACCACGCTGGCGCTCGTGGGGATGCAGTACATGTTCGCGTTCCCCATCGGGGTGTTCACGTTTGTCATCGTGGGCGTGTACGCCATGATCTTCGCCACCCACGTGTGGAACTACACCCTGTTCTGCATCCCCAATTTGCCCACGTGTCTCATGGACGACGTGTTCGCGTTCACCGAACGGTACCTCATCCCGCAGTGCGGCTGCCAGTATTTTCCGGCGCTCGCCAACACCACCTGTGCCGCCCCCGGCTGCTACTTTGTGTCGCAGACCACCGGGTGGGAGACCTGCGAAACGCGGCTCGCCACCCTCTACAACGGAGACCACTTCAACATTCTGTGGGCGCCCTTCACGCTGGTCCGAGAGCACGCCCCCGACCTGCTGGACGCCGTCCAGTACTTTCCACCGCTCTACCAGTCCGACACGTTCACCGCGTGGATGGAGTTCAAGCACAAACCGCTCACCCCCGTCGAACGCGACTGCCTGCAACTGCACGCCATGGACTTGGTCATCGTGTTCGCGTCCGCGCTCGCCGCGCTGTTTTTCACCTCCACGGTGGGCGCCGCGGCGATCAAACTGTGCCTCATCCCGTTCAAAATGATCCCGTCGGTGTGCACGCTCGCCTACAGCATGCTCGTGTCCCTCGACCAACAAACCATGGGAGACCCCGTGCCCCAGAACACACCCGCCGCGCCCGAGACACCCAAGGCACCCACCTCACCCGCCTCACCCAAGGCACTTGCCGCAGCCGACCCGCTGGAGGCACTCACGTTGCGGCGAAGAGGCGTGCGCGAATGGAAAAACATAGACGTAAGTAAAATAAAATTCTAAATGTTGAAATTATCGTACGGTACATTTGCGATTTTGCGCGCCACGAACTGCTGCCCCCACCAGGTGGCGATCATCACCGTCATCACAATGTCGTCCTGCATGCCAGACTTTGCCTTGCCCGTGAACACGAACGTGGACGGTTTGTAAGGCTGCGCGCCGGGAAGCACCATCTTGCGGAACTGAATCAACTGCTTCTGAAACGCCGTTTTGGTCTGGGCGAACCGCGTGTTGGCGTCCGCCATGGGGTTGGCGCAGACGCAGCGGGACGCCAAGTGCAGTTTCTGCTCGTTGAAGTACCGCAGCAGCGCCGCCACCATCATCTCCTTGCGCTTGTTGGTCGTGCAGACCCCCGCCCGGCGCTTCTCGTGCACCACGAACACGCGGCGCTCGTTGCGCACCATGTGCCGCATGTGCTCCGCTTCTTGCCCCAAATTGTTTTCCAGAAACAGAATAAAGTGGGCTTCCCGGAAGCGTCCGCGCAAGGTGCGCAAGTGCTGCAGCAACAACTGTTCGATCTGCTCGTGGCGGTCGGTGGGCGCCGTGTCCACCCCGACGATGTAGGCGTGGTCTTCGTGGAGCACCACCGACACGATCGCCATCTGGGAACTGCCGCCGCCGTTGGGGTCCACCCCCACGAACACAAAGTCGGGCGTGCACGGCACGTCGACCTCGGTGCGCAACAACGCCACCACCTGGTCGCTCTTGAAGAGACTCTTGGCGTCGTCGGTAATAGCGCCCATGCTCTCGCGCTGCATCAAATCTTTTTGGTCCGCGTACAAGGCACGCACCATGTCCAACTTCGCCGACGATTTCCACGGCGGGATCAAATCCTGGTTGTGCGTGCACTCGGACCCCTTGCCCGCCGCACGGCACGCGTCGCACACCAAATTGACGTTGATGGTGCGAAAAAACGGGTCGCCCTGCGCGTCCTTCAACTCGAACATCTCACTGTAAAAGTTGAGCGAATCGCTCGGCGTGGAAATGGCAATCAACGCCGTGGAATCCATCTCCAACAACGGGACCACAATTTCGTAGAAGACGGCGAGGTCCAAGTACGCCGCCTCCTCCAAATACAAGACCTGTCCCCCCACGCCACGCAGCGTCTTGGCACAACTTGGATACGAGAAGATCTTGCGGCGGTCGAACACGTTGTCCCCCTGCAGGATCAACTCCTCCTGGTTGCACTTGACGATCTGCGCGCCCCACGGGGTCTTTTTGATCATGTCGCGCACCAACTCCAACAGTTTTTGAGACGCACGGCGCCCCGTGGAAAACACAGATTGCTCCGAGTTGGGCACGCAAATGCAGTATGCCGCTAAAAACATCGCAACCGCCGTCGTTTTCCCAAACCGCCGGGGCGTGAGACACAGCACCGACTGGCGCAAGTCCGACCAACCGTTGGTGCGCATGATCTTCTCCATGTCCACGTCCGGGTCGTCCGAATACAGATGCAAACACGTGGCTTGCAGAAACGACTCGTGGAACTGGCGCTGCATCTTGCTCCGCTCAAACCCCAACTCGTTCAAGGTGCGGCGGATGTCCATGATGCGCTGGTCGCCGTGGCAGACGCGCAGCTTGACCCCGCGCTGCCCGTGCGCCACCGGCATGCGCGAGGCGAGTTCCGCCATCTTGGCGGTCTCGTAGTGCTGGTACGCGGCGATCAAGTAGTTACGATACGAGATCGGCGTGCACATTTGGCAAGGGCACGCCCTGCTTTATACACACGTGGCGGCACAGCGCGTTCGGGGACATGGTGCCCGGGTTGTGGATCTCGGTGACCCCCGCGGCGTTGAGGGCGCACGCCATGAGCTGGGAGCAAAAGTACCGCGGGTAGGTAGGCTTGGGGGCGCGCCACTGGAACGGGCACAGCAGCGCCCCCACGCGGTCGTAGGACTTGCCGTACTCGTCGAGCAACCACGTGGCGACCCGCTGCTCCTGCGCGTCGGTGAGCTCGAGCTGCACTTTGTGGCGCGGCACCCCGAAGAACTCGCTCGCCGAATCTTCTTTGAGCACGCGGTAGTTCACCGTGCCGCCCCAGAGCACGTACATGCACACGTAGACGTCGCCCTCCAGCTCGCGCAGCGGCGCGTGCCCCTGCAGCTTGGCGGTGAGGTCGGCGAGCTGCGCGGGGGTCCATTTGAACACGAACTCGCAGTGGCAGTAGGGTCCGCCGGTGACCCACGCCGCCGCGCGGTTGAACCACCCGCCGTAAATGCCGCGCGGACGAAAAAACGACGCGTAGAGCATGACCGTATTTAAACCGCCGCGTTCCCTCTTATATAGGCATGTTG
>MDSW01178418.1_pt1 | contig 11259 bp, 11 predicted proteins | sample 811171 | NCBI WGS metagenome assembly MDSW01 (sample SAMN05326641, study PRJNA326480) | marine metagenome | isolation source: seawater | place: Atlantic Ocean: North West | collected 2012
GTTTAAAAATGTCATGAATTATGATGCCTCTTGGAGAGAATGGGGACAAGATAATTCATGTCCAATAGTTGATATGACTCAAAATGGAAAATAAAACTAAAGCATTAATTATTCTTGATGGTTCTGAAGAAAATGAACGATCTATTAAATTTGCCTTAAAGTCAAATGTTTTTAAATTTGATGAGATTTCTCTGTTTTTTATTTTACATCCTGTGAATCCAGTTAACCAAATTAGAGAAAAACAACTTTTATATCATGATTTTGTGCATGATCATGGGACTAAACTTGCAAATATGTATGTTGAAAAAATTGAAAGTTTAATTTTGTCTGAAAAACCAGAAATGAAAATCTCAAATAGTATTGTAAATTCAAAAACTAATATACTAGAACGAATATCAATGCAAGATATTTCTTTTTCTTTAATTTCTGGTAACAAAGAAAATAAATTGAATTATATATTACTATCTAAGAATTTTAATTATTTCTTAAAAAATATTAAGCCTATAATATTTATTCCTGAAAATTTCAATTTTGATGATAAATTAAATAACAATTTAGTATCAAAATATTCAAATAATTTATTTAATACAGAAATAATTAACTTTTTTATAAATGATGAAAATAATATTTTAAACTTCAATAAGCTAACTTTTCTATTTTCAAAAGAAAATGAAAAATTTGAAATTGAAAAGTTTATAGAAAAAATCCCAAAAAATAAATATGAATTCGAATTAATAAATAGTCGTGAAAAAATAACAGAATCTCTCCAAAAAATAAATAACAATGAAAATATAATATTTAATTATGCTCCAAAAATAAAAAGTTATTTTTGGAATAATTTTTCTAAAAACTCAAATTTTTCTTTGATAAATTCTAAGTTTCCTATTATTTTTAATAATTATTAATTTGACTTTGATCTAGATATATAACTTATGAGAGCCCCAATTAAATTAGCAAACCATGTGTATGGAATAAAAATTAGAGCTAATATTATTGTAAAAACAGGATTTATTCCCATTACATCAGCTTCATTTAGATATTGAATTATTGAATAAATAATAATTAAAGAACAAGGAATAAAAGTTATACCAGCTGTAATAAAGCTAAATATAATAATTTTTTCTTTATCAGCTTTAGCTATACCCCCTCCTATAAATCCGCCTACAAAAGGCATAACAGGAACAAAAAAATGCACAATAGGTATAGGTAAAATAACAAAAACTAAAATTATTGAGATTAATGCGCCTTTTATCATTTTAAAAAAGTATTATAGTATAATTCCATTGTAAAATAAAAAAAAAATTAGAAATAACCATTTTGCCAAAAAATTTACCATTTGTAGACATTATAATTGTTGGTTCTGGTGCTTCAGGAGGTGCTTGTGCATGGAAGTTGTCTGAGAGTGGTGCGAAAATAGTCCTATTGGAACAAGGGAATTGGTTTGATGAAAATGATTATCCAGGGGACTCAAATGATTGGGAAATTGTTTCAAAAAATTCTTTTAGCTTTAATCCTAATATAAGAAAACTTAATTCTGATTATAAAATTTTAGATGAAAATTCCGATATCCATCCTTTAATGTATAATGCAGTGGGAGGCTCAACGCATCACTGGACAGCTCATACACCTAGATTTCATCCTTCAGATTTTAGAGTTAAAACTTTAGATGGTGTAGCTGATGATTGGCCTATTTCCTATTGGGATCTTGAAGAATATTATGATTTAAATGATGTTATGATGGGTTGTTCTGGTATAAATGGAGATCCAGCAAATCCTCCTAGATCTGCTAGGCCAATGCCTCCACTTCCTTTAGGAAAAGATGGAGAAAGAATAGCTCAAGCTGCAGATAGATTAGGTTGGCATTGGTGGCCTTCTGATTCTTACCAAGCATCTGAAAATTATAAAGGAAGAATTGGTTGGAATAATCAAGGGACTTTTGCATCAAAGAATAAATGGAAATCTATAGCATCAACGGATCATACATACATTACTCCAGCCATTGAAAATGGTCTTGAAGTAAGAACTAATTGTGCGGTTCAAAATATTTCAGTAGATAATAATGGCAACTTAACAGGAGTAATATATGTTGATAGTAAAGGAACTCAATACTTTCAAGAAGCAGGAAAAGTTATATTAGCATGTAATGGTATAGGCACTCCAAGAATTCTTTTAAATAGTAAATCAAAAAAGTTCCCAAATGGTTTGGCTAATTCATCTGGTTTAGTAGGGAAAAATTTAATGTATCATCCTTACGCTTCTGCTACAGGCTTATTCAATGAAAATGATTTAAATTATACTCTTGGCCCATTAGCTAATATAATCATTGTTCAAGAATTTTATGAAACTGACCCAAAAAGAGATTTTTTAAGAGGATATTCTTTTCAGATGAATAGATCCCACGGTCCTGCTCATACAGCATTAGGTTCAGGTTCAGGTGGGGTAAGTATTCCATGGGGTAAAGATCATCATGATGAATTTTCAAAAAGATTTAAAAAATATTTAGGTTTTGCAATAATTAGTGAAGATTTGCCTGAACTGCATAACAGAGTTGAAATTGATGAAAATTTAAAAGATAAACATGGGATCCCTTTACCAAAAGTATTTTATAAAACATCTGAAAATACAAAAAAACTTTTAAATCATGGTTTAAAATCAGCTGAAAAATTATTAAAGGAAGCAGGGAGCTATGATGTCATAAAGCAACCTCTTATAGAAACTGCAGGATGGCATCTTATGGGAACTGCAAAAATGGGTATAGATCCTAATACATCTGTAGTTGACTCAGAATGCCAAACTCATGATGTTGAGAATTTATATATAATAGATGGATCTGTATTTACAACTTCTGCAGCAGTAAACCCAACTCCAACTATTCAAGCAATTGCACTTAGAACTGCAGATAAAATATTAAAAGGCTAGTTTTATGATTATAAGTAAATTAGATGTAAATATACTTTATGAATTTTTTGATTTAATCATTCCTTCTAATGAAAAAATGCCACCAGCTTCAGAAATTATTACTGAAGAAGAGTTTCTAAAACTTATTTCAACAACTGATAAGTACGATGAAGGTTTATCTAATGTGGTAAGTTTTATTAGAAAAGAACCAACTGCTCGAGTTATGGGTGGACCAATGGTAGTAAATGAAAAACAAAGAGCAGATATATTAGTGCTTATGGAATCTATAATTCCGGATGATTTTTCAACTTTAATTGAAACTGTATATTTACTTTATTATTCAAAAAGTGAAATTCATGAAAAAATAAATTGGGATACTAGAGAAGATTCAGAAGAAAATAAAATGGACCCTTTTGATCCTGATATTTTAAAAAATATTTCCAAGAAAACACCTTTTTGGAAAAAAGTTTAGATGTATTTATTTTTTCAATGCAAAGTATGAACCAATAAATACAAGTAATATTGATATTACCAACTCTATTCCTGGTTCTTCAGATAAAAGCATCCAAGCAAAAAATACGCCTAAAATTGGCTGAAACAAATTAAAAAAAGTGACTTTCCCTGGTAAGTATGTTTTTAAAACATGAGTCTGCAGAATCAATCCAAAACCAGCTATAATAATTCCTAAATAAAATAAAGAAATAATTAATGATTGCGTAAAAACAAACTCTTTGTTTTCAAAAAGCATGGATATTATAAAAAATGAACTAAAACCAAATACTGTTTCAAAAAGTACTACATGAATTTTATTTATTCCTTGAGTAATATGCGACACATATACTAATCTAGCTCCTAATATAAGTGCAGATATTAGAATTAATGCGTCTCCAATTAAATATTCGATAAAATTGTTATTAAAAGATTCCCAAAATAAAACGACTATTCCTAAAAAAGCTAATGATAAGCCAAATACTCTAATTTTATTTAATCTGTCATTTTTATTATAAAAATGAGAGAACATTGCAGCCCATAAAGGAAAAGTTACAATCATTATTACTCCATGGCTTGCAGTTGTTTGATCTTGACCAAATAAATGGAATGCGAATTGAATTGGTACTACAAGACTTGAAATTGCTAGTGGTATTAAACTCTTTTTAGAAATCTTAAAGGATTGTTTAGTATATATTCCCCAAGCTACAACAACAAAAATACCTAATGCAAATCTCATAAATCCTAATCTAAAGATAGGAGCATCTTCTAAACCAATTTTTGCAGCTAGAGGGTTTGCTGACCACAATATAGCTATTAGAATTGCTAAAGCTCCACCTTTTTTATCTAAAGATTTTCTTTTATCAAGATTATTACTCATTATGAAATTTTATTCTTATAAGGATTAGGAAATAAAGATTTATTTACAAGTTACTATCCTATCAGAATTAAACTTTAGAGCCTCTTCGTAAAACTTTTCCAGGTGTTATTTTTTGATGAATTCCATCATCTATAACAACTTCACCATTCACTATTACAAATTCTATTCCTTTAGCATATTGATGAGGATTTTCAAAAGTAGCTTTATCAATTATAGTTTTAGGATTAAAAATAGTAATATCTGCATTGTAATTTTCTTTAATTATTCCTCTTTGTTTTAAGTTTAATCTCCATGCAGGAAATCCAGTCATTTTATATATAGCTTCTTCTAAAGATAATTTAGATCTTTTTTCTCTTATATATCTGCCTAATATTCTGGGAAATGTTCCATAAAATCTTGGATGCGGCTTTCCATTACTATAAAAACCTTCAGTAGATACTGCATTTCCATCAGAACCAAACATTGCCAACCTATGATCCATAAAGCATCTAATGTCTCCTTCTTCTCTATTATGATAAATTACTGAAACAACAGCTTGATCTTCTTCTGTAAGTTGGAGTATTGTTTCACTTTCATCTAGATTTCTTAAGTCAGCAATTTCTTTTACTGATAATCCAATTAAATCTTGGTTGTCTGGATTTTTAACTGATGATATAACTATTGTTTCCCATCTTTGAGGTAATCCATCAATACCTTTAGTTATTTCTGATTTAATTCTTTGCCTTAGCTTTGGATCCCTTAGTCTTTCTAAAAACTTTTCTATTCCTCCTGAATGAGACCATAATGGCATTGTTTGATCAAGCCCTGCTCCTGCTGCAGTGTATGGGTACATATCATAAGTTATATCTAAGCCTGAGCTTTCTGCATTTTCAAAAATTTTATGCATCTTTGGGCCATCTCCATAATATCTCCAATCGGTTATTGCTAAATGAGAAAATTGAACAGAAATATTACTTTTTTTACCTATTTCTACAGCTTCTTCTATTTTAGATAAATGTTTACCTGCTCCTTCTCTGGCATGAGTGACATAAAAAATTCCTTCATAGTGAGAAATAGATTTACAAATTTCTATGATTTCATCTGTTGAAGCAAATGCTGAAGGTGGAACTGATAATCCAGTAGATAGAGAAAAGGCTCCCTGCTCAATTGATTCATTAGCTAACCTCTTCATTTTAGCCATTTCAGTATCTGTTGCAGGTCTATTTTCTATTGCACCTGAAGCAACCTGCAAAGCAGCATAACCTAATTGAGGTGCAATATTTATACTGGTTCCTTTTTTCTCAATAAAATTAGCATACTCATCAAATGTATTCCAAGACCATTTTGTTTTTGGATCATCTGCATTTCCTCTTTTTTCCCATAAACCATCTCTTATAGTATTTGGATTATTATTTCCTGAAGGAAAAGCTGAATAACTACAGTTTCCAGTAACTTCAGTAGTTACTCCTTGATATATTTTACTTTCATTATAAGGATCGTTTATTACTGAAATATCTGAATGAGTATGTATATCAATAAAACCTGGAGAAATAATAAGATTTGATGCATCAATTATTTTATTTGCTTGAGCATTTAAAATAAATCCAATTTTAGAAATTTTATTATTATTTATAAATATATCTGACTTATATTTAGATTTATTTGTTCCGTCAATTATTGTTCCGTTTTTTATTATTAAATCAAACATAATAACTCCAAGAATAAAATTAAATTTATAATATGATACTCATAGCAAGTTATTTTATCTCCTACTTTTTATAGATTTAAAATAACTAATAATTTATAAAATCCCCACACTAATTCCCACATTTTTCTTAGGTAAGTCAGGGTTTTGTTGTGTAAAATTAAGTAATGTTAGTTTATGCCCCTGTAGCTCAGAGGATAGAGCATCGGTTTCCTAAACCGGGGACTCGAGTTCGAATCTCGGCAGGGGTACCAAATTTCAATTCTCTTCCCATCCAGCTTTACCTCCACACCTTATGCATCTTCTTGTATTAAAAATATCATCCCAGTCTCCATCAGTAGCCACGTAATCTAAGATACACCTCATTGCTTTATCAACGCTAGTTAGATTATATTTTTCTGTTGCTTTTTCTAGCATCAGTATTATATCTTTTTGAATATCAAACGAAACACTCTCTTTTTTGCCAGCCATTTTTACTCCATAACTATTTATTATAATAATAAATAAAAATATCGAGGTTACAATCTTTTCTTGATATATTATATTTCAACTAATAATAAAATAAATTGAAAATGAAAATCGCAACTTTTGGTATATCTCATGAAACTAATACATTTTCAAGTATTCCTGCTACATATGAAGAGTTTGAAAATTATGGAATAGAAAGAAGAAATGGGATATTTGAAAAATTTGAAGATTCTAACTATACAATTGCTGGGTATATTGAAGCATCAAAAGATTTAAATTTTGATCTTGTACCTTTATTGTTTGCACAAACAGGACCAATTGGAACCATAACTTCTAGCGCATACAAAAAACTAAGTAATGAAATTTTTTCAATGGTAGAAAAAGAAGGTCCATGGGATGGAATTTTAATTTCTAATCATGGTGCAGCTGTAGCTGAAGGTTTTAATGATATGGATGGAGAATTTTGTAAATCTATTAGATCAATTGTTGGAGATATTCCTATAGGCATAACATTAGATATGCACGCAAATGTTTCACAAGAAATAATTGACCAGACAGATATTTGCGTAGTTTGGAAAACAAATCCTCATCTTGATGCAAAAGTTCGTGGATATAAATGTGCAGAGTTGATTTATAAAACTATCGTAGGAGAAATTACACCAAAGCAATCAATTTCTTGCCCTCCTCTTTTAGTTAATATAGTAAAGCAATTTACGGGTCAAAGCCCAATGAAAGAATTGGTTGATCAAAGTAATAATATAGCTAAAGAAAATAAAGTTCTTGATACTTCAATAGCCGAAGGTTATCCTTATTCTGATGTAGAAAAAATGGGTATGAGTTGGATAACAATTACAGATAACGATAAAGAATTAGCTGATACATTATCAAAAAAAATGAGTCTTTTTGGATGGAGTAAAAAAGAAGACTTAAATGAAACTGTATGGTCTATAGACGATGCTTTAAATCATGCTCTAAAAAATTATAAAGGACCTAAACTAAGTGGTAATAAAAATAGAATGGCAAAAAATGGAACAGCTTTAGATGATATAGAAAAAAGTAACCATTCTAATTTTGGACCAATAGTATTAATGGATGTGGGAGATAATATTGGAGGAGGCAGCTCAGCTGATTCTACTCATATAATGGATCGAGCAATAAAATTAAAAATAAATAATATTTTACAAACTTTGTATGATCCCGAATCAGTTAATAAATGTCTTAACCAAAATATAGGTGATTCAATAAATTTAAAAGTTGGGGGTAAAAGCGATTATTTACATGGCAATCCAATCGAAGTAACTGCAGAAATTTGTAATATAACTGATGGTAAATATAGCGATGAAGGTGCAACTCATGCTGGATTTAAGTTTTTTAACGATGGGAAATCTGTGGTGCTAAAAACAAATGATGGAAATACAATTTTACTTACATCTAATCGAGGAGGCAATACTTCTATCAATCAAATGTACTATAACAAAATAAAGCCTGAGTCTTTTAAAATCATTATAGCTAAAGGCGTAGTATCACCAAGGCCAGCGTATCAACCTATTGCTTCTGAAATATTATTAGTAAATTCACCAGGTGTGACTACTTCTGATTTGAATTTTTTTAATTATAAAAACATTAGAAAAAATATGTATCCTTTTGATAAGAATTCAATCTATATCTAAATATTTAAAATAAAAAGAACAATTATTACTATTGTTCTTTTTATTTATATGTAACTAATTATCTAGAAATAATTTTATAAACCATTCCTTCTGAATAGTGACCTGCTGTATTACAAATAAAAGCGTAAGTTCCTGCAGGCAAATCTTCGATTACTAGCTCTCCTGTTTCTCCAGGTTGTAATCCTTCAATTTTTCCTAAGATATCTAATTTACTTTCATCAGCCATAGTTCCTTCAGTAGTTAATTCTAAATCCTCATGAACAGCATTATTTAAGAGTACTAAGTTATGCTCTAGCATTCCTTCATTTACAAGAGTTAGTGTTAATTGTCCTGGTTTAATATGTTTTCCCATTTTATAATTTGGGTCAACATTTACATCCCATTCTTTCATTGAAACACTTACATTACTTTTTGTAATTTCTACACCATTATCTTGAACTACTGTTTCACCTTCTGTAGTACTTGAACATGCCATAATACTAATTATCAGTACAGATGAAATTAATAAAATAATTTTTCTCAATTTTTTTTGCCTTCACTTTCTATAATTGACTAAATTTATGAACCTATTAAATTTTATCGCCTGTGAAAATATTAATTTAAGCCATTAATTTATTGTCTTATTAATCTAACTTCACAAACCACCAAGAACTAAATTATCAAATAGTTTTACAGTTGTAAACTTAATTAGTAGACAATTCTAATTTTTCATATAAATCTATGAAATTTTTTGCATTTATATCAAATTTTTCAATATATTTGTTAGTAATATTATTTGAATATTCTAACGGCCTATCTACATAAGCCGTTTTAAGACCAACTTTACTTGCAGCTATTAAATCATTTTCATGAGCTGCAACTAAAGCTACTTCATTAGGATTAAGATCTAAAAGTTTACAGGCATGCTTATAAACAAATTTATTAGGTTTATAAGCCATAAAAATATCTCCTGAAAAAATAAAATCCCACATTAGATTTGAGTGTTTACTCATATTTAGAAGTAATGAAAAATTACCATTTGACAATGTACCTATAGAATAATTTGTTTTTAGCAGTTTTAAACCTTCAACAGTATCTTTCCAAGGATTCAGCTTATGCCACAGTAAATTAATTTCAGATATTTGATTTTTATCTAATAAATTTAGAATATTTTTAGATTCTAAGATTTCATTAAGTTTTTTTAGATGTATATCATCCACATTCATCCAATCGTTTAGCCCTTTATTAAAATTAGAAATAAACTCAGTGTATCCTTTTCGCCATTCAACAGCAAAAGATTCAAGTTCATCATCTTTCATATCAACCGGTAATAATTCTTTTAGACCATTAACAATACTTGATCTCCAGTCCACTACTGTACCAAATACATCAAAAATAAGTACTTTAATTCTATTTTTTTTTATACGTCACCTACTTTTTTTTGTTTTTGATAAAAAAATATATTTAGCAGAATTATTATCAAACCTATACAACTAGCTAAGTAAATATTATTCATTAGACCAATTATTGAAAAAAAACCTATAATCGATACTGAAATTATACGACTTATATTATCAATTCTATATTCAATAAAATTCATTATATAAATTATTGGGATTGATAAAAAAAACCATCCTAAAAAATTATGTAAAGGTATATTATAATAAAAACCAGAATCTTCCCATACCCAAATTTTAAGAACGTGTACAGCAATTGGGTCTATGACTAAATCTAGTATTACCATAATTATAGCCCCTAAAATAGGTGCATACTTCTTGTTAAAATCTTGTATGATACTTAGAGTAAAAGTAACCACAATTATCCAAGCTGAAATCATAACTAAAGGTACTGAAAAAAGTTGTATGTTAAAAACATTTGAATACTCATAACCACCAAATAGAAACCCATATTTTGCTCCAACTACTTCATAAATGAAGCCTAATATACCAATAAATAAAAGTGTATATATCAACTTCTTTTTTGAATACATAAGAATTATCAAACTACCGAATAGCATAAATAAGTTTGGGGCCCAATTTGGAGGATTAGACACTAAACCTAATTCAGAAAATATTCCTCCAAAAAATAAAATTATAAAAAATAATATAATTGAAAGCCTGGGTAATAATTTATAATTTATTTTCATAATCATTTAATATTTTTTTACTAACTATATTCCCTGACATTATAACTGTGGGGGTTCCTCCACCAGGATGCACTCCTCCTCCAACATAATATAGACCTTTGATACTTCTATCTTTATTAGGATGCCTAAAAACAGTCCCTTTTATTCCATGAGAAACTTTTCCATAAATAGATCCAAAAGGAGCAGCAAAATTTTTTTCTATATCATTAGGAGTAATTGATTCAATAAATTTTGCATCATCAATAATTTTTTCTAAATTATGTTTAGCTAAAGTATTTCTTACTTTTAATAATGATTTTCTTATCAAATCTTCATTCCAATTCTCTTTTGTAGATGGGCTATTACACATTAAGAAAATGCTTTCAGAGTTGTTAGGGGCTAAAGAAGGGTCAGTTTTAGTAGGACAATTTATATACACAGTAGGATCAGATGGGAATTTATTATAATCAAATATTTCTTCAAATTCTTTTTTATAATCATCTGAAAAGATAACATTATGATGTAAAAGCTCAGGAATTTTTTTATTAATTCCTACTAGAAAAACTAACCCCGACATAGATAGATTTTTATTTAATATTTCATATTTTTCATCTAGCATACTTTTAGTAATTAGTGGGTCTACATTACTGACTATAATTTCCGTTTGAATTTTTTCACCATCATTTAAAGTAACTGATTTAATTTTCCCTTCTTCATGATTTATAGATGTAACTTTCTTATTTTTTTTTATTTCTATATTATTGGATATCATAAGATTCTCTAAAGACTCAATAAGTTTATACAATCCACCTTTTATATACCAGGCGCCAAATGATAATTCCATAAAAGGTATTATTGAAAGAATAGAACTAGATTTATAAGGGGAGGATCCAACATATGTAGGATAGCGATTAAATATTTTTCTTAAATTTTTATTTTTAAAAGTGTCATCAATTAATTTTCCATAGTTTTGAAAAAATAACTTGAATGGAGATTTGAAAAAAAACATTAAATCTGTAAATTTTGGAGTACTAAATAGTTCTTTTTTAAAAAAGGTTTTTTCTGA
>MDSW01175755.1_pt1 | contig 11258 bp, 1 predicted proteins | sample 811171 | NCBI WGS metagenome assembly MDSW01 (sample SAMN05326641, study PRJNA326480) | marine metagenome | isolation source: seawater | place: Atlantic Ocean: North West | collected 2012
ATTAGAATCAGAGACAAGTTTGTGAGAGTGTTTCCATTACCACCAACCTCGTCAATGCGACCCTCAATTCGAACTGGATGGGTTTGATCCCCACGGATCGAGTTATCAGACACGAAGGTGATTTGCACATTGACATCGGCCCAAGTTGTGACGGTGACTTCGTTATCGCTACCCAACCAAGATGAGTCCCCTAAGTAAAGCACTGTAACGATGTGATCGCCACGCGTACTGGACATGTCGACCGGAATCGATACACTGAAGTTTCCGTTTTCATCGGTCGTCAATGTTGTGACCGAGGCCCCATCAAGTGCAACCAAAACTTCTGCGTTGGCAATACCAGGTAGACCGATGACGTCGCTGTCATACAATCTGCCGGAAATGAACCAGTCAAATCCACGTGTCGCACTTCCCCCGTTTGCAGACAAGGAGATTGCAGAATGATGTGCAACCCAGAGTGTTTCATTGGCAACACCACTACGGTACCAACCTTGCTCAGGTGCGTAGACTTCGATGGTGTGACTGCCCAATTCCATATTGGAAGGAATGGTCCAGTTCAACGACCAAATGCCATTACCATCAGTTGTCGCATTGCCAATCAACATGTCATTCACACGGACATCGACATTGTGTCCCGCAATCCAACCAGCGGGTAGGTTGTCACGAACTGTTCCGGTGAAGGTTACTGTATCTCCAATTGCAACCGCATCTGGAGGTGTAATTTCAACGTTTACTGAACTGAACACCTGCCAGTCAATACTGGAACTGGATGACAAGTAGAACTCTGCTCCTGCAAAATTAACGTCCATTGTCACCTGACCCAATGTCATGTCAGCAGGCACAGGATAGAATACATCGAATGTACCATTCTCATTGCTTGTCACATTTGTTAGGAACACACTATCAAGATAGATACTGAGCGTCATGTTAGCAACTGGGCGATCAACTGAATCCAGAAGCACTCCACTCAATGAGATGAGCTGCTCACGATCAATCTCCCCTCCACCTGCAATGATATTGACAGTCGTTGGTTGTGTTGCATTGAACTGCGAACTCGCTGTAGAGCCAAGATAGTACTCGGGGTTGACTGAGTCTCCAGCGCCAACCGGATCAACCCAGAGATAGCCGCCAAGGAAGCTGACTTCAAGTGTGTGACCTCCAGCCTCGATGTTCTGAGGAAGGGTATAGATTAGTGAGTATTCGCCCGTTGAACCATTTGAAATGGTTGCCCAGGTACTCCCTACATCGTTGCCATCGATGGCAAGATGGATTACTCCTCCAGAAGCATTGCCTTCTGTATCGAGTAAGGCCATGCCCCATTCATCAAACAGGGTACCGTTGACAATCAGTGTCTGTCCAGCAATCAATTCACCCTCGATACTGTCAATGGTCAAGACAGTGGGGGCGAGAATCACAATTCGAGTAGAGGTTGCGTCACCAATTACTCCTGTAGTCCCAGCCAAACCTGCATAATTTGCGAGGATGGTATGCGGACCAGGTGTGGTCGTGTTCAATACAGAAACTTCGACCGTTCCGAATCCATTTGCATCAGTGGTTACATTCAGTGGTGTGTTCATACCTACGGGGTCAATCGAAACTGTCTCGTTGGCAATCGGATCACCTGCATTGTCGATTAATGAGATATTGAGGGTGAAGTTTTCACCTCTTACCGTACGATCTTCTAGATTCAAATCCAACGGTGATGTAATCGTCAGTACAGAATAACCTCGACTATCGAATGTATTGTTTCCAGCACTGAATTCATAGAAATTGACCGTCGGAGTGTACTCAGCAGTGATTAGATGAGTGCCACGAGGGAAAGCCGCATCTAAGGTCACCCAAGCCCACCAAGATCCGTTGCCTTGGGCCGTTCCATTGGCCACAGTGAAGGTATTGGTGAAACCATCGATATCGAAGGTCAGTGTGGGCAACATGGGTGTGCCGTCCCGAGTAATAATCGCGGAACCGTTGTCAGAAACAAGTGAACCGGTCACATTGAATCCACCACCTGCAATCGGATTATCGGTAATCTGGTCGACGACCAAGACTGTAATTGACCGGACCGTTACAGTGTTAATCGGGCTGGCATCAGGGAGTAAATTCCACGAACCATTGTAGTGTAGATTAATGATAATTGGACCCAATGGTTGTGAGGTCGGGATATTGTAAGTGAACTCAACACTGCCATTCACATCCGTAGCAGTTTCAGAAAGCCAGGTGTCGTGGAATTGCGCCGAGACTGTGGTGAAGTTGAGCACGCGCGGGGCGCCATTACAGGTTTCACAGCCGAAGTCAGTAGTCTCTACCAATTTACCTCCGAATGTCACAGAATCACCACGATTGACAACGATTCCTGAGAGCGGGTAGGTTTGCTCAAAGTCAGTGACACCCATGACCAGAATGTCATGTGTACCAGTAGCAGTCAGATAGAATGGGCTTGACCCCTCAATGACTGAGACCACGAGCGTGTGATTTCCACTTTCGATTCCATCGAGCTCTGGATCTGAGTTTACACTAAGATTGAATGTTCCATTGACTGCAGTAGTAAAGCCTGATGCGAGCAACTCGTCAGGCTCATCCAACCAAAATACATCCACGCGGACTGGTCCTGAAAACGGTCGCGATGAATTGACTGAATCCTGCACTGCACCGATGAGTTGGAAATTGGTTCCAGCGACGACAGTAGTCGGTGTCGAGGGATCGAACACAACTGAGCTGACGACTTGTACTGTGACGTTGGCCATTGTATCGTTGCCCGTATAACGTGCTCCATTGTTGGTCGAAAGTGTATCACTCTGATCATCATACATGACCATCCACACATCGTAGAAACCTGGTTCCTGTTGCAATGGAACAGCCCAAGTGAGGGTGACACGACCATCGTTTCCGGTTGCGAAAGTACCCAACGATACATTGGCACCATTGGCATCCCAGAAGAATTCTACACCCGCTTGAGAGATGTTCTGCATGTCTTCTAGACCGATTGGGGCCTCAGAATAAAACGCTGCAATATCTTTGACGTCGACTTCAATCACCAAATCATTGCTGACTTCAACAAGTAGGTTTGAGTTGTTGACCAATAGTGTTGCCTCAGATTCAGTACCAATTTGGAAGGTGTGAGGCTCTTCGAGATTGTAGTATGAACCACCGGGGGGTGCCCCTGCGGCAAAGTCTGCGGACACACTGATATCCCAAATTCCACCAGGCATATTGGTCGGCATGGTGAATGAGAAGTTGTACTGTCCTGTGGTTGAGTTCACTGCAACAGAACCAATCGGGATGAATGTCGGAGGTGGTGGGTTACCCATAGGGTCAGGTGGCCCTGATCCGGGAATTTCAAACTCAAAGATGAGTGATGTCTGATTACCAGTGATGACATTGTTGGTCAAATCATCGCGAATATCACCTGTAATGTATGTAGTTGAACCGATATGAACCCAATCAGAAGCAAGGGTGGAACTGATGAGAATCAGTCCTGTGACTCGAACATCACCTTGACTGGTTGCATCCTTGTACCACTGTGTCGATGATGTGTAATTGGTGTACCATACATAGTCGCCAACTGGAGTGTTAGCATCTGGAACCCAATCAATCACCAATGAACCTGATTCAGCATCAACTGAATTGTTGGTTGCGATCAGTTGCCCATTAAATGTCGAAAGGTAGGTTCCATTTGCGGGCAACACGTAGTTACCACGATGATCTGTGAGGCCAATACTAGAGCTTGCGTCAACTCCACGTTCAAGTGGGCCGATGTTGTATTCGATGTTGATGATGGTTTGCAAACCATAACTCAAACCAGTATTCGTGGCTTGTTCCTGGAACCCAGCAATATCACTGGCTCCTAGCACATCTGGAATGAAGAGCAACTCGACATCGAGATAACCAGGGTCAAGCATTTGTGCATCTGCTACCGTGAAGTTCCAAACCAAACTGAAGTTACCTGGACTTGAGGACCATGTGGATGCATTGAGTACCCACGAAGTGATATTCTCCATCGGCCCTGAAGAACCGTTCATTCGCATTTGCAACCAAAGTGTACCTTCCATGGGTACAATGGATTGGCCACGAGAGAGAACGGTACCGTTGATGTACAGATTCTCATCGACGGAAAGCAATGAGTTGTTCAAACCCGGGCCTTCCAAAGTTGCCGTAAGATTTGGAGCCGCACTGATATTGAAATTCAAGTTGTAGGCACTCGGTAGTGCGTGATAGGTCGGTGGTGAAACAAGATGAAGGTCGTCCACATGCCAGCCGGGGAACTCAATCACAGCTGGTAGAAGACCAATGGTTTCGTTTTCATCGAGTGTGACATTGAATTCGTAATATCCATCCTCACCCACGGTGGTTTGCAGAGATACTGCACCATCGATAGAACTGGTGTAATTCATGAACAGGATGAGAGTACCCACGTCGCTCGGATCGAGAGAAGGAGGGTTCTCCCATTGCACGTTTCCAGAAACCAGAGTCGTCGTACCTGCACCAACAATCGGCTCGCCTGGAATCGCGGGTGTATCTTGAGTGATGTTCAGCGTGTCTGTCACGTTGATAGTCCAACTGAAGGTTTTGTAAGATAATTCGACATAGCCGCGCTGAGTTACTTCAACCACCAATGAACCATAACCTGGTTCGATGATTTCAGCAGGAACGCCACGAAGGCTGAAGTTGCCTACTGATCCTGTAAGAGTTTCACCCAATTGACGAACACCTGTGGCACCCAAACTTGGGTTGAGAGCCGCGGCTGCTGGTGGCATCAGATAAAGGCGAACCGTGTGATTTTCAATCGGGGTATTGTTATCGGTGAACTCTAACGTACCATTGAGCCAGATATTGCCTGTTGAGAGGTTGCGATGTACAGTGAGTGGTTCCCAAGTTTCATTGACAATTTGGGTAGGGGCTGCCGCTGGGCATGGATCCAGCGGGATCCAACCCATGTCCAGCGAATTACCCGCTGGATTTGTCTGTAGGTGAACCTCTGCCCAAGAATCTGAATGTACACCTGCAACGGTGTATCCTTGGCCGTTCCAATAACCACCATGGTATCCTGTGACCTTGCGAGCTGGAAGACCTGCGAGGCGCAACATGGTAGTGAATGCTGTCGAGAATTCTGTGCATCGGCCCTCTTTTGCAGCGACCACGAGATGGAACGTGAGATCTTCACCGAGTGGTAAACCACTGCCATCATAGTTACGAAGATATTCAGTTGATGCATTACCATTCAAGAGGAATTCTTGAATTGCGACAGCCTTGTCATAGGCGCTGACGGCACTGGCATCGGATATGACGGCATTCGTGATGTTCAACACTTCCGAAAACGGATGTGTGGGGTCGTTGAATTCAGGGGGTACATCCATGGCGTATGTTCCGGCACCAGCGTAAGGGATTGACAAATCCAGCTCACTGGTATCATACCATATCTCAGGCGCATCGACAAACATCCCAACAAGACCGGCATCTGCCACCTGAATGTCATGTGTAATGTTGCCATGGCTGAGATTGGCAATCGTATCGGCCCAACCCATGACTCCAGTTGTAGCATAAGGATGGGGGGCATTGGCACTTAGAATCGGATTGAAGTACTCTATGGACCAACTCTCGGTCGAATTGTGGAAGGAATTGTTTGCAATCCACTGGTCGTTGGTAAACCCTTGAGACATCGCTGTCCAAATTTGGTTGGTGGCATTCTTTCCGTATGCGGCACCTGTGTACTCATCAAATGTGTGGACGCGCCAGTATCGATCAAGAGTAGCATCGACACCAAATGTCGTATTGTTCGCATAGAATACAACCTCATTTTGGATGATGTCATCTGTAGGGTCCCATGGGTTGAAGTTTCCACCTATGCAGTTGAACACCCATAGAGGAGGTGGGCATTCTTCTCCATCAATCATGCCACCCCCATCGGTGTCAGGATCACGCCAGTCTGTACCTGTGATATTCTCTACACTGTCTGGAATTCCGTCACCATCAGTATCAACTGGATTTTGATCGTCATTTGGATCATTCTGTGGGTTTGTACCATCGATGTACTCTTGTCCATCCCACACCCCGCCAGCATCAGAATCAGGAGTAAGATAATCGGTGACATAGGTATCCACGCTTCCATTGCCAATAATACCAGGAATAAACGTCACAGGACAACCCGTATTGTTCTCAAAGTAATTATTCAACAAATCGCCATCGGAGTCGAGATTGTTGTCACAGGGCTCCATAGGATCCGTACCACTCATGACTTCATCGTAATCATCGACACCATCTCCATCGGAATCGACGACAGTTGGTAGAGATGTGAACCCAAAGGTGCCCATTAACTCCTGCCAATCTGCGAGACCGTCTCCGTCTGAATCTTCATAATCATCATCACAATGTCGTTGAGTGGAACCAATGGTACCAGTGTTGACCGCATCATAATGGCACCAAGAACCGTTCTTGCTAACGGCATCAGTGGTTCCAGCAGGGGGTGCCAGTGCGACCCCAAGCAGGATATTCGATTGAATCGATGAATAGGCAAAGGATGTATGCTGTCCATTGGAATCGTTGTAATACCCTGTCCCTCCATTTGGATTGAAACCTGAAGCATTGGCTAAATTCAAACGCTGTAAACTGGGATCATAACTGGTAATCAATGATGAGAAGTCGATAAACGAGTCACATGGATCAGTTCCGTGGGACCAATTCCGCTCATCTCCGTCACCAATGCCTCCAAAGTCGGAATCAAATACATCCCAAAGCGTACAGGAGAGGTTCTCTTCCCAATTTTCGATACCATCATTGTCGAAATCACCTGCGTCTTCACGACGGGTTGGGTCCGTCTCATTGGCATCGATTTGCCCATTGCCATTCTTGTCCTCATCACCATCATCGAGTAAATCATCGTCAGTATTGTTGTCGCGAGGATCACTAGCCTGGGCTGGATTGCCATACAGGCCATTGACTTCTACACCATCATCGACACCATCACTATCAGTGTCTACATCGGTTGGGTCGGTCAGCAATACGAGTGCCTCGTGGGAGTCATTCAAACCATCGCCATCAGTATCGGCAATCAACGGATTGGTCGTCATCACACCATCGACTTCTGCGGTCAAGGTCGTACAACCACCGGGCCCGATGGCAAGTACTGGATTACAGGGGGAAATGGTTTCTGTTCGACCACTACCCGCGGGACCAGGCTGGAAATAGTCTACACCATTGTTGCTGGTATCCCAAGATGGATTCATGTATTCGTAAATGTTCACCAAACCATCGCCATCGGGATCACCGAACATTCCATCAGCATTTGATGGACTGGTTGCATTCAAACCATTGGCAACTTCCCAACCATCCGACATTCCATCGTTGTCTGTGTCCCAACCATCTGGATCTTCATCGATGTCACCGTCACCATCGTCATCATCACTTCCACAGTTGGAATCACCATCGTTGTCAGGGTCTTGCGAATCGACCAAACCATCGTAATCATTGTCGATGTTGTCGTTGCACATGTCACCCATTGGGTCTTCATCGGCACCATCTGAGCCCTGACCTTGCGAAGCTTGCATTGCCGTCTCTTCGTCCCAATTTCGTACAGGAACGGTCCCATTCCACCAAACACCATTGTCCAAGACACTAGGGGTGCTTGACAAATCCCAAGATGAGGGTTCGAGGTACGTATACTCTTGGAGATTGGTCAGCCCGTCGCCATCAGGGTCCCCGGCTGCACCATCATTCCCGAGACTAGAAGCATCCAACGGATCTAAACCGTACTGATATTCCCAACCATCGGGCAAACCGTCATTGTCACTGTCCCAATCGGTTGGTTGAGTATTGAGTAAGAATTCAAGACCGAGAGTCAAACCATCCCCATCTTGATCAGTAGAAGCCGCAGCCTCCCAACTGGCGAACTGAAGCGCGGCGAGACTTGAGAAAATCATCAGCAAAGTCAGTCCGACTGCACGGAATTTCTGCGTTCGTAGTGTCAATCCTGCGGCGACCGAGGCGGAAGATACGTTCGTAGGCATGGCTGAACCCAGTCATCTCCGTGCCAATCAGGGTATTAAGACAAATGGAGCGGTGTTCGGACAGAATTCGACCCTCCATAGGAGGGTCAAACACCAGTAACTCAGTCTAGGTCGACGAGCTCGATGTCATCATCGTCATACGCATCATCGTCTTCAGAAGAGACCAAATCAGGTAATTCAAACTCACCTTCATCGTCTTCATCTTCATCATCATCAACCCATACATCGACGTACTCAATGCGATTTCTTCGTCCAGATACCGCTGCAACGAGCAAGATAATCATTCCCAAACCGATGGCAATGGTCGCAGGTCTTGGATTCGATAACTCCCTGACAATGATATCTGAAATACTATTCATTGACACTTGGATTGTCAACGTTTTTTCGGCCGTATATATTTCTGGGAAGGATTCCTCCTCCGAGAGAGGTTGGGCTGAGATAACGAACTCTTTTTGATCCCCGTTGAGTGCTGATTCACTCGCAGTAATTGTCACAGTAAACGAGACCTCGCTGAATGCCCTCACCGTCACAATCGGAGCGTTGTCTTGACTGACAACATCTGCTTCCCAATCACCTCCTGAGAAATCAACGTCAAGGAACACCATTACATCGGTGTTACCATCGTTCTTGAGCTTCATCTGAATCTCACTGATTCCACCGGGCTGTAGAGCATGGATTTGTGTAATTTGATGAATCGATAATTGTGGTTTATCCTTACCAATCAAGATAGTCAATGGCAAATCGAAATATCTTGCAAGGGATTGATCCGAGATGTCCTCACGAATACGAAGGTAAATCGTATGATTTCCTTCAGGTACTTGGGCTGTCAGTGTGATATCGAGATTAATCAGTTGCGAGTCACCCGGCGCCAGTTGAACGCGAGGCGAAGGATCTTCATTCGTATCCGTAATTTCGTACATCCACAAACTGTAATTTGAATTTGCATCGGGATACAAATCCTCGTTGGTGTTGCGGTCCAAATCCTTTGGATTGACAATTAACCAGTCGGTTACAGTGTTGCCTTCCGTCATGGTGTTGGTAATGTCGATATCAAAGGAGAGTTTGTCGGCACTATTCAGACAAATGTCTGCATCTACATGCCCGAACGGAGTTGCGTCGCAATCGTAAACAACCTCTGCTTGTATCCCAAATGTACGTTGAATCGTGAATGCAATGGTTGCCTTCTGTGTTGAATTACCCATGCTAATGGTCTCCAACTCAATCATGCCTGTATCGGGGTCATCTCGCGAGGTTGAAGGCTTGATTTGCAATCGAATGGTTTGGGTCGTGTGGCGATCCAAACTGGTTGTGTGGAATGTTCCATCACCTTCGTTCTCTTCAATTCTCTGGCCAGTATCATTGTCCCAAAAGCGAAGATTCGCATTGGAGTCTTGCTTGACATCGATTCTGAATTGATCCGTGTCAAAACCAGTATTGAAGATTTCAAGATAGAAGGTCGTGTACACGCCATCTTCAACGTACCGAGGCACGGTCTCATCGATGTTTAGTGCGCCTGTACTATTCGCATATTGATTGTCATGCTCTTCTGGCCAAAGACTGATCATTGGTGGAGCATATGTATCGAGTTTTTCGATATCCAGTTGCAAGGTAGTCTGATGCACCATTACGGTTTGCGAATCGTAAGCAACAGCACGTATTTCAACCGTATCAGGAGAGCCAGATAGGTCATCAGGTGCCGTTAGGAAGAGGGTTGGATGGGTCGTACTTCCGCCGCCTGAAAGAGGGTATATTCGATCAGCCTGGTCGAACTCAATAATCCAGTTTGAACCAAAGTTTGTCAGGACTGCCATCTCACATGTAAGGTTGTACCCACTTCCAGATGCGCCTACGTGTCGGAGATCTAGAGTGATAGCAGTTGTTTCACCAGGTGCAATATATTCGACCACTCGGTCACTACCGTGCGTGAGGGAGATTCCATATTCATTCATGCGCACGGTAGGGTGGTCAATTGCAAACACTTTGCCTTGAATGTTGCGGACCTCAACCTCGACCTCATAATCGCCGGATTCAAGGCCACCAGGGTAACTCCAATTGTACTGGGCACGCTGAGCATTGCCATCTTCGTCGATTTCATTCTCGCTGAAAGTGTGCGTGAAAGCGATGGTGGTATCTGGCTTGGTCATGACAAGGGATACTTCATCGATGTCTTCTCGACCAAATCCGTTTAGCAATTCCAAGTTGAATTGCATCACACGCATCTCTTCATCGTCGTTCGGGAACCATGTGTCGACCTCAGGATCAGTCCATACAGCACCGGGTCGCTGGACCTTGACTTGAGAGCCTTCGAGAGGACGGACATCGATTTCGATTTGCGAAAAACGGTTGGGCTCATCATCGATTTCGTTCCACGCAACCCATGCATCACACTCTGCATTACCGCCACCGCCTGGAAATTGACGACCGCTAGTACCACTGTCCGAGCCGTTTGGTGTATCTGGAGTATCGCCACCACCGGAACTGCAGTCCATATCAGCGGAAACCACGACTTTGAGGCGTTCGCCCTCATCGACCGTGAAGTCGCCGTTACCTGACCAACTCGGGCGGAACAGGCGCTCGTTGAAACCACATGTTTCACCACCACCAATAATGCCTCCACCACCAGGCGTGCATGCATCAGATTGCATTTCTTCTGTTGCTATAATTGCAGTACCTGCGACCAATGAGACTGTCCAATCTACTGTAGAACCCTCTTGGCCTGTTGCCTTCAAAAAGAGCAAGATTTCGACATCATACTGACTACCATCAGTTGAGCCGCTGAACACCATATCAGTGAGCAATTGATCGGTGGAAAACTCGACATTGGTGCCCGAGGCTGATTCCTCATCTTGACCGCCACTATCTGGTCGCTCTGTGGTGATTCGTCCATCTGTGGGGTGACCACCTGGTGCTGAAGCGAAATAAAGGTCGTAACTCACAGTACTGGAATTGCTGCGAGTTGGTAATTCTTGGAGTTCTGAATGAGGTGTTGCGACGCCGACGAAGAGGGAGGCGACCATGATGACAACCAGAAGGATTGCCACGGAATCTTTGCCTCTTGGATGACCCAGCATATGCTCACCTACGGTGACTCCGTACACCATGGTCCATTAAACGGTTTGCAAACGGTGGTTGTTTGTCGCATCAAGGATTCAAACTGCATCGTAGATGCATGAATCAGCCAAATTGGTGCAGGGGGTGGGATTCGAACCCACGAAGGCATTGCCACCGGAGCTTAAGTCCGGCCCCTTTGACCAGCTCGGG
>MDSW01004511.1_pt1 | contig 11257 bp, 10 predicted proteins | sample 811171 | NCBI WGS metagenome assembly MDSW01 (sample SAMN05326641, study PRJNA326480) | marine metagenome | isolation source: seawater | place: Atlantic Ocean: North West | collected 2012
AAAAGTATAATAAAGCTTTTTATGGCATAAATAGAGGGACTTATGGTTTTCTAATGAATAAATATAAAAATTTAAAAGTTCATAATTTTGTTAATAAAGCAAAACCTTTAGTCATTTCACCTTTAGAGATGAAAGTATTAACAAAAGATAATAAAATTCGGAAAGCTATTGCTATAAATGAAGTATCTTTATTAAGACAAACTAGACAAACTTCCTTATTAGAAATTAAATATGGTAGAAAAATTTTAATAAGAAAATTATTTTGTGACGGAGTTTTAGTCTCAACACCAGCAGGCAGTACAGCGTATAATTTGTCAGTAGGAGGTCCAATACTTTTATTAAATTCAAAAAAAATTGCAGTTACCCCAATAAGTCCATTTAGACCGAGAAGATGGAAGGGTAGAATTCTTTCAGCTTCATCTTTAATAAAAATTAAAAATTTAAATATTGATAAAAGATCAGTAAGTGCAGTAGCTGATAATATTGAAATAAGAAATATAAAAAAGGTAAGTATCAAAATTAATAGTAAAATAAAGTTTAAATTGCTTTACGATAAAAATGTTAGTTTAATTAAAAAAATTAGCTTAGAAAAAAAAAGGTTATTTTAAAAATAAATATAGTTTTATGCTTTACGAATTTATGGACAAATACATATGGCATGATTTTGCAAAAGATATAATACAGTACACAAATAAAGAATATAAATCACCCATAGTAGTATTTGATGTAGGATGTTTTATTGGTAATTTTTCTAGAAATATAAAAAAGAAATTTCCAGAAGGTTCATTTTATTTATTTGACCCCAATCCAAACTTAAAAATTAATGATTTTAAACATTATAAACTAGCTCTATCAAATTCTGTTAAAAAAAGAATTTATTATTTAAATAATTTTTTTCCTGGAGGAGGATCTTCACTTAGCCCAAATGGAAAAAATGATTTTTTTTGGAATCTAAGCAGAAAAATTATTACACTTAAGTTTTGGAAAGGTTATTCAGAACATGAGGTGGATTCAGTTACACTTGATAATTTTTGTGAAGAAAATAAAGTAAAGCATATAGATATTTTAAAAATTGATGTTGATGGATCTGAACTAGAAGTTTTACAGGGTGGTGATAAAATATTAAATAAGGTAAAAATAGCTTTAGTTGAAGTAAATGATACTAAGAATAATTTTGAAGAGAAATTTGTTCAGGTAAAAAATCTACTTGAAAAAAAGTACAATTTTAAACTAGTTAAGCAAAAAAAAATGTGGTCTGTAAGTATTTTTTCAAATTTAAAAGTGGTAGATACTTTATTTGTAAAAATGGAATAAAAAATTGAATTTTTAATAATTATTTTTGAAGCATAAATGTCAGATAGCGAATTAATAGAAACACATTTAGATTATAACAATATAGAACACAGAGAGGCTGCAGCCAATTTACATATAAAGCTTCTTCCAGATAGCTATTTATCAATGTTGGGATATGACTTCTTGTTGGAGTATTATTACAAGCTACTAACTAAAAGTAAAATTATTAATTGCATATTATGTGCTAGCAATAATAAATATGTTGGTTTTGTTGTCTACACTAAATTTCCATTTTCATTTATGTCTTTAGGTTATAAAAGATATTTTTTTCAATTTTCATTTTTTTTTATAAAAAAAATATTTACAAAACCCAAAATTATCATATTGCTAATCAAAATTTTAAAGGAAAGTTTTAATAGAAAGTTCTCAAAAAAATCAACAAATTCAGAAAGCGAATTATTATCGATTGGAGTTTTAACTGATTATTATAGAGAGTTAGCAAAAAAAAAAAATTTTCATTTAAACAAAAAAGATCTAAGTTCTGGTGGACTAGCATCTCATCTTTTAATTGATAATGTGATTAATAAGTGCAAAAATGATGGAATAAAAGATATGAGAGTGATTATTAAAAATAAAAATTTAAAATCACTTAGTTTTTTCAAATCCTTTGGTGGAAAGATAGTAAATGATAAGTTTACTGAAGATAGTGTAGAACTTATGCTTTATTTTTGAATAAAATATAAAAATTAGCGTAAATAGATAGGCAAAAAATTATATTAATTAAATGCAAATTAAGCTCCATTCAAATAAAAATTTTATAGCTTTAGTATTTTTTTTATTAATTTTTTCATTAGGAATTTTTTCTTATAAGGATTATGGCATTTCCACAGATGAGCAATTTCATAGGGAAAATGGATCATTTTATTATAATTATGTAAAATCTTTTTTAAATGGACCAAATTCACCAAAAGTAGAAGAGGCTGAAAAATTAATAAGGGACAATTTAAGTTTGGGCGGTGCAATATTTGGAACACCGTCAGTACAACCAGTTCTTTTTGATATTACCGCTGAATTTTTTATAGAAATACTAAATATTAAAACTAGTAAAAATATTTATCAATTTAGGCATTTGCTTAATTATGCATTTTTTTTAATAGGACTTTACTTTTTTTATAAGTTGATCGCCAGAAGATATAAATCATACATTTATCCTTTAATTGGAGTATTATTCCTGTTTCTTTCCCCGCGTTTTTATGGAGAGAGCTTTTATAATCAAAAAGATATTTTTTTTCTTTCAATAACTATTATCAATATATATTTTGGATTTATTTTTATTAAAAATCCTAATTTTAAAAATATATTTATTTTCTCATTAAGTTCGGCACTGGCATTTGATACAAGAATAATGAGTGTAATACCAATTTTTATTATTCTTTTAATGTTTCTGCTAGAATCTTTAAAAAATAATCAATCTCTTAAAAAAAATTTAAAGTACATTATATATTTTTTTCCAATTACACTTTTCTTTATCTTATTATTTTGGCCTTATGTATGGCACGACCCAATACACAATCTTTTGTTTGGCATTTCGCAAATATTATCTACTGATTTTTCAATAACTTCACTCTATATGGGCGAATTTATTCTTTCAAAAAATGCTCCTTGGCATTACCCCATAGTTTGGATCGGCATTACTAGCCCTGTAGTTATAATTTTATTTTTTTTATTAGGTTCATCTTTCTTAATAAAAAAAATTGTTACCAGGTTAATTGTTATTGAAAATAATTCAAATGATATTTGGCAAGGCGAGAATGAAATGATTGATATTTATTTTTTAGCAATAATTTTATTAACAATTTTTTTATTTATTAATAAAGGTGTTGCTTATGATGGCTGGAGATTATTATATTTTATTTATCCCGCTATAATAATGGTAGCCTTATCTGGCATTTATCATTTAAACTTATATTTAAAACCAAGATTATTTAAGATTATTATTTATTTATTAATTATATTAAATTTGTCCTATTTAGCTTATTGGAATTATAAATTTCATCCACATCAGTACGTATATTTTAACTATTTATTTAAGGAAAAATTTAATAATAAATTTGAAAAGGACTATTGGGGTCTTAGTAATACCGAGTCTCTAAATTATATTATCAAAAATAATACTCAGTATCCTATAAAAGTTGCTACGAAGAGCTTTACATCCCTAGAATATAGTCTGCTCATGCTAAAAGACGAAGATAAAAATAAAGTTTCTATCATATATAATTTATCTGATGCTGATTTTATAATAACAAATTATCGAATCAGACAGAAAAAAAATTTTATTATTGATCAAAAAAAATATAAAAAATATTATGAAATTACCGTTGACAATGTGCCAATAAATACAGTTTACAGGAAAATAAAATAGGTTACAATTTTGTTGAAAATTTATTTATAGGACTATTAAAACATGAAAATATTTATATATAAACTATTAATTTCTTTGGTAGCTTTTTATATATTTTTTGAATTAACAATTGGTTCCAGAATAAATTATTTTGAAAATTTATTAAATTCTTTTAGAGATGATAATCAAAGAATTATTATGAAAGAAAAATTGAAAGCTGAAATGAAAAAAGCAATTGAAAAAGAAAATTATTTTACTGAAGAAGAGAGATACTTAATCTCTAATTTTATTAAAAAAATACGAGATGAATTGGCACTTGATAAAAATAATTAAGTAAAATAAGAATTACCTTCGTTAATTTTAATATTAAAAATTCAATTTATAAACATGCCTATGAATCATAAAACTTTTTTTAACTGGGGAAGAAATAAAAGGATTTTTCCCAAGGAAATTGTTCCTAAAAAACTATCTGATTTAAAAAAAGCTATAAATCAAAAAAGTTTTATTACGGCTGGTAATCAAAGATCATTTGGTGATGTTGCGCTTAATGATAAATTAATTATTTCTATGAGAAAATTTAACAAGGTCATTAAATTTAATGAAAAAAAAGGAATTATAGAATTACAAAGTGGAATCTTATTAAAAGAAATACTACCAACCATAGTAAAAAAAAATTGGATTTTCCCAGTAACTCCTGGAACTAAATATGTATCAATAGGTGGAATGGTAGCAAATAACATACACGGAAAAAATACTAAAAAAAATCAAATTAAATTTTATGTAAAGAATTTAAAATTACTAACTCCAAATAAAAAAATTATTTCATGCTCCTTAAAAAAAAACAAAAAAATATTTGATTTAACAATTGGTGGATTTGGTTTAACTGGAATTATTTTATCTGTTACAGTTCAGTTAAAAAAAATATCATCCTTTTATTTAAAGCAAAAAATAGTAGAATTTAATACATATAATGAGTTTTTTGAAGGTTCTAAGAAAATAGATAATTTTGAATATAGCGTTTCATGGATAGATAGATTTACAAGTAATAAAATTTCTGGTTTGTGGTTTTTTTCTAATCATGCAAATATTAAAAAACATTATACCAATTTTAAAATTTTTAATGAAAATAAAATCGGAATTGTTTGGTATTTAATTTTAGGTTTAATCGTGAATATTAATTTTTTTTCAAGATTGTTTAATTATTTTTATAAAATTTATAAAAAATCTTTTTATAAAGAAATTGTTCAGTACGACCAGTACTTTTATCCTCAAGATTATTTTATAGATTGGAATAAAGCTTATGGCAAAAAAGGAATGTTCCAAGTTCAATTTATAGTTCCTAAAGAAAAATTTAGAAGTATATTAACTGAAATACATAATTTTTTTAAGGAAGAGAATATATTTTCGAGTTTTATAGTTATTAAAAAAGTTAATGAAAAGGGAAAGTATTTAAATTTTGCTGGAAAAGGATACTCAGTTTCTCTTGATTTTATCATAAATAGTAAATTTGATTTATTAAAAGATTTTTTTAATGAAATTGTTAGGATAAATAAACTAAAAGTGAACTTTGCTAAGGATTTTATTTCAAATGAATCAAACGCTTACAATTATAATGAATTTAAAAAATTTAAAAAGGATTTATTAATCTTAAATAAAAAAAATAAATTTAATTCTTCTTTCTCGAAAAGAATTAACATTTAAATTATAAAATGGAATGTAATAGTGAAACTACCTAGAACTAAATTATATATAAGTTTTTTTGATCTTATAAAAGCATACTTCCAAATTTTATTTGGAGTAGGTTTTAAAAAAGGTAATCAAGTTAAAAAATTTGAAAATTTACTTGAAAACTATTGGGACAGAAAAAAATGTTTTACTTTGTCTACATGCAGGCTTTCTTTATATTATGTATTGAAATCATTAAATCTAAACAAAGGTGATGAGGTTTTATTATCTCCAATCCAAATTCCAGATTTTATTAATGCAATTTTAAATCTAGATTTAAAACCAGTTTTTGTTGAAATAGATCAAGAAACAAAATGTTTAAATATTTCAGATCTTAAAAAAAAGATAAATACAAACTCAAAAGTTGTACTTGCTACTTACCTTACAGGTATTGTTCCAAATATTTCGCAAATCAAATCAGTTTGTGATGAAAATAATATTTTTCTCATAGAAGATATATCGCAAAGCTATGGATCCGAATCTTGTAATAAAAAAGCAGGCACATTTGGTATAGCAGCTATTGGATCTTTGTCGCCAGCTAAGATTATATCATCAATTGGTGGAGGATTTATATTAATGGATGATACTAATAAGATCCGTTTTATTGACGAGATAATAAGAAAAGAACTATCTTTACCAAGTAAAAAAGTTTTACTTGGAATTTGCTTATTTCAAATCAAAGTAAGTATAGCTACCTCCAAATATGTTTTTTCATTTTTTACTTATTATATTTTTTTTCTATTATTTAAACTTTTTAAAGATAAATTTAACGCTTTACATAACCCTACATTTAAATATTCCCATAAAGACAAAACAATTTATGATAATCCATTAATACAAAGAAAATTACCTAATGATATTTTTTTTTATTTTACTGATTTGCAGGCTAAAATAGCAATTAAGACATTTTATCAAAACATTAATTATGGTTTAAAAAAGAGGCAATTTTTAGCAAAAGTATTGTATGAAAACTTTAGTGAAACAACTAAAAAATTTATTCCAAAAGTTGTTACAAAATATAATGAAAATTGTTTTTGGCATTTTCCAATTATTTTAGAAAATAATTCTATAGATAAATTTCAGGATTTTTTGATAAACAAAGGATACGATGTAGTGGGATATGGGTTAAAATTGTGTAGTGATGAGACTGCATTTGAAAAATATAAATCAAATTTATCTTCTGCTAACAAAATACATAAAAATACTTTATTCTTACCTCTTTTTGATAATTTAAATGAATCTCAAACAGTGAAAATTGCAAATGATATAAATGTCTTTTTTAGTAAAATGTGATAAATTTATTAATAAAGACGTTGCTTAATTTGATATTTTCAACTAAATAACTTTTTGCGCCCCTATAGCTCAATTGGTAGAGCAACTGATTTGTAATCAGTAGGTTCGCGGTTCGAGTCCGTGTGGGGGCACCATATTATTTAGCTAATTTATTTTTCTAATTAAAGAAAGAGCCAATCCATTTCTTTCAACTTTATAAATGTCTTCACCTACATATTCATCAAAGCAATTGGTAATATTTGTAAAATTTTTATTATAAAAAGCTCTATTAGTCATAATTATAAATTCCGAATCTTCACTAGAAACAAAGTCTATATTAAAATAACCTTTTTCATTTAAATATTTTTTTGCCATTCCATGAGAAACTCCACATGTGGAAAATTTTAAATTCTCATTTTTTTTAAAAGAAGCTTTTTTAAACAGTTCATTTAAAGAAGATGACCAGTAATCATTTTCAAATTTTTTATACCTATATTTAGTTTCACCATTAAAATTATTAAGATATGTATATTGATACGGCGTAATAGAAAAAAAGTTATAAATAAAAATTATAATTAAGCAAGATAATCCCAATAATATTATTTTAGATTGTTTAGTTTTAAAATTTTCAATAAGATAATAAATTGAGAGCGATGGTATTATGCAAAAATAAGGAATAGTCCATAAAAATAGTCGTAATCCATCATAAATAGGATAAGGAACAATAAGAGCTATTATATCAGGATAAATTAAAATTAGTGTAAGAAAGAAAATTTTTAAATAAAAATGTTTAATTTTTTCTATAAAAAAACTTTTTGCTTGAATAATAAAAATTATAAACAAAATATATAATATTAATAAGTATTCAGGAGATTTATAAATAAAGCTCTTAAGAAAATAAAATTTAGGCGCTTCATGCGAAAAGTAATATTTTCCATTAATTAAATTACAACACCATCCTGTTTTATAGTCCGTATCAAAAGTTCCAAGCAAAAATTCAAATGGTAACCTAAATATATTAGGATGTACGTCTATCCAAAAAAGTATTATTAATAGGTAAAAAACAAAAAAACATTTTAAAAGATCAAGTAAAAATTTCTTATAACTAAATTCTTTACATATAAATTTTTTAAAGTAGAAAATTTCTAAAAGAATAAATAAAATAATGGGTAATAAAGAACCTATAAAAACTAATTGTATTCCTGTAGCAACAGCTAGTAGAATTCCTATATAAACAATGCACTTAAAACTTTTTTCTTTTATATTCTGAGTTTTTAAATATTTAATGGCAAGGTATGTTATCCAAACATGGCTAAAGGCAAGAATTGTATCTTTGCTATTAAATCCCATATGTCCAAAGAAAACTGGATAAAAAAATAAAATTAAAAATACAATTTTACCAATTTTTTTATTAAATAATATTTTACAAATTTTAGATATTCCAAAAATAGTTGCTAATGAGAAAAATAAATTTACCAGATGGCTAACTTGAAGCTCGTATTTTGAAGGAAAAATTTTAGTTACTAAATATTGCAGCGACAAGTATATAGATGAATAATTTTCTCTATAAGTAATATCTTCATTTACTTTTCCAAACGAAAATAAGTAATCTATTGTGACTTTACCCTTTAATAGTTCTGCATCTTGGTCCCAAGATTGCCCAATATTTAGAGCACAATAAATAGAAAACAAAAATAAAAAAAAAAGTAATATATTTTCTTTTTTTTTAATCATTGTTTGAAAGGTTACTAGAATTCAATTGAAATAGATCAAAATGGATAGCTGTTGTCATTTTTTAAAAAAATTGTTTAATATCGTAATTTAAATTTTGATTTAACAAGAGTAATTTAATATAACTATTGGATTATACATCATAAAAACAAGGTATTCAAATTAATTTACAAATGATTAAAAAAAAATTTTGTAATTTGTCACAATTAAAAAATAAAAATTTTTTTACATCATGGATTAAAGAATTCAAAGATGAAATAATTGTATTTAAATACAAAAACAAAATTTATGCAAAATCATCTGTATGCCCACACTTTGGCGGTCCTTTATCATATAATAAAGAAAAAAGTTATTTGTATTGTACTTGGCATGGACTGAAATTTTCAATTGATGGAAAATGTTTAAATCAAAAGAGCTTTAAAACTTGTTTAAACAAATACGATTATGAGATAATAAACGATATTATATATATTTTAAAAGATGAAAATTCTTAGTCGTACATTTAAAAGGAAAGTTAACAGTTCACTCAACGTATGTTTATGGAACCACTGGGATTGTGATCATATTAATTATGTTCATAAAGGATTCTATACAGAGTCAGAAATATTCTACGAAGATGATAGAGTTGTGCTTTTCTTTCATAGCTTAAAAGTACCTTTAATTCCATTTTTAAAAATTAGCACAATAGACATGACTGTTCTTAAAGACAAAAATACTGTTTGCACATATGGATTTCAGTTTGGAATTCCTTCACTATCAACTGCAAAATACAAGGAAATTGCAAAGGATAAGTGTTCAGTTGAAGTAAATTATAAATTTAAATTCACTGGGTTTAAAATTTTATTCTATCCTTTAATAAAATATTTAATTCCAAGGTGGAACGAAAGAACGTGGAACGAAGATTTGCCTCTTAAATTAAGAAGGCAGAAAGTTGTTAGAATGAATTTTAAAGATTTTAGAGGATTGCCAAAAAAAACAACACAAAGGAAGTTTTCAGGACCGATTAATTTTAAACTTCCAATTTCAAGATTAAAAAAAAGTGATAATAAACTTACAAAACATCCTTTTTATAATTTTGGAAGAAAAAACGAACATCTTTAATTAAAATATAAAAAATCAAGTGAGACCAAAGACGAAAAAAATAAAACATTGTTTACTTTGTAAAAACAAAAAACTTAAAAAAATATTTTCATTAGGAAATTTGTTTGTAAGTAATTTTGTTAATAAAGCAAAGATCAAAAAAGGTATAAAAGCTCCACTTACACTTCTTTATTGCAAAAATTGTACATTAATACAACTTTCTCATATAGCGCCTCAGGAAATTATGTATAAAAGATTTTATTGGTATAAATCTGGAATAACAAAAACTATGAGAGAAGGATTAAAAGAAATTTTTAATGACAGTTTAAAGTTTGTTAAACTTTCAAAGAAAGATTTAGTTTTAGATATAGGAGCAAATGATGGCACTCTTTTAAAAAATTATAAAAGAAAGTGTTTAACTTTAGGTTGCGAACCTGCAAAAAATTTGCAAAAAGAGTTAAAAAAGAATTGTCATTATAGGATTGAAAACTTTTGGAATCTTGAACAACTCCATAAAATTTCTTTGAAATATGATTTACCAAAACCAAAAATTATTACTGCTATTGGTATGTTTTACGATCTTGAAGACCCTAATAAATTTATCAGAGATGCAGCTTTAAGCTTACATAACGAAGGAATTTTTATAGCGCAACTAATGTGTTTAAAATCAATGGTAGCTAAAAATGATATTGGAAATATATGTCATGAGCATATAGAATTTTATTCTTTAAAATCTTTAAAATACCTATTTGAAAGAAATGGTCTTGAAATTTTTAAAATAGAAGAAAATGATATTAATGGTGGAAGTTTCAGAATATATTGTAAAAAATACAGTAAAGGTAGTACAAAACTACCTTACGAAAATGTTAGCAAAATGATGAAAACTTTTGTTAAAAGGGTAAGAACGAACAAAAAAATTATGGTAAATTATTTAAATAAAAAAAATAAAGAGGGTAAAAAAATATTTCTTTACGGAGCATCAACTAAAGGTAATACATTATTACAATATTATAATATAACGAATAAGATAGTTCCTTATGCAGCAGAAAGAAGTCCAGATAAATGGAATAAATATACAGTTGGAACTGGAATTAAAATCATAAGTGAGAAAAAAGCTCGAAAGTTAAAACCAGACTTTTTTTTAATTACACCTTGGGGTTTTGTAAATGAATTTAAGAAAAGAGAAATTAAATGGAGAAATATGGGTGGTAAATTTATAGTGCCTTTTCCAAAAATGAAAATAATCTGATGATAAAAAAAATTCTAATACTAGGAGTTACAGGACAAGATGGTTCACTGTTAGCTGAATATTTAGCTCAAAAAGGATATCAAGTATTTGGTTTAATCAGAAAATCTTCAAATCGTAATTATGATAATATTAAAAAAGTAATTAATAAAAAAAACTTTCAGCTTGTACAAGGCGATCTTTTGGACCCTGTTTCAATTGAAAATATTATTAGGAAAATAAAGCCCCAAGAAATATACAATTTTGCAGATCAGGATCATGTTAGATGGAGCTCTCAAATACCTATTTATTCTTTTGATATTACAGCTAGATCAGTTTTTAACATATTAAATTTAATAAAAATTCATTCGCCAAGATCAAAATATTTTCAACCTTTTTCTTCTAACATGTTTGGTGATACAAAAAAAACAAAGATAAATGAAAAGGATACTTTTAGTCCGTTAAGTGTTTATGCTCTTAGCAAAGTTACCGCTTTTTATATTTGTGAATATTTTAAAAGAGTTCATGAT
>MDSW01019881.1_pt1 | contig 11257 bp, 8 predicted proteins | sample 811171 | NCBI WGS metagenome assembly MDSW01 (sample SAMN05326641, study PRJNA326480) | marine metagenome | isolation source: seawater | place: Atlantic Ocean: North West | collected 2012
TATTTAAAAAATGGCGGAGAGAGTGGGATTCGAACCCACGATAGAGTAAACCCTATACACGCTCTCCAAGCGTGCGCCTTAAACCGCTCGGCCATCTCTCCTAAACAAAGATTTTTTTAATTTTTTTTTTCTAAATCTTTAATATTAATAAACTCACTTGATAAAAAATGATTGTTTTTTTTAATTTCTTCAAAAAAATTCCAGGCAATTACTAAAATTATATTATCTCTTCCACTTATTTGTTTTTTGGATTTTATAGGAATTTTTACACCTGGAACAAATTTATTATGTTTAAGCTTGTTATCTTCAATTATAAAATCAATTTCATTTGAAATTCCAAAAAAGTTCAGAGCTGTTGTAGCTTTAGCTGGAGAACCATAGCCTATAATTTTTTTATTTTTTTTCTTCAAATTTTTTAAGTTTTTAATTACATTTTCTTTAATTTTATAAACTTTTTCTCCAAATTTTTTATAAGTTTCGTATTCATTAATACCAAATTCATTTTCCTCATTGATCAAATTTTTTATACTTTGCTCAACTTTAATATTATGTCCTTTTTTTATATAAATTCTAATTGACCCACCATGTGTATTTATTTTTTCCGCCTTATAAATTGTTGCATTAAAATTCTTAAAGAAGTTTATTAAAGAAGTTAATGACCAATAATTATAATGCTCGTGATATATATTATCGAAAGTTAGATCTTTGATTGTATTTAATAAATATTGAACCTCAATTATAATTGTTCCTTTTGGTTTCAAAATACTCAGCATACATTCTGTCATTTCTTTAAGATTATCAGCGTGTGCAAATACATTTGATGCTAAAATTAAATCAGCATTTTTTTTTATATTTTTTAAATTTTTTTTATTTAAAAAACCATTAAAAGTTTTAATTTTATTTTTGTTAGAAATTTTTGCTAAATTTTTTGCTGGCTCTATTCCCAAAAGATTTTTAAAATTTCTATCTTTAAAAGGTTTTAGGGCAACTCCATCATTGCTGCCCACATCTAAAATATATGATTTTTTAGGTTTAAGTTTAAATTCTTTAATATATTTTTCTGAAGCTTTAATAAAATGCTCTCTAAAAGTTCTAGAAGTTGAAGATGTATATAAATAGTTAGAAAACATTTTTTTTGGATTTATTGCTACTGATAATTGGCAGTTGTGACATAAACTACAATAGTTGAGCTCTAAAGGATAAAGATCTGCTTTTTCATTTTTTTTTTGAAGAAGGTTGTTGGCTAAAGGTTGATATCCTAACGAAACAACTCTTTTTAAATTATTATTTCCACAAGATCTACATTCAAATTTATAACAACTTAATAATAAGTCTTTTTCTTTTTCATCAACAAAATTATGTTTAATTGTATGCGTGATACCATAATTTTCATGTTCTCTCTCTCCTCTTACTAAATTTAAAAAAGTAGTATCTTTTGTAAACACCATTGTATGAGCGACATTTGGTTTTATTATTGAAATCTGACCTTCGTTTACTACCTGTGTAATTTTTGGAGAATTAGGATTTAAAATATCTTGAAATATTTCAATTATTTGACCTTTGGTAAATAAACATTTTTGTTCCTGTTGAGGATGATAATGATTTGCCCTTAAAGTTCCTTTTTTTGAATCTATCAAACCAACCATATTGATTGGTTCTGTTAACTCGAAATTGCTTATTTTTCCTCTCGAATCTATAAATTCATCAGTTCCGTCTTTAACATGTTCTAATTCTTTTATTAAATTTTGTTTCGACCATTTAGAAATCATTTCTTTAATGCTCTCATCTAAGGAATAAAGAAATTCAAATCCAGTGTCTGTAATTTTTTTATTTGAAAGTGAAAAACCCATATTGGGTACTTCATCGTTTGTTTCTTTAATCTCAACTTTTGGATTGTATTTTTTACATATTTCAGCAACTTCTTTCACTGAAACAGTATCTTTTGTTAAGTTATAAAGTTCCTTGGATATATCACTTCTTTCCTCTATAAACTTGAAGCATCTTGCAACGTCAATAACTGGTACTAGACTTTTGATTTGCCTGCCACCTGCAAAAAGTTTTAAGGTTCCATCATGAGATGTAATTTTTGAAAATAAATTTGTCATTATGTCAAGTCTAGTTGTGTCAGTTGAATATCCATAAACTGAACCTAATCTCAATATAACATAATTTTTTCCGGATGATTTTAACTGTTTTTCGTTTAAATCTTTTGATTTTCCATATGAGAGTCTAGGGCAAGTCTCATCATTTTCATCAATATTTTTTTTCACTTCTTCTAAACTCTCATATACAACATGGGAGGATGGCATGATAATTTTACATTTTGCACTAATTACATCTAAAATATTTTGAGTTCCTTCTACTGCAACTTGGTGAATTTCTTTCTCTTTGTCTTCATTTGACTCACTTTTAACCCTAGGAACTGAAGTTATACCTGCTAAATGATGTACTACATCGGCATCATGACAATATTTTTTGATTAAATCTTTATCTAAAATATTACCATGTACAAAATTCATATTCCAATTCCTAATTTGATTAACTCTTTCAGAAATAAATCTATTATCAATTACTGTAATTTGGTCATTCCAGCTGTAACCAGAATATATTTTACAAAGTTCTGTCCCTATATATCCTAAACCACCTGTAATAACGATTTTTTTCATTTTAATATTTCAAGTTTATATATTTTATAAGATAACTTATATTAGTATTTCAAAATTTATCAAAAAAATTTATTTTTTATCCTGTTTAATGTTTTTTTTTGCCTATTAAAAAATCTTTTAAAAATACTAAACTTCTTGTCTCTTTTTGCTAATATTGGATAGTTGAAAATATGATCCCAAACTTTACCATTATTATTTTCTGCCCACTCACATTCGCTGGCTGAAAATTTGTAAGCTTTATTAATCTTTGAAATAATTGAAAATACGCTTTGACATCCTCTCATGCCTTTAAAATATTTATGATTTTGAAATTTTGAAATACTATCATCAAATAGATGCGTATTTTCATTTGCAGAATTCCACTGTTGCAAAAAATTATTTGAAAAACTACTCTTTTTTATAAAAAAAGTTCCTCCCCATATTTGATAAGATTTAAAAATTTCTGAGTCTTCAGTTATAGAAAAGTATTTAAATACATCGCCTTTCGAAAATTCATATTCATAATATTTTTGATATTTGTAATTTTTTTTTAGTAACTCCTTTGGTGGCTCAGAATAATCAAATACCACCATGTTATTCTCAATTGTTTTTTTTATATATTCCTCTAACCTCCAAACTCCAGAGTTATTAAGGTGATTTCCAATATCAGAATAGTGCAATATAGAACCATCCGGCATATCTTTTAAAGTCCTAGAGATTATCTCTGGTCTCCAAATATCAAATCCATAATATCGATTTCTACCACCATTTTTGAATAGTTGTTTTAGTCTTATTTTTAATTCATCACTAAAATCATTTGGTCTAAATACTTTTATTTCTTCATAAAAATTCATACTTTTTGCTTGTGATAAAAATCTGTTTACACTCAAGTCAAGATCTTCGCTTGCAAAGGAACAAAGATAAATTTTATTTTTCATTGTGTTGAATTGTTGTGAATGGCCATTCTAAACTTGCAGTATATTTTTTAAACCAAAATGACAAATATCTTTCTGCTAAATATGCATATAATCTTTGAGTCCTGTAACCTTCCAAATTTTTAAACCCAAATAATTCCTCACATCGTTCCAACCAAGGAAAAAGTGTATTAAACCACTTGTCGTGAATTTTGGGTTTAGCAATAAACATTATATGTGGATTATAATAAGTTTTTGTATGGACGTATTCATAAAAATCACTACGATCTGATTTATCTAAAACACTAATTGCTTTATCTAAATTTCCTGTTCCATGATGCAAATCAAAATGTAAAGCAATGGTTTGCTGATCGATGTCAAAAAAAATTGAGGGATTTTTTAATAAATTTTTAAAACCTTTTTTTATTATGGTCATTTTTTTTAATTTATTTACATGTATAGGTTGACAAATAATGGAGTCGTATTTATTCCACTCTAGTTGACTTTGCTTAATTATTGCATTCAAATAATTATCTTTATCGATTTTTTTATTTGTAAATGCTTTATCAATCCAAAATCTTCTTTTTTGACAAAACCCAATCCAATTATCACTATTTATATCTAGTTTATTTTTCCAAAACCAATAATGAAAGGTAAGTTCAGAATAATATTCTTCTTTGTAAAAAATATTATCTCCACTGTCGCATCTATAATAATTTCCTGGAAAATTATTTTTACCAACTGCTGCTAAATTATAATCAGAGTTTTCAAGGTATTCCAATCTCTTGTCAGTAACACAATAAATTTCTAAATTATTCATGATATAAATTAAATTTTAATTGTAGATATATCTAAATTTTAATAATAATTCTATTTATAGATGAACTTTAAATTAATAAGAAAAATTGCTGGGGCTCTTGGATATAAACTTTTTGACAAAAATTACGTAAAAAATAATAGATTATGCGGTAAATACTCAGACCTAAATATTAAAAACATATTAAAATCTTTTTTTGATAAAAAAATTATAAACTCATTAATTCAAATAGGTGCTAATGATGGTAAAAGTTTTGATGATTTGTCTTTTTTTATCAAAAAATATCAAACTAACTCAATTTTAGTTGAACCAATACCTGAACATTTTGATGAATTGAAAATAAATTATTCTCAATTAAAAAATGTTAATCTTGAAAATGTTGCCATATCTGAAGACAAAGAAAAAAAATACCTGTATTCTGTAAAAAAAAAATTTAGAGATATTTATGGTGGTCATGCTAAAGCTATAAGTTCTTTTAACTTAGATCATTTATTAAAACACGGAGTAAGGAAGGGGCATATTGAAAAATTATTTGTCAACTCTCTCTCTGTTGAAAAATTATTTGAAAAATATAAATTAACAAATATTGATTTATTTTATGTTGATGCTGAGGGATACGATGGAGAAATTGTTTTAAGTTTTTTAAAAAATTCTTTCGAATGTAAAATCATTATATTTGAGTATATTCATATAAAGAATAATTTATTAGAAAAATTACTTGAAGAGCTGAAAGTTAAAAAATTTAGAATTTTTCCTATTAATGAGAATTTAGTATGTATGAAAAATAATATTGAATTTACAATTTAAAACTATTCAATAATATAATCATTGTATTTTTTTTTATTTTCAATCAAATATTCAGGGAATGTATCATCTATAATCACTTTTTCGTAAAGGTGCCCTCTTTCAAACAGATCTTGTTGTTTTTCAATTTTACTTTTTATTACTTGAATCGACGAATATCTATCCTCAGAAAATTCAGAATGGGCAAAAGTTTTAAGTTTTAACGAAATTTTTTCTGGTGGCATAATATTATTAAAGTGCCAACCGGCTTTATTAAAAACTTCTATGCTTTTTTCCTTATAAAATTTAAGAAAGCTATATTTTAAATTTTTTGATTTTATATTTTGCCTCATAAAATCGATTGATTTTAAATTTTTTTTTTTACAAACTCTAGTACCTTCCCAGGGTGTTTCATATTTATTAAACAGATTGAATTTATAATTGAAACAATCTAGAAAAAAAATTCCATATTTTTTATCTAATTGAAAATTTTTTAGCTTTTCGGGTTTAGGTATTTCATCTGGATCAGAAAAAAAAATATAATCTTCAGGTTCTACAAAATTTAAACTTTTAAGTAAAAATTCTCTTTGATGAGCTTGGTTTTGCCATATATTATTTTTTTTAGGAAAAGGCTCTTCCAAAACAAAATGCTTAATTTTATTTTTATTATAATTTTTTAAATATTCAAAATTAATATTTTTTTTATTGTTTCTATGATCATATTTAGATTCACAAATAATAAAGTAATCAACAACATCATGTAAAATATTATATCTTAAATCAAACATAAAATTGTTGTCGAAGAAAGTTATACAATCATAAATTTTATTTTTCATTATTTAACCAATTATCTAATATTTCCATATTTAAACAAGTTTCATCAATATCCAATCCCGGGTATTCAATTTTAAAATTATTTTCTAATATATTTTTCGAAATTTTTTCGATTTCATAAGCATAAATATTTTCTTTTGCATCGATATTAAGAACTTTATTGTATTTTCCACTTATAATTATTTTTGATGGATTTCCATGCCAACTATCTTCAATGGTAATTTTACCCTTATTTCCTTCAATAATTGTTTTTTTTCCAATATCTTCAATGAAAGATGTTCCTATATAAGACTCGAAATTGTTATCAAAACTTAATTTAGCATATGAATTTATATCTACTCCCGTTTCATAAAATTCTAATTTTTTTTCTTCAACTTTAACTTCGCTATACTTTGATTTAAGAGATGCAATTAATAAACTCATGGACGATGGATAACAACCTAAATCAAGTATTGCTCCACCTCCAAGTTTTTTATTGTACAGTCTATTATTTTTGTTTATTTTTTTTCCAAAATTAAATCCAAAAAAATATTTTTTTTTCATTATATTTACTCCAAAAAAAGACTTCATACTTAATAAATTTCCAATATAATTATTTCTGATTAGTTCTATAATTTTTGTTGTTTGTGGATGAAATCTGTACATAAATGCCTCAGCAAAAAAAATTTGCTTTTTATCTAAAATATTTTTTACACTTTTAATTTGTTCAAAATTTACAGTTGCTGGCTTCTCTACAACTACATTTTTATCAAGATTCAAACATTCAATTATGTGTTCATAATGTAGAGAGTGTGGAAGAGTTATATATATTATATCAATATCTTTGGATTGAATTAAATCAATATAATTTTCGAAACAATATTTTTCATTTATAGATAAATCCTTTTTAAATTTCGATAATTTATTTAAATTTTTGCTTGCAATTCCTTTAATTATAGCATTATCAACGTATTTAAATCCATCAATAAACTTTTCGGCAATATTTCCAAGACCAACTATGCCCCAGTTTACTTTTTCCATTAAATTATTCCTTTTTGATTTTTAGCACTCCTATAAAAGCTTCTTGCGGTATTTCTACTTTACCGAATTGTTTAGCTCTTAATTTTCCTTTTTTTTGTTTCTCTAATAACTTTCTTTTCCTATCTAAAGCTCCACCACCATGAATCTTTGTTAACACATCTTTTTTAAAACCCTTTATAGTTTCTCTAGCAATAATCTTCCCTCCTATTGCTGCTTGGATTGGAATCATAAAGTTATGCCTTGGAATTAAATCTTTTAATTTTTCACAAACTTCTCTTCCTATTATTTGAGCAAAATCTTTATGTACCATCATTGCAAGTGCATCAACTGGTTCAGTATTTACCAGTATTGATAATTTTACAAGATCTCCTTCTCTATAACCCAAAACTTCGTAATCAAAACTTGCATAACCACTCGTCATTGATTTTAATCTGTCATTAAAATCAAAAACAACTTCATTTAAAGGTATTTCATAATTTAATACTGCTCTATTTCCAGAATAGGTTAAATTTGTTTGAATACCTCTCTTATTTTGACAAAGCTTAATTATAGCTCCAAGATATTTATCTGGTGTAATTATAGTGGCCTTTATCCATGGTTCTTCAATATATTTAATGAATGTTGGTTCAGGAAGGCCAGAGGGATTTTGTAGTTCTAAAATTTTTTCATTGTTTAAATAAACTTTATAAACTACCCCAGGTGTTGTGGTAATAAGATTAATATCAAATTCTCTTTCTAATCTTTCTGTTATAATTTCTAGATGCAATAATCCTAGAAAACCACATCTAAAACCCAAGCCAAGTGCAGAGGATGACTCTGCCTCATAAGAAAAGCTGGCATCATTTAATTGAAGTTTTGCAAGTCCATCTTTCAATTTTTGGTAGTCAGAGCTATCAACTGGAAATAATCCACAAAAAACTACAGGCTTGCTAGGTTTAAATCCTGGCAAAGCTTTTTCTAATGTATTGTTTGCATCGCAAATTGTGTCTCCTACTTTTGTATCAGAAAGATTTTTAATTCCTGTAATTATAAATCCAATTTCACCAGTATTTAATTCATTTATATCTTTTGCTTTAGGGGTAAATACACCTACTTTTTCAACTGTATACTCTTGATTAGTTGACATCATTTTTATTTTCATATTTTTATAAATTTTACCATCAATAACCCTTACCAGAGTAACGACTCCAAGATATGTGTCGTACCAACTATCTACCAATAAGCACTTAAGAACATTATTAATTTTTCCCTTTGGTGGAGGAAGGTGATTTACAATTGTTTCCAATATGTCCTCTATTCCTTCTCCTGTTTTTCCAGAACACGGAATGGCATTATTAGTTTCAATACCAATTACTTCTTCTATTTGCTTTGTGGTTTTGTCTAAATCCGAGGCCGGGAGATCGATTTTGTTTAGTATTGGTACAATTTCGTGATTCATATCAAGCGCTTGATAAACGTTTGCAAGTGTTTGTGCTTCAACTCCCTGCGTACTATCAACAATAAGTATAGATCCTTCACATGCATAAAGTGATCTACTTACTTCATAACTAAAATCAACATGTCCAGGAGTATCAATAATATTTAAAATATATTCTTTACCATTTTTTGATTTATAATTTAATTTAACTGTTTGAGCTTTAATTGTTATTCCTCTTTCTCGCTCTATGTCCATGGAGTCTAAAACTTGAGCTTTCATTTCCCTATCTGTTAACCCGCCACATTTATGAATTATTCTATCTGCAATTGTAGATTTGCCGTGATCAATATGTGCGATTATTGCAAAATTTCTAATATTATCGATGTTATGCATTAAGATCTTAATTTAGCACTAGCTTTTTCTTCAACATTAGAAATAATTTTCTGTGAAATGTCATTTAAATCTTTTTCGTTTAAAGTTTTAAAGTCTGATTGAATAGTAACTTTTAAGGCTATAGATTTTTTATCTAATGGTATATTCTCACCTTTGTAAACATCAAAAATTTTAACGTTTTTTATCAATGATTGATCAACATTTGAAATAATATCGATTAACTCTTGTGCTTTAAAATCTTTTTTAACTACAAAAGCAAAGTCTCTATCTGATTTTTGATATTCTGAAAAAATTATTGTTGGTTTTTCTTTTTTATTTTGATTTTTATAATTAACTAAATTCTCTAAAAAAATCTCAAATCCATAAGTTTTATCAATAATTTTTGGATGAATTTCACCAAAATAGGCTAATAATTTTTGGTCCTTTTTTGTTATTACTGAACCAGATCTTCCTGGATGATAATACCTTGGAGTACTAGTGTCTATCCTAGTTTCATTTTTATCTACGCCCAGTTCAACTAAAGTTTGCACGACATCTTTTTTGATACCGTAAACATCTAATAGATTCTCTTTTCTAATACCACAAATAACGGTTTTTTGCTGACCTGGTTTATTTCCAGTAAAAGAAGGGCCAATTTCAAATAAAGATTGATTTTCAAAACCTCTATCAATATTTTTTTTTAAAAAATAAATTAAATTTGGATAAAGAGAACTTCTTAAAACATTTAAATCTGAACTTATTGGATTTACAATTTTTACTTCTTGAGCATTTTCTCTAAAACTATTATTAATTTTTTGGTCTGTAAATGACCAAGTAATTGCCTCTAAATATCCTTTTGAAGCAATAGATCGCTGAGCTAAATGAAAATGTCTTTGAAAAAAATCTAGGGTAGGTTTTAATCTTTTTTTTTCAGGTTCAAATGATTGGATTTTATCAAAGCCTTTAATTCTTATTATCTCCTCAACTAAATCAATTTGGCCATGTATGTCTGGTCTCCAACTTGGAACTTCTACACTAAGAGCTTTGCCTTTTTTTTTAATTTTAAAACCTAAATCTTCCAAAATTTTAATTATTTCAACAGTTTTTATTTGTATTCCAATTGTTTTAGAGGCAAGATTTGGATCAAATAGTATTTTTTTAATCTCTATTTTTTTTGTAGATTGAATATCTATTTTTGATACTTGACCTCCACAAATTTTCAATATCATTGCAGAAGCTTTTTCAAGTCCTATAGAAACAGAATTTGGATCAATTCCCCTTTCAAATCTAAACTTTGCATCACTATTTAAGTCCAATTTTTTTGCAGTTTTTCTTGTGATTTCGGGATCAAAATAAGCTGATTCTAAAAAAATGTTTTTTGTATTTAGTTCCGTTCCTGATCTTGTGCCACCTATTATTCCCCCCAAACCTAAGACTCCTTGATGATCTGAGATAACACACATGCCATCATCTAATTTATAATCTTTATTATCTAAAGCTTTAAAACTTTCACCCTGTTTAGAATTTCTTACGATTATTCCTTTATTTATTTTATCTAAATCATAAGCATGCAATGGTCTATTTAAATCAAACATTACATAATTAGTTATATCTACCACTGCTGATATTGGTCTTAAACCCAATGAAAGAATTCTATTTTTTAACCAATCTGGGCTTTCTTGATTTTTAATATTTTTAATAAGACAACTTCCAAATATCGTGCAAGCTTGCTTTTTACTTTTTTCTATCTTTACTTTTAAATTTTGCTGAACAGTTTTTTTTATTTTACCAAATTTATTTTCTATTAGTTTTCCGTATCCACTAGCTGAGAGATCTCTTGCTATTCCTCTAATACCTAAACAATCTGGTCTATTTGGAGTTATTGATAATTCAATTACATTTTCTGAGTTATTCTTAAAATAGCTTTTTCCTATTTTTTTTTCATATTTTTGATTTAATTCCACAATGCCATCGCTTTCATTTGATAAATTCAGTTCCGACTCTGAGCAAAGCATTCCATAAGACGTTTCTCCCCTTATTTTTGAAACTTCTAGTTTCATATTATTTTTTGGAATTACTGATCCTGGTGGAGCATAAATAGTTATTAATTTATCTTTAGCATTTGGACCTCCACAAACAACTCTTACTAATTCTTTTTTTCCAATATCAACATGACATAGTTTTAATCTATCAGCATTTGGGTGCTTTTCTGCTTTAACAATTTTTGCAACTATAAAATCACTTAATTCATTTTTCACAGGCTCGACCTTTTCAACTTCCAAACCTGTACTATTTAATTTTTCAATAATTTGTGCTTCAGTTTTGTTCGTTTTTAAATGATCTTTAAGCCAATCTTTTGTAAATTTCATTTGCTTAAACCTCTGTAATTTGTTGGAACATCTAAGGGGTCAAACCCGTAATAATTTAACCATCTATAATCACACTCAAAGAATGA
>MDSW01192647.1_pt1 | contig 11256 bp, 11 predicted proteins | sample 811171 | NCBI WGS metagenome assembly MDSW01 (sample SAMN05326641, study PRJNA326480) | marine metagenome | isolation source: seawater | place: Atlantic Ocean: North West | collected 2012
ATGTTTTCTCAAGATATTATTGGTGAAAATTTATACTTAAACAACTTAATTGAATTTATCCAAGATAATTATACCACTACTAATGTTCTTAGCTATAATGGAGCAAGGGATGTCTTGTATGGATATATAGATAATAATAATGGGTCTGTATCCTGTGTTTATACAAACTATACAGTAAATAATGTTCCTACAAATGATCCAAGACCCATAGTTTACAGCGGGGGTATTGATTGTGAACATGTTTGGCCACAAAGTTTGTATCTAGGAACCTCCCCAATGAAATCTGATTTACATCATCTTAGACCTGCAAAATCAAATGTTAATTCATCTAGAGGTAATAAACCATATAATGAAATAGCAGATTCTGAAACTGATAATTGGTATTGGTTAAATTATTCTACTTCAAGTATACCATCATCTAATATAAATGAATATTCAGAAAGTAAGTCTGGAAATTTTGAACCCAGAGAAGATCGAAAAGGTGATGTAGCAAGAGCAATATTTTATTTTTATACTATATATAATAACGTAGCTGATGAAGATTTTTTTAATACTCAAAAAGATATTTTATACCAATGGCATAATCAAGACCCTGTAACAGATAGTGAAATAAATAGGACCTGGCAGATTGCTTCATATCAAAATAATATTCCTAATCCATTTATTGTAGATGAAAGCTTAATTTATAGAGCCTATTTTTTTAATACTGAATTAGGTGATGCTAATTTAGATAGTATTGTAAATGTGGTGGATGTAGTACTGCTGGTAAGTTATATTTTTGGAGAATCTAACTTATCAGAAGAGCAGTTTTTAAATGCAGATATTGATAGCAATTCAATTATAAATGTCAGTGATATAATTGCATTAATTGACATTATTTTATCATAAGGAGAATAATACTATGAAATTGATTTATTATATATTAATAGTGAGTTACTTATTTGGAGAAAATATGGAAAGTAAAATAATTACAACTGCATCAGGATTAAAATATGAGGATTTAATTGTAGGTACTGGGGAGTATCCAAAAACTGGAGATAAGGTTGTTGTGCATTATACAGGGAAATTAACAGATGGCTCAATATTTGATAGTTCTGTTGAAAGAAATCAGCCTTTTACATTCCCTATTGGTAAAGGAAGAGTAATTAAAGGTTGGGATGAAGGGCTTTCTAATATGAAAATTGGTGGAAAAAGGATTTTAACTATTCCATCTGATTTAGCGTATGGAGAAAGAGGAGCAGGAGATAGAATTCCTCCAAACTCAATATTGATTTTTGAAGTTGAGTTGATTGATATAGTAAAACCATTTATTGATAAAGATTTTGAATTACCAGGAGAAGAAACTTTAACTGAAAGCGGTATGATTATGATCGATCATATCATTGGTGAAGGAGAAAAACCCAAAACCACACAAATAGTTATTGTTCACTATACTGGGAAACTAGAAAATGGAACAAAATTTGATAGTTCGCATGATAGAGGGAAACCATTCGAATTTCCACTTGGTATGGGCAGGGTGATTAAAGGATGGGATGAAGGCTTATCCTCTATGAATGTAGGAGGAAAAAGAACATTAATAATACCTCCATATCTAGGTTATGGAGAAAGAGGGGCCGGTGGCGTAATTCCACCTAATGCAACATTGGTTTTTGAAGTAGAATTATTGGGGATTAAAAAATAATTTAAATGAAAAAACTACTGCTTTTTTTTGTTCTTTTTATTCTAAGCTGTAATTCAGATAAAATAAACTGGTCTAATAAAAATGTAAGTGATTTCTTAAATAGTGCAAGAGATCAAAAAACAATGTTATATTTTTATACAGATTGGTGAGGTCCTTGTTCAATGCTGGATGCAAATACATTTTCAAATTCTAATGTAATTAATTTTATTCAAGAAAACTTTATAGCTTTTAAAATAAATGCTGAGACAAAAATTGGAAAAAATCTATTTGAACAATATAAAGGGACCGGATATCCACTTATAGTTTTTATTGATAACAATAATAATGAATTAGATAGATTTTATGGGTATTATTCACCAGATAATTTTATTTCAAAATTAAAAAATATTGATAGTGGTATAAACACATTCCCTGATTTATTGGCTAAATATAAATTAGGTGACCAAAGTGCAGAGACAATGTTTAATCTTGCAGTTAAAGCCACAGATAGAGGAAATGATAGTTTAGCAAAAATTTTATACAGCAATGTTATCAAACATAAAAATGTATCACTAGATATGTTTCATCGTTCTCATTTAGCATTAGGAATTCAATCACTAAAAAATGATGATTTATTGCTTATAAATTATCTTAATATTTATCCTGAATCACCTTTGTTAAAAGATGCTGTAAATTATTTGCTTAACTATTATTATATGAAAGGTTTAATTCAACAAGAATTAGATTTATATAATAAGTATATAGAACAATTTAAAAATGACTATTTATTTTTAAATCAATATTCATGGAGAATGACTGAATTAGAAACCAATTTAGATAAAGCACTTGATATGATTAATTTATCAATAAAAATATTTAAGGGCGATGCTAAACAAAAGGCAATGATTTTAGATACAAAAGCAGAAATTCTATGGAAACAAAATCTGCATAATGATGCAATTATAATAATTAATGAAAGTATAGAATTAGATTCAGGAAATCAATATTATATAAATCAGAAAAAGAAATTTTTAGAATCAATCAATTAAAAAAGGAACTACAATGCAAGTAAACATCAACACTAATAAAGGAACTATTAAATTAAATCTATTTTATAACGAAGCACCAATAACTGTGGCAAATTTTATAAATTTATCAAAAAGAGGGTTTTATAATAACTTATCATTTCATAGAGTAATCGATGACTTTATGATTCAAGGGGGTTGCCCATTAGGAACTGGGACAGGTGGACCTGGGTACCAATTTAATGATGAATTTCATCCAGATAAAAAACATGATAAACCTGGAATTCTTTCTATGGCCAATGCTGGACCAGGAACAAATGGTAGCCAATTTTTTATTACACATATAGCTACACCGTGGCTTGATAATAATCATACTGTTTTTGGAGAAATTTCAGATTCAAATGACCAAAATGTTGTAAATAGTATTGTTCAAGGTGATACAATTAATGATATAGAGGTTGTAGATAATTTGCCAAACGATGAAAAAATTAATGATCACTTGGAAGCGTGGAATAAAATTTTAGATCAAAACAATTAATGATGCTTTAAAAAGCTATGTAATTCATTAAAATCTGCAATTATATAATCAGCTGCTTGTAAATATTGTTTTTCTATTGATCCTTCTAGGGCAATAACAAAACATCCTGCAGCTTTACCTGATTTAATTCCCTGTACAGAATCTTCAATAACAATACATTCGTAAGATTCTAAATTCAAATACTCCATTGCCTTTAAATAGGGTTCAGGATTGGGTTTGTGCAATTGAGTATGTGTTGAATTAATCATTAAATCAAATTTTTTCTCTATTGATAATAATTTATTAATATGTGTAACTAATTCTGGACCCGTGGATGTAACTAAAGCTAATTTATACCGTTCATTCAAAATTTTATAAACATCCTCAAACCCAATCATGTATTCTAATTTTTCAGTAAATGTCTGTTTTAAAAATTCTCTGCCTTGATTAATTAACTTACTTCTTGGGATATTAATATCAAATTTAGAATATACTAAATCATAAAATTGTTTTTCAGTACAACCCTTAATATATAGCCAATCAGAATCAGAAAATTTAACACCATACTTAGATAATAATTTTTCTTCAGATTGAAAATATAACTTTTCAGAATCAATTACAACACCATCCATATCAAATAAAATAGCTTTAATTTTTGAATTAAAAATCTGATTCATATTTTTATTTTATTGTTATTAATAATACTCCACAAATTGCAAACAATATTGACATAACCCTTACTTTAGAAATTTTTTCTTTTAAAAATATATACGATAATATAATAATAAATATTACTGATGTTTGGCCTATAATACTAGCTACTGGAGGTTTTTCTATATTTGCATAACCTATAATCCAAAAGCTCAAAGCTATAAAAGTCCCTAAACCAGAACTTACAATTATTTGTAAAATCATTTTAGATTTTAACAATGGTTGCAAGATTAATAATTTATTTTTTTGTAATACAAAAACAATCCATGCTACAATAAAACCTGGGAACAATCTAAATGCTGTCACCCACAACTGCATTGATATAGAATCTGTTGTTTTTTCTAATACGGGTTTTATAAGGACAATACCAAAACTACTTAACAAAATTGCTATTATTTGAATTATCATTCCTCGTTTTTTTATTAAAGGATCAATTTCCTGAAGATCATTTTCATATGAAATAATCAATAATGAAATAATAACAATAGCAAAACCAGTAAGTTGTTGCAATGTTAAAATAGTGCCTAAAAATAAAATAGAAAAACAATAAATAACAGCAGGCTCAAAACAATTCATAATGGCGATACGATTTGCTCCAATTTGACTTAAAGCATAGATAAACAAAATATCTCCAATACCCATTCCCAAAATTCCACTAATAAATATTTTAAAATAATCACTATATTCAAAATCGCTATACCATAGAGGAATATCTAAAAACATAAATAGTAATAAAAAACTAAATAAGGCTATGGAGTTTTTTAATGCTGTAATTAAAATGGGGGATAATGTATTACTGGCTGATTTAAATATAATGACAGCAATGCTCCAACACAACGCTGCAGATAGTGCAGATAATTCTCCAAAATAACTGCTAATCATTATTTAATTCATCAATATAATACATACCTTTTAAAGTTAAATTCATATCAAGAACATGATTCATAGTTAGATGGGGTGATAATAATTTAGAAAATCCTCCTGTTAATATTAGAGTATATTTATCATCACATTCTTTTTTAATCCTTTTAATCATACCCTCTACCTGATCTATAGCACCAAACATAATGCCTGATTGTATATTTTCTTTAGTATCTATTCCAATAACTTTATCTGGAACTTGTAAATCTGTTTTAGATAATAGTGCAGCATTATTAATCAAATAATCAGCTGAAGTTTTGATTCCTGCTCCAATTGCACCTCCAATAAATTCATGATTAACGTTAATAACATCATACGTTGTTGCAGTCCCAAAATCAACAATAATTGCTGGACAATTATATAATTTTAATGCTGCAAACATATTACATATTCGATCATTGCCAACAGTTTCAGGATGCGTAACTTTTAGTACTAAATTAGTTGTTTTATAATCTATTAATCGAATTTTGTTTATATTTTTAGATTTAAGATAACTTACATACTCCTTAGTGAGGTCTGGGACCACCGAACTAATTACGATTTTATTTACCTTTTTAGATAAATCATTGCCAATATGATTATGCAATTGATTGATTTCATTGATACGAAATCGATTAATCGTTGATTCATCTTCAAATAAACCACAAGTTATAGATGTGTTTCCTATATCAATAGCTAGTTTCATAATACTTGTACTGCACCATCATATAAAATTTTTTGTGATTCTTTTTTTATAACAGCTTGTCCATTGCTATTAATTTGAGTAAAAACTCCAGAAATATTTTCACTATTAAATTTAAATTGTACATTTTGATTGATATGTGAACAATGTTTCATCCAATCACAACTAATAGTATCATAGTTGCAATTACTAATTAAATCATCTAATTCGTTTAATATAGTCGCTAACAATGGCTCCCTTTGAATTGTATTATTATTAATTATTTTAAGGGATGTGGCATGACCTGTTAATTCAGGAGGAAAATCTTGAGGTGCTTCATTCACATTTATTCCAATACCTATATTAAACAAATAACCTGTTTTACATTTAACAGATTCAATTAAAATTCCAGCTAATTTTTTATTATTATAAACAATATCATTTGGCCACTTAATCTGAAGTTCAATCCCAGAAAATTTTTTTATTCCTTTAACAATAGCCAAAGGTATGGCAAGAGAATGAAAATTTAATTTATCAAAAACTTGATTTAATAAAAAAGAGCATGCAATGCTTTTGTTAGGAGTAGAAAACCAAGAATTGTTATGACGTCCTTTGCCTGAAGTCTGATTATCAGTTATAACAAATAAATTTTTTTGAAATGTTTGATTATATAATTCCCAAATATCTTCATTGGTAGATTTAGTAACTGGATAATAGTTCATATCAAAATTAAAATTTTTTGTTCTCATATTGGCTTCTAATAAATTAACAAAAAACATTTTTAAAATTCACCATATTCCTTTTTAATAGTATCGCAAATTTCACCTAGAGTACATGAATTTTTTATACAATTAATTATATGAGGAATTAAGTTTTCATCATCTTTAATAGAAGTTGATAGTAAATCTAAACTGTTCTTGACATTATCTGATAATCTTGTTTTTTTAAATTGAGTCAATCGTTTTAATTGAGAATCAATTGATTTTTGATTAATTTCTAATATTGAATTATTTTCTTGTATAGCTGAATTTGTAAACTTATTAACACCAACAATAATTTGTTCATTATTATCAATTGATTTTTGATATTCAAAAGCTGAGTCAGCAATTTTATTTTGTTGAAAATTATTTTCAATTGCAGAAATAGCTCCACCCATTTTATCAACTTGATCAATTAGCAATAGAGTTTTATTTTCAATTTCTTTTGTTAAACTTTCAATATAGTATGATCCAGCAAGAGGGTCTGTAACATCGGGAAGCCCTGTTTCATATGCTAAAATTTGCTGTGTTCTTAATGCAGTTTGTGCTGATTGTTCAGTTGGTAATGCAAGTGCTTCATCTTTAGAATTTGTATGCAAAGATTGTGTCCCCCCCAAAATAGCTGCTGTTGCTTGCATTGTAGTTCGAATAATATTATTATCAATCTGTTGAGCTTGCAATGTAGAACCAGCAGTCTGCGTGTGAAATCTACACATTAACCCTTTTTTATTAGTAACATTAAATTTTTCTTGCATGATATTTGCCCAAATTTTTCTTGCAGCCCTAAATTTGGCAATTTCTTCAAAAAAATTATTATGGCTATTAAAGAAAAAACTCATTTTCTGAGAAAAAATATTAACATCTAATCCTTTATCTATAGCTGCCTGGGTATATGCAATAGCATTAGAAAATGTGAAGGCTAATTCTTCAACTGCTGTAGCTCCTGCCTCCCTAATATGATATCCTGAAATAGATATAGTATTCCAATTTTTCATATGTTTACTGCAATATTCAAAAACATCTGTAACCAATTTCATACTTTGTTTTGGTGGATATATATATGTACCTCTTGCTATATATTCTTTTAAAATATCATTTTGTAGCGTTCCTTTTAATTTTTGAAGAGGAATCTTATTTTCTTCAGCTAGAACAATTAAAAAAGACAGTAGTACTATAGCTGTAGAATTAATGGTCATTGAAATAGATACCTTATCTAATGGGATATCTTTTAATAGTATCCTCATGTCTTCAATTGTAGAAATAGGCACACCTACTTTACCTATTTCACCTGTAGATAATTCATGATCAGAATCATATCCAGTTTGCGTTGGTAAATCAAAGGCAATTGACAATCCAGACACACCTTGATTTAATAAATAATGATATCTTTCATTACTTTTAGAGGCTGAAGAAAAACCTGCATATTGACGCATTGTCCATAATTTATCCTTATACATCTTTGGATAAATACCAGATATAAATGGATATTCACCTGGATTATTATTACCATAATATGATTTTAACAAAATATTTGAAGTAGTTTTATGTTTTTTCCTATTTTTTTCAGTCATATTATAAATTTACCTCACTAGGAATTATAATCACTGAGAAATTTTTCAGACCAAGAATTAAAATTACTATCTTGAATAGCAGATTTAGCTTCTTCAATTAAATTAAAATAGAATGATAAATTATGTTGAGTAGCTATTCTACACCCTAATATTTCCTGAGTTTTAAATAAATGATGTAAATATGCTTTAGTATATTTTTGAGAAATAGGGGATTGATTGTTTTTATCAATTAAGCTTATATCATCTTTATATTTTGCATTTCTAATATTGACCTTTCCATGCCGTGTAAACAATTGACCATTTCTAGCATTTCTTGTTGGCATAACACAATCAAACATGTCAACTCCTAGAGATATACAATTAATAATATCTTCTGGAGTTCCAACACCCATTAAATATCGTGGTTTCTCTTTGGGCATAATGCCATCTAATAATTGTACAACATTAAGCATTTCATCTTTAGGTTCACCAACTGCTAATCCTCCAATAGCATACATTGCAGCATCTAATTCCATTAATTCTTCTGCAGATTGGAGCCTAAGTTTTTCATGTGTCCCCCCTTGTATAATAGGAGAAATAAATTGTGAATGTTTATATTTTGGCCCAACACTTTTCAAATGATCCAAACAACGCTTCGCCCATTTTGTTGTAATTTCAACTGCTTTTTTATGTTCTTTAATTTCTGCATTTGCATCAGGACATACATCTAAAACCATCATTATATCTGATCCAATACTTCTTTGTATATCTATAATTTTTTCAGGCGTGAAATAATGACTACTACCATCTAAATGTGATTTAAATTTAACCCCATTATCATCAATTTTTCTAAAGTCTGCTAAACTATATATTTGAAATCCACCTGAATCCGTTAAAATTGCACCATCCCAATCCATAAAATTATGGAGACCTTCAAATTTTTCTAAAATTTGAACTCCTGGTCTTAAATATAAATGATAGGTATTACTAAGAAGTAAATCATAATTTATTTTTTTAATCTCACTTGAAGATAATGTCTTGATAGCTGCATAAGTACCTATTGGCATAAAGCAAGGTGTACTAATACTTCCGTGGTCAGTTTTTAGTAAGCCAACTCTTGCTGATGTTTTATTACAAGAGTTTAATACATTAAAAAAAGACATTTATATTTAAAACTATTTTTTCTTAGCCGTAGTCTTTTTAGCTGTTGTCTTTTTAGCTGTTGTCTTTTTAGCTGTTGTCTTTTTAGCTGTTGTCTTTTTTGTTGTAGTTTTTTTAGCTGCTGTTTTTTTCTTTACAGTTTTCTTAGGGGTTTCTTGTTTAATAGCAGAAGCTTCTTCTTTAACTTTTTTCACAGTTGTTTTACTTTTAACCTTCATTAAAGAAGCTGCACGCAAAGCTTTAACTCGCGCCTTAGTTTTACGATGTTTTTTATTAGCTAATTTTTTCTTTTTATTCATTAATTCTCCAAAAATTATAATCTATTTATAAATAATAGACGCTAAATATAAATAATATTTCACATATTTATTCAATATTTAATCCTAATTCAATAAAAATTGAACTTCCTATTAACATCACATCTTCATCAATATCATAATGTGAACAATGTTGAGGAGTACTCATAATTTCTTTACCCTCTGGCAATGAGCCTAAAAAGAAAAAACACCCAGGAACTTTATTTGCAAAATAACTAAAATCTTCTCCACCCATAGATAAATAGGGCGATACAATCCCTTCCGGAATAATTTTATTTGCTGCTTTTTTTACATTATTTGTAATGTTGTTATCATTAATAACAGGCGGATATCCATCTTTATAATTTAATTGAATTTTAGCCCCAAAAGTTTGGCCAACTCCTTTACACATCTCATGCATTCTTTTTTTTATCAAATTTCTATTTTTTTGAGTATATGCTCTTGCTGTTCCTTTTAATATAATCTTGTCTGCAATTATATTGAAATTGTTTCCTCCATTAATTTGTCCAATCGTAATTACTGTACTTTCTAAAGGATTTACATTTCTACTAACAATTGTTTGAAGAGATTGAATCAAATATGAAGCTACAATGGTGGCGTCTACCGTGCCTTGTGGTGCAGCCCCATGACCACCAATTCCTTTAATTGATATAGTAAACTTATCTGCAGCTGCCATTACAGGACCGGACTTAATGCCTACAGTACCCGCTTTTTGATAATTCCAAACATGTAATCCATATATTTCATCAACATCATCAATCGCACCATCATCAATCATAAATTGTGCTCCACCAAAACCTTCTTCTGCAGGCTGAAAAATAAATTTGATATTACCATTTATCTGATTAATCTTTTTAGATAAAATCTCTGCTGCACCAAGCAAAATTGCAACATGGGCATCATGTCCGCATGCATGCATTATACCATCATTAATTGATTTATAGGGAACATCACTTGTTTCTTGAATTGGCAATGCATCCATATCTGCTCTCATAGCAATAGTCTTGCCTTTATACTTGCCTTTTAAAACACCAATTACACCAGTTTTCCCAATATTAGTCTGTACTTCAAAACCAAATTTTTCTAATTTTTCTGAAACAATTTTTGAGGTTCTAAATTCTTTAAATGATAGTTCTGGATGTTTGTGTAAATCCCGACGAGTTTCTATAATAGTATTTTTAATTTTCAGTACTTCTGGATTAATCAAAATAAACTAAACCAAATATGATTTTCATTTCATCAGTACTAAAAATTCCAAAATTAACCCAATCATCAGTATCATTATAATATGTAGCTCTAGAGATTAACCCTTGATTTTGTTGAATTACCAAAGGAGGGTCTAGTTCTAATATCGGAGGATGCTCATAGTCTAGAGCTGTATATATTAATTCTTCTTCACCATCAGGGTGTAAAATAAGAATATCAAACCTCGTCATTAATTGATGAGCATGAGAAAACAACTGAAAAATATTCAAATTTGTCGTTCCTTGTGGAGGATCTATATTTACTGAGTCCAAAATTTGATTTGCAGAAAATATTTTATTTAATGTTGTCTCTTGATGAGGAGGTAAATTAATATTATTATCATTTAATTGTAATATCCCTGCTTGATGTTCAACTTCAGAAGGTAGTATTGTATGAACATTAAAATAGACTTCTCCCTGAATAATATTATCAGTATAATTAAAATAATGAGGATTTAAATCAAACCCATAGTTTGAATCAAATTTAAGTGCAACACCTTCAGGTAGAGAGTAATCCCAAAAAGGCCACTGTGTTCCAAAAACAAATGTATGCTGTTGTAATGTTGTCAAATTTTCAATCATAGACATAACATCATTGTTTAGGTATGCTATATGTACATCTCTTAATTCATATGGTTGAGGAGCTGAGCCAAAATAATCCTCGGGAAATTGATAAGCAATAAAATGATGAGTTCCTGGAGCCATTGACATTTCTACTCTATTAATAAAAA
>MDSW01001290.1_pt1 | contig 11255 bp, 11 predicted proteins | sample 811171 | NCBI WGS metagenome assembly MDSW01 (sample SAMN05326641, study PRJNA326480) | marine metagenome | isolation source: seawater | place: Atlantic Ocean: North West | collected 2012
GTTCTTTATCCTTTTTTTGATAAATTGAGACGCTTGAGGCACCGCAGCCGGGTTGTATATAACCATAAAATTCAAAGCTTTTTCAGCAAATTTTTTGTCCCCTTCTAGAGCTGCGGCTTGCACCGCCATTCTTAAAACTAGCGGGTCATTTGGAATGATTGTGAGCAAATGATCTAAAGTTTCAATTTGTTTCTTATAATCTTTTTTGAATTGTAAAGCTACCGAAAGAGAGATCAAGCTTGTTGGACTATTCGGATCGAGTAAAACGCTTTTGTTTAAATACTTAAGTGACTTTTCAAGCAACCCAAGGTTGCCAAATAATTGCCCTACCATATCATAAAAAGTCTTCGTATTGGCCAGAGAGCACTCTTTTTCGACTTGTTCCAGCAGCCGTGACTTTCCATCAGATTTGAACCGACTTAACGGAATAGATAATAAATTTGAGCAATGCTTTATATGGCGACCACGGGTCATATAATCTGATGATATTGGAGTTGGTTCCGTACCAATTTTGGTAATTGCTCTCACAGAAAAAGCCTCATTATATTTTCCACTTCCAGCTGTGACAATGCCGACAAGACTACCGCTACCATTGATTAGTGCCCCTCCACTTATCCCAGGCAAATTCCTAACGGTAGTATGTATTCTTGCTTGAACTTTATTCTCTGGTGGTAGGGCTAATAGTCCTCCAGTTGGGAAAATTCTGATTTGTTGACGACCAATTCCATATGCCACAACACGCAAATCCTCGTAGTTATTTGCCAACTGAATCTTTGGTAAAAAAAACTCTTTATTATTATTTTCAGTTAATAAAACTAGGTCAGATTCGCTTAGGTTAGGGACGACATAAAGAGTAAATTCTTTTCCATCCCTACGGCTGGCCAAAACTGACTTGTTATCAGTAACAACATGCTTATTTGTGACAAAAACTCCAGGTCCAACCTCCACAGCACTCGCAGTCGTTCTATCTGCGCGGATGATCAAAACTTTTTCAAGCCAATCGCAGATAACCGGATCTTTAACACATGCAAGTCCCGTTTCGGGGAATAGAAACAAAAAACATAATGAGAGATAGCGGTATGAAATACTTCTAATTATGTTGAAACATATTTGGTTTTGAAATGATATGATTGTAAGTGTTATTTGACGAATGCTATCTGATTTGAGGATTGTTCGCATATTGTTCTTCGTGCTACATTAAATTACTCATAAAAAGAGTTTTTTGTCTCAATTTTTTAGAGAGTATCGGCTATCCTAAAGCTATTTACCATTATTTTTTTTGTAAAATTTTTTGCTGGTAAATAATTAAGTATTGAACCGTCAATAACATGAACATTTTTACAATTGTTTGGTCGTCCTTCATGATCAGAATATAATGGCGCTTTCTCTTCCGTAGGTTTTGTCATAGGTATAGTTCCACCATAGTGTGAGTCTGCTCCAAGGCTCCCTACCTTAAAAGAAAATGGCAATTGATAAACACCAAATTCTCTTACTTTACAACCTAAATATCTGGTTATTCTTGAAAGCTCCTCTCCACAACTTTCACTAGTTTCAAAGGAAAATTGTCCTTCGTGATCAATCTTTATCCATAAATCTGATTTATCTGACCCTAAATAGGTTAGTACAATTATGGATCTTTTATTGACGTACCTACTAATGGTTTTTTTGAACTTGAATGGTCCAGGCACTCTCTCAGAGATAATATATTCAGGTATTGTAGAACAATCAAAAGTCAGATTAAAATTTGAAGAAAAACTCGGGCTGTTAATAGAAAATGTGTGATGAGACAGCCCAAAACTTTCCATGCTATTGGCAAGCGCGTTGGTGATATAAGCAGATGCGCTAAAGGGATTGTGGTGCAAACGAATTTTTCCAGTAATCCCAAGTGATCTCGATACGATTTTTGTAGAAGGTATGGTTCCACATGCTATTAATAATTTTGCAAACGGTATCCGCTTAACTAAATTGTCCGTTTTAAAAATAGCAAATACCGATTCTTTAGTTTCCACAAATTTTATCAACTCATGATTTGTTAGATATTTAAATTTTTTTCCAAACTGCTTAAGTTTTTCAATTGTCTGCGATGCGTCCCAGATAGCATTATGCCTGCAACCTTTTATGCAATAGCCACATAAAACACAATTATCTTTTGGTCTATTAGCACTGACTGCCACTTTGGAGTATCGAACTTCAATATTACTTTCTTTTAAAGCAGTATAGAATTTTCCAGATGGTGTTCTTAGGTAATTTCTTTTTTGTAGACCTTTTTTAAGAGAAAAAAGCTCGTATATACTTGTACATGGCATGATATCAGAAAGAATCTTGTCTTCGATATGACGTAGAGTTTTACCGTCTATTCCCAAATCTGTTGTGTCGGCCAAATCCAGATTGGGAGTGGCAGCTCCCCATATTTTTGAATGACCTCCTGCTATATTATTCGCTATGATAAGAGGTTTGTCGTCGACGTTATTGACCAAAAAATCATATTTTTTTTCTAAAAGTTGGCTGGCATGCCCATATAAGAATTTAGGGGATATATTCCTATTTTGTAGAAATCGTTTCGTAAGTCTTGGACGATCCAAAAAATTACTCGATACAACTGAGTTGTCGACCAATGTCACAGAATAGCTCTTTTTCAGTAAAGTATGAGCGGCTGTTATTCCAGATGGTCCACTCCCCACGATGCAGATTTCTTTGGTCATTTCTTGGACCGAAGGTAAGAATGGATGTATGGGCGCTGCAAGAGGGGTGATAATAGCAAATAACAAGCAAACTTCAAAGTTTTTCCCGGTATTAAACTTATCAGGTTAATTATAAAAAAGTTTCTTGCGCCTACTCTTTTTAGTGCGCCGATATAAAATCGCATTGTTACAAAATAATTTTGTGTTCTCACAAAGCTTTTGAAGAAAAGATTCGCCTCTAAGATATAAAGTCTATGTTTAATTTTTATAAGATTCATTTGTATTGAATTATCGATACTCTCGTCATCTAGTAAGTTATTTTGCATCTCTTTGTTAAACTTTAGTCCGTTTAGCTTTTCCAATAAGCGTAATTTTTTAAGAACCATATTTCCGACAAACATAAATATTAAGGCCAAATAATAAGGTAAATTTATTACTAACATGTTATCATTACCTTTTAAGGCAGCTATTTTTTTGTGCAGAGAGTTCAAGGTTAAAGGAGCAGATAAGCATGAAATATTATTATCTATTCTTGAGTTGCTTTTGATTATTTTGATAACAGTATCCTTAACTGCCTCTCTAGATGACAGTTGTACAAACTTATTTTTTAAGGGAATTATCGCAATGGGCAGGCTAGATAGAAAGTTTATAAAATTGAATTGTCCAAAAACTGGATAGTCAACGAATATTCCACATTTAAGAATAATTTGATTATTCATATTTATCCACTTAGTAAGCTCAGTTTTAGTTTGAGAGTAAGACGATCTGTTTTCCTCAGAAGATACGGTTGTGGACAAGAAGATAATTTTTCCTCCATGAAATTTCTTACAAAATGAGTCAAACAATGCGATACTTCCGTTGTAATTCTTATTGTTTTTTGTAAGGGCCCTATCATACCAATCGTATGCCAAGTGGATTAACCAGTAAGAAGATTTTAATTCGGGTTCTGGCCAATCTATGTCTGTGTTTTGGAGATTCCATTTTATGTCTCTAAAGGTGTTATTCTTCCGCTTTAATATAACTACTTTAAAATCTTTGCGTTTTTTCAGTTCAACTGACAAATGCCTACCTAAATTCCCTGAAGCACCAGTTATAAAAATATTATTCATGTGAAGATTTTCCTGTAAAAATAATAATTTATTAAACAGATAAATACCCAATTAGAGAAAATAATTACGATATTTTTATATACTGAGAAAATGTAAGCAATAACCACTAGATTATAAAAGCAAATAAAAGCAGTAACAAAAAAAAAGACTGTTATATGCAAAACCCATTTACCTTCCGATCTAAAGGCAAACTTTTTTTGAAAATAAAAACTTGGTGGTGTAGTTAATACATAAGATAAAAAAATTGCCAAAACCTCGTTCATCCCAAAGCGAACTGTAAACAATATTGATGATGAAATGAACAAAGCGCCGGTGGTGGATCCAACGACAATATACCTCAACAGTGGGGTATTACTCGGAAAAAAAAGCTTATGTTTTTTAGTCATTTCGTTCCAGATAATTTAACAGATCAGATACGAATGAAAATGTTATTAGTAAGAAACCTACGAGGATCATTGCTGAACTTAGTAGAGTTCTTTTAGTTTGAATATCGCTTTCCATTTGGCCAAAGTTCACAAGAAACCAATTGTTAAAAACGGTAGCAAAAATAGTCAATCCCGATACAATAAAGACTATCCCTATCAATTGTAGGGTTTCTGTTCGCATCAAAAATATGTTAAATTTAGAAGGAGCTTTTTTACCTAAATAGTTTACCAAATAAAGCTTATCTAAAATATCGGATGTGATAACTATCATTAACCCCAAAACGCTAAGCATAGTCGTCATAATAAACGAGCGTGTATTAAAGAGTACCCCAAAAAGTTCAATGCCATTATTAAACAACAATGTGGAAAAGAAAGCTCCTATAACAAATAATGTCAATCCGAAATAGTACATAAAACTTCGGGGGCTTAGCATAAGAATGAATTTCAGATGTCTCCATCCATCCCTCCAAGTTCGAATATGTGGAGAGCGAGATCGACCGTCGGGATAAAGGTTTACTGGGACCTCAGCTATAGACAAATTTTCTTGGGTCGCCCGAATAATCATTTCGGAGGCAAATTCCATTCCATCTGTCTTAAGGTTTAACTGCACTATAGCTTTCCTATCGAAAGCCCTAAGTCCACAATGGAAATCACCAATCTTTGCTCCAAAGAAGAGTCGTCCTAAAAATGAAAGCAGAGGATTGCCCAAATATTTGTGCAGAAACGGCATTGCATTTTTAAAGATTTTTCCCCGAAATCTGTTGCCAACAACTAAATCATATCGGTCCAACAAGGCGGAATAAAAATTATCGACTTCGTTGAAAGCATAACTATCATCAGCATCGCCCATAATAATAAATTTACCTCTCGCGTGCTTGATTCCGGCTTTCAGTGCTGAGCCATAACCTTTGTTCTTTACATCAACTATTTTGGCGCGACTTTTTTTTGCTATAAGTTGGGAACCATCACTGCTGCCGTTATCGGCAATCAAAATTTCACCAGTTATATTATTTTTCTTCAGAAACTCTTCTGCTTTTCTGATGCAACTTGCTATAGTTTCAGCTTCATTTAGGCATGGCATTAAAAAAGTCACTTCTATTGCGTTATCAAGCTTTCTACCCATAATGTTATGCTCACTATACTTTTTGTGGTAAAGAATCTACAATATTCATGCCTTAAAACAAATAAAATTGGTACTTTAGTTTCTAAGTTTGGAGAAATATGCGTGTTTTGATTACAGGAGGTGCAGGCTTTATTGGAAGCCATATTCTGCTGGAGCTCCTACAAAATAACGGTAACTTTGATATTTGTGTGGTTGATAATTTTTGTAATAGCACGAACTTTTGTTTAAATCGTATTAAAGACTCAGAGACGAAAGCGTTTCAGGTCATTGAAGTAGATCTTAGAGTAAATGCAAGTGTTAAGGAGCTGTTTGAAAGTTTCAAACCTGAATTGGTTATACACTGTGCCGGTTTAAAGTCTGTGGGTGATAGCGAAAAACATCCAGTACAATATTATGACAATAATGTTGTGGGTGCTCTAAACATTATAAAGAATATGGAACTTGTGAATTGTAAAAAACTAATTTTTTCGTCTTCAGCGACCGTTTATGGACCACCAAAATATTTGCCGTATGACGAAAAGCATCCGACTATACCAAGTAATGTTTATGGACAAACTAAATTAATTGTAGAGTCTTTGATAAAAGGTTGGGCGAAGGTTTCTGGGAGCTCAGCAATATCTTTAAGATATTTTAATCCCGCTGGAGCTCACAAGTCTGGTATGATTGGAGAAACTATCCGAAATGAGTCCCACAATTTGTTGCCGAATATTAATGATGTATTAAATGGGAAAAGAAAAAAACTCACTGTTTACGGCAACACTTTTGACACCCCCGATGGTACCGGAGTAAGAGATTATATCCATGTAGTAGATGTAGCGCGTGCCCATGTTAGAGCTATGGATCTACTAACTAGTGATACTAATTTTAAGGTGGTTAATTTAGGACGGGGAGAAGGAACCTCGGTGCTTGACATAGTTACAGCATTTGAAAAAGTTGTTGGCACGAAAGTACCTTTAGAATTCAAAGCCGCACGAAAAGGAGATTTGCCTTGTTATTGGTCTGACTGTAATTTAGCCGCCAAAGTCCTAAATTGGTCTTGCATTTACAGTATTGAAGATATTTGCCAAGATTCATGGAACTGGTCGCGCTGGTTTCATTGACAAACGATTTTGAGCTTACAGCGTTATATATTTCGAGACCTGCGTAAATATCCTAATAAGGTAACCTTAAGTATTTTGCTTTTGTTATAGTGCGTAACTTAATTTTTTCGATTGGGAGAAAACAGACCAATTCAATAGGTTGGCGCTACTAGGCTCCACCTCGCAATCGCTCATATACATAAAAGCACTATAAATCTTTTTTCGATGTGCCGATACCAGTTTGCAGTTAATTTATTTTCTGGTTGTCAACTTTACTCTTTGGCTTGTTTTAATAAAAAATCATTTAGTTTTTCTTGAAGAACAATTGACAGATATTTGCTTTCATTTTTTGATACCATTCCGCCGATTGAAAGTCTTTTATTGTACTTCCACCAGAGACCAACTGAGAAATCAAAATCAGTTCTGTTTTTAAGCTGTACCACGAAACCATTCGTGGCCTTAAACGAAAACGGACTAGTATCTATTTTGTCTATCTCATCGAAACTACATATCACGTCACCCGTTTTTTCCAATATTGCTTTCGGAGTGATAAGAAAACCCTTATCTCTTCTTTGGTAAATTCTAAAACAGAAAAAAATTATAGCAAGTCCGATACAAAAAAAGAAGATATTTGCCGCGTAGTCAAGAGTCAGAGAATTAAATAATATAATTACTCCAAGAAAACCAACTGATGACGTAAAGGCCAAATACCTGTACCGAGGAATTTCAAAGGTAATAGTTTGGTTGTCCATTTTATTTCGAAGGGTTAATCCTTAAAGACATTGGGGCGCAATGCTCCGTAGTTCGCTTTAGTTTTAGAATAGAAAAATTCTTAAAACAAGCGCGTTGTTCACATACGTGCAAGTTTAATAGAAACCATTTTCTATTAAAAAAGCTTTTCTTTGGCTTGCTTAAGAGCGCCATATTGGATTCGACCATGCTCTATTTCCAGCCGCGTCTATTATAGTGACTCTAAGCCATTTGTGTTTGTAAAACCGATCAAGTTTCATGATACCGCTGGTCATAGAGTGCCCATGTAGGGCTTGCGCAGCGCTTCCTCTACCAGACAATATCACAGTTGAACACGGAGAACATTTCACTCTTAGTTCGTCATCCAATAATTCAATATTGTGAAAATCTGGTCCTTGGGTAGAATAAAATGTTCCCGCTTTCAATGACTCTAGAAGAGCATCAGGTTCATTTTTAGTTGCCTTTACCATTACCCAACCCCCGAAATGGTCTGATTCAGTAAAATGCGAATCATCTGTCGCGATTAGGTTAAGCTTTTTACCGTCAGCTAACAAAAGGTCTAAGATCGAAAAACCATCCCCTCTATCAGCCCCTATAGCACTTCCATGATTGTAGGTTTCTACTGCGTGGGCTGAGGTTATAGACCTGGCATCGTTTAATGTAAGTCCTGACCATTGTGGATGTGCAATTGATACGAACGCACCGGCGTCACGACATCTTTGTGCTAAATTTCCAGCGCTCTCCATGCCTTCAAAGGGTTTAAAGTTAGGAGTATTAGGAGGTGTAAAGGTTAAAGGTAGGCCAACTGCCAATATGTGCCATAGATCGCCATTCTCCATCTTTCCTGAATGGACCTCTGCGCCTAGGAGTGTTGTAAACTCCGTATCACGAAACTCGGAAGTATCGGTTATAGGATAGTCATAGATCCCCAAAAAGTGGTCCGATAAGCAAATAAAATCATAGCCGTTGTTTTTGTATTCTTCACACACCTGTTTGGGATTAAGTTTTCCATCAGAGCGCGTGGAATGGCTATGTAAATTGCCTCGGAAAAAAAAACCATCACATGAAAACAAACTTAGTTGCACTTTTCCCCACTTTGTAATTTTGCAAGTAATATATTATAAATTAACAGGCCACCATATATGTTAATTAAATAAAACAAATTTGTGAACTCTTTGTTAAACCAAAGTTTACGTCTTAACATGTCAATGGTCGTAACCCCAAAATAAGATCATTTCAATTATTTATCTTCGGATTAAGCGGTCATGGTGTTCAATATTAAAATTTGATACTAAGTTTGGAATTAGAGAAGAATAATTTTCTTTATATTTTATTCATTTATTTTAAACAGGTTTTGCATGGAGTTGAAATTTATATATGGGGATATGCCTTTTTGGCGTGCTGAGGTAGGCAGATTAAGCCTTTTCTTGGGAGATATCGAATTTGAGGATATACGGATTAATCGAGCTGAGTTCAGCAGAGTAAAAGAACGGGGAAGACTGGATGATGGAACCATTATTCCGTTTAATCAAATTCCTTGTCTTGTCGTTGACGGCGTGTCTATTGCGCAAACTGCTGGTATCGCTCGGTTTTGTGGTAAACTCTCGGGATTATATCCCAAAAGCGATGACATCAGAGCAGCACAAATAGATCAGTTTCTTGATTTTGCTACGGATATCAATTTTTTAGTTAGCTCTACTAACGTCGAACAGAACCACGAAGAAAGAACTCTCGCTCGGCAAGAATTAGTTAAGGGAGCACTCGGAAGAAAACTAACAATTTTAGAAAACTGCTTGTCTGAAGGCACTAAATATATTGTCTTACAAAATATGAGTATTGCAGACATTGCGATATGGCGCCTTATGGGTTGGCTCTCGTCGGGCGTTCTAGATGGAGTTCCAATTGAAATCTTAGAAAAATATCCAAAAATTAGGGGTATTTGTTTGACGGTGGACCATAATCCGAAAGTTCAAGAATGGATTAAACTAACTTTCCCTGAAAATTACTCACGTGGTAATTTTTAGTGTTTTTGTATTAAGCCTTAATCAGCTCTGTGGTTGCGGCTAAATAATTTCGAGCAAAAGGATATATACAGTTATGAGTTTACCTAAGATTATGAAAGCAATAGAACTAGATGGCTATGGCTCTGCTGAAGTAATGAGAATGACGAATTGTGCTGTTCCAACCCCCGCTCTGACTGAGGTTTTGATAAAGGTGCATTATGCTGGTGTTAATAGACCCGACGTTCTTCAGCGTGCTGGATTGTATAATGCGCCACCTGGCGCAAACCCAAGACTTGGGTTGGAAGTTTCGGGTGAAATTGTATCTTGTGGTGAAAAAGTAAAAAAATGGAAGTTAGGGGATTTGGTAACGGCACTAGTGCCAGGAGGTGGATACTCAGAGTATGTTTTAACGAATGAGAATCATGCCCTGAGAATACCCAAAGTTCTCGACATGAACCAAGCAGCAGCACTATGTGAAACTTTTTTCACTGTATGGGAAAATGTTTTTTTAAGAGGTAAACTGAGAGCGGGCGAGAGGTTTTTAGTTCATGGTGGATCGAGCGGAATTGGAACAACTGCCATTCAATTAGCCAAATCCTGGGGCGCAAAAGTTTACACAACCGCGGGAAGTTCTGATAAATGTTCCAGATGTGAAAGTCTTGGTGCTAGTCATGCAGTAAATTATAAAACAGACGATTTTGTTAAAGTTTTGAAAGAAAAAACAGATAATGAGGGAATGGATCTTATTCTTGATATGGTCGGTGGTCCTTATACATGTCGCAATATAAGTATAATGGCCAATGATGGACGGCTAGTTTTTATTGGGTTTTTAGGTGGGCACCAAGCCACTGTTAATTTTACAAAAGTTATGATTAAAAGATTATCCATAACAGGTTCCACGTTGAGACCACAATCTGACGAAAAGAAGAGGAAAATAGCTTCGGATCTGTTGAAAGAAGTTTGGCCATTGTTAGATGAAGGTCTGGTAAGGCCTATAATGGACAGTACCTATAATTTAGAGGATGTGGTAAAAGCACATCAGAGGTTAGAGAGATCAAGGCACGTTGGAAAAATTACTCTAAAAGTTATCGAATAAATTTGCAATTTTTGATCACTGTATCCTGTTGTGTCATAACAAAAAATATTTGTGGAGTGGACTTATGTCAGAGGCTTACCTAATTGTTGATACCATAATAACCAAACCAACCCTTTATGAGCAGTATAAAGAACTTGCAAAGCCGCTAATTGAGAGCTTTGGAGGTGAATATCTAGCTAGAGGTGGCAAGATGTTTATTGATCAAGCGGATCTGTGGTCCCCTAGCCGTTTGGTAATAATCAAATTCCCTAGCTTTAAACAAGCAGAAGCGTTTTTAGCATCTGATGAGTATAAACCTATAAAAAAAATCCGCTTAGAATCATCCAAAGCCACTATTTCTGTAGTGGAGGGAGTATAATTGTCCATGATTAAAACTTTTAGAAAAATTTCGAATGCTTGATATCAACCTTTTTTATGCTTTGGTTGTATTTTACTTTGTAATGTACGTAACTCCAGGTCCAAATAACGCCATGGTTCTTGCTTCAGGTCTTAAGTTTGGTTTTGTTAAAACAATGCCTACCATGGCAGGTATTACAGTAGGGCATATAGTACAACTGATTTTGGTTTGCTTGGGCTTAGGAAAAATTTTCCAAATTTATCCAGAAATTCAGTCCTTCCTGAAGTTACTTTGTGCTGCTTATCTTCTATACTTGGGGTATAAAATTATTGGCTCTTTTAGCCGTATCAAAGAGGATGGGTCTAAACCTATACTATTTTATGAGGCTGCCTTATTCCAAATAGTAAACCCTAAGGCTTGGTCGATTTCGAGCATGGCTGCCTCAAGTTTTTTGACTGCAGAAAAAAATTTACTTTTATCTATCTCTTTTATTGCAGTTATTGCTTTGGTAATATGTCCAATATCCATTTCACCATGGGCCGCATTTGGCGCTGGTATTAAGAAGTTTGTGAAAAATAACCAAGTAAGACGGAGTATAGAGTATTTGTTGGCTGTTCTATTATTATCGACTGCCATTATAATTTTACTGTAA
>MDSW01079785.1_pt1 | contig 11255 bp, 14 predicted proteins | sample 811171 | NCBI WGS metagenome assembly MDSW01 (sample SAMN05326641, study PRJNA326480) | marine metagenome | isolation source: seawater | place: Atlantic Ocean: North West | collected 2012
AAAGAATATCAAAGTGCTCTTTTAACTTTCCTGTTCCAAGGCCCACAAGATTTTCAAGAACTGGCTTTCTAATCAAACTAACTGCATCCGCATTTAAAAACACCTGCACCTCATGCCCTTCTTCTACAGCAGTCCTAGCAAGCATAAAACCTAGTGATGATTTAGTTGGATTATTTGTACCGTTTGTTATATTAAAAAGAATTTTAGCCATAATATCTTTTAGTTGATATTAAAAAAATTTAAATTAGAAATTTAATTTGCTAGGGAAAAAATAGAAAAATGACTATTAAAGTAACAAAAGTAAATATTCATGTAATCAAATGTAATTTAAATCAACCTTTTGCCTTTTCTCAAGGATGGGTAAAAAAAAGGTCTGCTACTTTGGTTCAAATTGAAACAAGTGTTGGCATAACTGGTTGGGGAGAAGCTTTCTGCCAAGGCTTAGAACCTCCAGAAATATCAGCTTCAGTAATTCAAAACTCCCTTAATGATCTTATAATTAATGAAAACCCCCTAGACATTGAACGTTTATGGCATAAAATGTATAATCAAACTCGTGACTATGGAAGAAAAGGCTCTGTTATTGCAGCCATAAGTGCTATTGATATAGCTCTTTGGGATATTTCAGGAAAATACTTTAATAAACCTATTTATCAACTTTTAGGTGGTGCATTTAGAAAAAAAATCAAGCCTTATGCTACAGGGTTTTATAGATTGAAAGGCCAAAATGAGTCTTCAAGACTTGCTGAAGAATCTTTGATGCACTTCGAAAACGGATTTGATCACATGAAAATAAAATTAGGTTTCGGCGTAGATGATGATCTAGAATGTATGAAAAAAATTTTGAAAGCATTAGGTTCTAGAAAAGTAACACTCATGATTGATACTAATCATGCTTATGGGCGGTCTGAAGCATTAAAGCTAGGAATGGCACTTAAAGATTATAATTTAAGATGGTATGAAGAACCTGTCGCACCAGAGGATTTAAAAGGGTATTCGGAAATAAAATCAAAACTGACAATCCCAATAGCTGGTGGTGAAAATGAGCATACTTTGTATGGATTTAAAAATCTTTTTGAACAAAATTGTGTGGACATAGCCCAACCTGATATTGGCTCCTGTGGAGGTATTACAGCATGTAAACATATTTCAATACTTGCACAAAGTTATGGGGTTGAGGTAAACCCCCATGTATGGGGATCAGCTGTTGCTCAATCAGCATCTCTTCAAATTATTGCATCTTTACCAATTACACATCACTCTTTATTCCCAAGAGAGCCAATTTTAGAATATGATCAATCAAGCCATCCATTTAGAAAAGATTTACTTGAAAGACCTATCTCTTTAAATAATGGTTACGTTAACATTTCTAATGAACCCGGCCTTGGAATAGAAGTAAATTTTGAAACAATTAAAAAATATAAAACAAACTAAAATTAAAGTTATGAGAAATCTTCTTGATTCATGCATTTGTTCAAATTTCGTATCAACAGGAACTGGACTTAAAGTACACTACTTAGAGTCTAAACCAAAAAATTTTACCAAATATACTCCAACAATTTTACTTCTTCATGGGTTTCCAGAACTTAGTTTTAGTTGGAGAAAAATTATGCCTGGTTTGACTAATGCTGGATTTAGAGTTATTGCTCCTGACCAAAGAGGTTATGGTAAAACTAAAGGTGGATCGAAAAATTTTGATGACAATATTGATGAATATAATTTACTTAATCTTTCTATTGACATAATTTCTTTTTTACAAAATTTAAATATTAAAAAAGTAGACTTGTTAGTTGGCCATGATGCTGGTTCAATTGTAGCAGGAACTTCTGCCTTGATAAGAGGTGATATTTTTAAATCGGTAGTAATGATGAGTGCACCATACACTGGCATTCCAAAAATCATAAAAAAAGAACTTCAAGATCCAATTCATCAAGATTTAAAAGAATTAAAGCAACCAAGAAAACATTACCAATGGTATTATTCAACAAAACAAGCAAATACTGATATGCACTTAAAAAGTAAGAAAAAACTTCACCAATTTTTAAGAAGTTACTTTCATGCAAAAAGTGCTGATTGGAATAAAAATTTTCCTTGTGAACTTAAATCATGGTCAGCTAAAGAGTTGGCTAAATTACCTGAATACTATGTTATGAAATATGAAGATACTATGGTTGAAAGTGTAATAAAATATTTCCCTAAAAATAAAAAATATGAAAGATGGCTAAACGATGATGAGTTAAACTTCTATACAGAAACTTTTTTTGAAAATGGATTTCAATCTTCTTTAAATTGGTATAGGTGTATCACATCACAAATTCATAATAGTAATTTAAAAATATTTTTTGGAAAGCAAATAGAAGTACCATCTATGTTTATAAGTGGAGAAAAAGATTGGGGAATGTATCAAAAACCTGGCGCATTAAAAGAAATGGAAAATAGAATTTGTAAAAATTTTCATGGAATTAAAATTGTTAAAAATGCTGGTCATTGGGTTCAACAAGAACAACCAAATGATGTGTTAAATTTACTTCTAAGCTTTAATAGTTCTCTTTAATTAAATTAATGGCAAGCAATCAAACAACTAAAGGAATTTTAATAGCATTGGTTGGTGCTTTATTAATCACTCCAGATACTTTATTCATGAGATTATCATCAATGGATGCTTGGACAATGTTATTTTGGAGAGGAATTCAGATGGGAATTGTTTTAATTTCTATTACATTCTGTATTGAAGAATACAGAAAAAATTTTGATTTGATTTTCTCTAAAACTGGTATTTATATTATTCTCACACAAGCAATTGGATCTATTTTTTTTACTTTTGGTATAGCAACTTCTTCAGTAGCTTTGATTCTTTTGTGTATAGCAACCTCACCTTTATTTGCATCATTTTTCTCTTATTTCTTATTAAAAGAAAAAGTTGAAAAATCGACTATATTTGCTTCTCTTTTTGTTATAATTGGAATAACAATTTCAGTATTAGATGTTCCAAATGCAAAAAATTCTCCTGAGGGAAATTATATATATGGGTTGATTTGTGGTTTAATCACTGCATCAACTTTAGGTATTAATTTCGTATTACTAAGATCCAAACCGAAAATACCTGCTATTGGAGCAACTGGTTTTGGAGCATTATTAACGGGTTTATTTGGAGCTTTATTCATTCAGAAAGCAAATGTTTTTTCAGGTGACTTGTTAGCCATTTCAATTTCAGGATTAATTATATTACCTCTTTCATTTTCTGCTCTGACTTATGCAACAAGATATACCATAGCTGCAAATGTCAGCCTTTTAATGTTACTTGAAACTATTTTGGGACCTGCTTGGGTTTGGTTTATAATTAATGAAACCCCTACCTTCCAAATGATTGCAGGAGGTTTAATTGTAATATTTACTTTATTAATATATTTTATATATAACAAAAATAAAATTAACATGTCCTACCAAACATGATTAAAATTATAATTATTATACTTTCCTTATTATTTGTGAATCATACCTTTGGAGATGAAGTTAAAATCAATGAACGGATGATGAATTTTAAATATTCTAAAAAAGCTATGGAACAAATAAAAGAATCTATAATCAAAGATCGTTTTTTGCATATAAATGATAATGCTTTATTTTTATATAATTGGTTTTTAGTTTTACCCTCGTATTTTCCTAAGGGCAGTGAATCATCAATTTCAAATAATTCCGATGCAAGTTCAGAAATTTGGGAAAATTTTGACTTATTTCGAAAATATTCAAATAATTCTAAAAATATAACATTAAGTATTTTAAGATCCTTAGAAAAAAAAGATAAAAAAATTGTTAAGTTAAAGTTTGATGAACTTGAACGGTCTTGTAGAAGTTGTCATAAAAAATTCAGAAATTAGATAACTATTTTAAAACCCTCAAATTCTGGATGACCTAAATATAAGCCTTTATGCCTTCCACTATCCTTATGTGCTTTTCTAAATGATTCAGATTTTGTCCAATTAAGAAAGTCTTCTTCTGAATTCCAGGTACTGTGTGACGCGTATAAAGTATAACCTTCTTGGTCTTTTCCTTTAACAAGATTAAATTTTTGGAATCCTTTCACCTGTTCCAAATAAGTTTCTCTCTCTATCCATATTTTTTCAAATTCCTTTTCTTTACCAGAAATAATTTTAAATCTATTCATTGCTATATACATTGCACCATCCTTTTTACCTTTTTAAAATTTAAAATTGTTATTTTGATTAAAAAATATTTAAATAAAATAACTATAAATAATATTAAACAAAAATGTTAAAATCGAAAAAGATAATTTCCATCTTACTTTTAAAAACTTTTTTTATAATTCTTATTCTAACAATTAGTTCTTTAAAAGCCAAAAATAGAAAAATAGAAAACTTTTCAGAATCAAAAACTTTTTTAGAGTCATTCCATATATTTAACAAAAGAACTTTTTATTGTAATTGTGCTTATGAAAAAAAAATTCCACTTTTAAATTCTTGTGGATATAAAGTTTTGAAAAATTTTAAAAGGGCTTCCAGAGTAGAATGGGAACACGTTGTTCCTGCATCTCGTTTTGGAAAGAACTTCTCATCGTGGAAATTTGGTCATCAAAGTTGCAAAAAAATAAATGGCAAATTATATAAAGGAAGAAAGTGTGCAAGGAAAACAAATCAGCAATACAGGTTTATTGAATCTGATTTATATAATTTACAACCTGTAATAGGAGAAATTAATCAAGTGAGAAGTAATTATAGAATGTCTATTATAAAAGGTGAAAAAAGACTATTTGGAAATTGTGACTTTGAAGTTAAAAAAAATTTTGTGGAACCTTCAAACAAAGTAAGAGGAAACATTGCTAGAACTTATCTTTATATGAGTGGAGAATACCCTGAATTTATAAAACTTACAAAAAACGAATTTAAAATGTTTAAAAGATGGGACTTGAACGACCCAGTGGATAAATGGGAATGCACTCTATCAAAACAAATTCAAATAATACAAGGAAATGTAAACAAAATTATAGAGAAAAAATGCAATAAAATTGATAATAATTACAAATAGTTTTTACATTTTTTTAATTGCTGATAGATCAACTTGACCTTGTTGATGCTTTTGACCAAAATGATAATTATAAAAAAGGTTTTATGAGTAATGGATAGTAATATTTCAATTAATAAAAGTAGACTTTGGGAAAGTCTAATGGAAATGGCTAAAATTGGACCAGGAATTGCTGGTGGTAATAATAGACAAACCCTAACATCAGACGACGGTATAGGCAGAAACTTACTTTACAAATGGTGTAATGAAGCGGGTATGGAGATGAAGGTCGATCAACTTGGTTCTATGTTTTTTAAAAGAAAAGGAGAAAAAAATGACCTCCTTCCCGTTGTTATTGGGAGTCATTTAGATACACAACCAACAGGAGGTAAATTCGACGGCGTGCTAGGTGTATTAGCAGGTTTAGAGATAGTTAAAACATTAAATGATTTAGATATAATTACAAAAAGACCAATAGTTTTAGTAAACTGGACCAATGAAGAAGGGTGTAGGTTTCCTCCATCTTTGATGGCTTCTTCAAGCTACGCAGGGTTATGTGATGTAGAAAAAATTTTAAAAACTCAAGATTCTGAGGGCTTGGTTTTTGAGGATGAACTCTCAAAAATTGGTTGGAAAGGCTCTGAAAAAGTTGGTGATCAAAAGATGCATTGTTATTTTGAATTGCATATTGAACAAGGTCCAATTTTAGAAAACGAGCAAATTGATATTGGCGTTGTTACTCATGGTCAAGGATTAAAATGGTTAGAAATTGAATTAAATGGCATTGAACAACATACTGGGACAACTCCAATGAATGTAAGAAAGGATGCAGGCTTAGTTATGGCACAGATCATTCAAGAAATTAATAATATAGCAATAAATAACTTACCAAATGTTGTTGGAAGTGTTGGTCATATTGAAATAACTCCAAATTCAAGAAATGTAATTCCTGGAAAAACGATTTTTACTGTAGATTTTAGATCTCATATTTTGGAAAAACTAAATAAAATGGAAAAAGAACTTAGAATATTTGTAAATAACACCTGTAAAAAAGCTGGAATTAAGTTTTCAATTAAACAAATCGCCGGATTTAACCCCATAACGTTTGATGAAAGCTGTGTTAATCTTGTTAGAAACGCTGCACAAAAATTTGGTTATTCAAATAGAAATATTATCTCTGGAGCAGGTCACGATGCTTGTGCAATAAATAGTGTCGTTCCATCTGCAATGATAATGTGTCCTTGTGTAAATGGTATCAGTCACAATGAAGCTGAAGAAATTAGAGAAGAATGGGCGTTTTCTAGTACTAATGTTTTGATGCACGCAGTAATTGAAGCCGCTTCTTGATAGATCATTAAAATTAAAAAAGGGAGAGATCAAATGAGTGAAAAAATTGCTTTTATTGGCCTTGGTGCAATGGGAGGTCCTATGGCTTCCAATATCATAAAAAAGGGAACTAAGGTTTCTGTTTTTGATATACAATCTGATAGAATGAAAAAAGTTGTTGAAATTGGTGGTGTTGGTTCTAAAAACATTGAAGAAGCGATTTCTAACGCGCAGATAGTTATAACTATGCTTCCAGCCACCGAACAAGTTAAAGAAGTAATGCTAGGAGAAAACGGTTTGATTTCAAAGCTAAAACCTAACTCTATAATTATGGATATGAGCACAATTTCTCCAAAAGGAACTGATGAAATTAATAAAGAATGTGACAAATATCAAATTCATTTTGTAGATGCGCCTGTAGGAAGGTTAGTTAGCCATGCAATTGCAGGAGATTCTCTTTTTATGGTTGGCTGTGATAATGAAAATGTTTTTAAAAAAGTTGAACCACTATTAAACGCAATGGGAACATCTATTATAAGATGCGGGAAAGTTGGTACAGGAATAAGGGCAAAAGTTGTAAATAACTTTCAGATATTAAGCATTGCTCAAATTACTGCTGAAGCACTAACTTTAGCTCAAAAACTTGATTTGGATTTAGATGTTTTTAAGGAGGTAAACGCTGGCACAACTGCTAACAATGGACAATTTCATATCAACTTTATGTCTAAAGTATTGAAAAATGATATAGAACCAGGCTTTACTATCGACCTTGCTCATAAAGATATGGGCCTAGCTATTGAGGCAGGGAATAATTTCAGAGTTGGATTACCTGTTGGCTCATCAGTTCATGCTGTATATAGTCAAGCAAGATCAAGTGAATATTCTAAAAAAGATTTTAGTGCGTTGTTAGATTATTCATGTGAACTAGCAGGAGTTAAGTCGCCAAGATTAAAATAAAATATTATACGACTGGACACATACCTCCATCTAAGTTTATAGCTGTCCCAGTTATATATCCACTTCTGTCAGAAGCTAAAAATGCAACTAAATTTGCATAATCTATTTCTTCACCTACTTTTCCCATAGGAACTTTTTTACTTAATTCATTATAAAGTTTTTGAATATTCCCATCTATGGATTTTCTTTCCCATTGAGCACTCTTTATTAAACCTATGCAGATCGCATTAACTCTTACATTATATTTAGCATACTCATTAGCTAAGGATTTTGTTAAATTTATTCCGGCTGCTCGAGTTACTGATGTAGGAAGACTCATTGCATTTGGAGCTTTACCTCCTCCAATTGCAGCATTTATGATAGAACCTTTTTGCTTTTTTTTCATGTATGGAATAACAAGTCGAGAAACGCGAACAGCAGCCATCAATTTCAGATTAATGTCATCTTCCCAAGCTTTATCTGAAACATCTTCAAATCCAGCCGCAGCAGAAGTGCCTGCATTATTAACTAAAACATCTATACTTTTAAAATTAGATATTGTTTTCTCTACTAGTAACTTACAATCATCAGGGTTGGTTACATCACAAACTATATCAAGAACTTCATTACCTGTTTCTTCTCTAATCATATTTGCTTTTTCTTTTAAATAATCCACTCTTCTTCCGCAAATAATTATTTTTGCACCTTCATTTGAAAGTAATTTTGCAGAAGAAAAACCCAGACCATCACTACCTCCTGTTATTAAAATCACTTTATCTTTTAGATCTAATTTAAACATTTTTTTCCTATTAAAAAATTTGTAACTATATTTTACATTGTATCCATAAATCTATTGATAGATGTAACCCCATCAAATGAATAAGGAAAAACTAAACTCGTCTCTTCTGCTTTACATTTTACAACCACTAAAGATGGTCCTTCTTCTTCATAAATAGTATTTAACACTTTAAAATCATCCGATTGTTTTATTATAGTATATGTATTTTCTATTCCAGCTCCTTTTGCAACTAGTTCTAGATCAGTCTTACCGGCAGTTGCTGTAGGCTGACTTCCTGTTTCTACATATGATTCATTATCCATAACTAAAACTGTCAAATTAGGCATTGGATGATTTGCTATTGTTGCCATAGTACCTAAACTCATTAACATATCGCCGTCGCCAGTAAAAAGTAAAACTCTCTTATTGGGTTGTGCAATAGATAAACCAAGAGAAAATGGTGCAGCTTGACCCATGGCACCAATAAAACCAAAATTTCTCGTGTCATCTCCGGAAGACATTAAATCCCAAGTTGAAGTTCCTAATCCACTTACAACTCTTAGATTATCTTTTCTATTACCAAGAATTTTTTGTACAAACCTTCTTCTTTGAATCATATATTAACCATTTTTAAATTGTTTAGCTCCAATCATTTTTTGCGATAATAAAACTGCAGATGACCTTCTTGTATTGAATGAAAACCTTGCGGCTGCATCTACAGTTTGACCAACCTCATCTTTATAATCTGCCCGAAAAACATTTACATCCATTGCTTTTAAAACTTTTGGAGTCCCTTGTCCCATGGGAACTTGCCAAGGAACAAACTCACCCCATTCACCACGCATTGAAACTATAGCTAAAAAAGGGATTCTACAAATGTTTGGTAATGCAAGTGCGTTTATACAATTGCCAACACCACTTGATTGCATTAATAAAGCACTCCTTATACCGCCTGTCCAAGCTCCACATGATAAACCAACCCCTTCTTCCTCAGTTGTAAGAGTTACGACATCAATCTCATTATCTTTTTCACACAACTCAATTAATGGAGTATGACCTGCGTCAGGAATGTGTGAAACCAAAGAAATATTTAATTCTTTAAAAACCTCATAAATATCATTTCTCCAGTCTTTAACTATTTTACTCATAATCTCTAATAATTTTAACAAAAATACATTTAATAATATTTTAAAGAATTTATCAATTTGGAAATTGATTTTTTTGCTATATTATTATGGTTTTAAAGGTAAGTATATGGAAAAAAATAACAAGAAAGTAGCAATAGTAACTGGCGCTGCAAAGAATATTGGAAAAGCTACTTGCATAGAGTTAGCCAAACTAAACTTTAATGTTCTTATTCATGCAAACACTGATTCCAAAGGGGCCAACGAAACTCTCTCCGAAGTAAAAGAGTTTGGTATCGATGCAGAGGTGATAATCGGTGATTTGACAAAAGAAAGTTTTACCAAAGATTTAATAGACAAATCTCTAAATTTAGGAAATTTATCTGTGTTGGTTAATAATGCATCTCAAAGAAACTTTATCAAGTTTGAAGATATGAGTTTAGATGACTGGAGACATGTAATGAAAATAAATTTGGATGCAGTCTTTTTAACCTGCAAAAACGCTATACCTGAAATGAAAAAAAATAATTGGGGCAGGATTGTTAACTTGGGAGGTCTGTCAGCACATATTGGTGCAATAGGTCGAGCTCACGTTGTAACATCAAAATCAGCAATGATAGGTTTTACAAGGGCCTTAGCAACAGAATATGCAGGTACAGGAATTACAGCTAACTGTGTAGTACCAGGTCTAATTGATACAATAAGAGGCGCTTCAGCAGGTTCTGGTTTAGTTCATCCAACACATTCTGATCCACCACTTGGTAGAAAAGGGTTTCCAATAGAAGTTGCAAAAATGATAAGTAACTTATGTAATGATAATTCTGATTTTGTTACAGGACAGACTATACATGTTAACGGTGGCAGTTACTTTTCATAAATTTAAAGACTTGCTCTTTTAGCTGCCGCTGATTTGTGATCACCTAACTCATCCCAGTATGGAACGGTACCATAGGTCTCAATTAAAAAGTCAAGAAACGCCCGTACCTTTAAAGAAAGATGTTTACCACTGGGATAAACAGCATAAAGAGGTATATCCTCTTGCAAATATTGTTCGAGCAAGGAAATTAATTTTCCTGATGCTATATGTCTTCCAACAACAAACCGAGAAAGGACTGCAAGTCCACCACCATTGATACAAGAACGTAAAATTGCATCACCATGATTTAATTGTAACATTCCCTTTGCAATGTAAACTTTTGGTTTTCCCTCTATGTTAAAGTGCCATTCATTATAAGGGCTCCCATTTTGAAATGAAATGATGTCATGATAATCCAAGTCATTGGGATGAGTAATTTTTTTATTTTTTTCAAGATACTTTGGAGAGGCTACCAAGGTTCTAGGGTTTGAAGCAATCTTTCTAGCGATTAATGCTGAGTCTTTCATTACAGCAATTCTGATAGCGAGATCAATATTATTTTCTACAAGATTTAATTCAGTATCAGATACGATCATTTCAACCTCAACTTCAGGAAATTTTTTTCTAAAGATAGGTAAATGAGGTGCTATATGCCTATAAGAAAAAGTACTTGGAGCAGTTATTCTTAAATGACCTCTTGGAGCTTTGATAACGTTTGATACTGCTGCCTCTGCTTCCTCAACATCGCCAACAACTCTTCTTGCCCTATCGAGATATGCCTGTCCAACTTCAGTTAACGATATAGACCTTGTTGTTCTATTCAACAATCTTGCACCTAACCTATCTTCTAGAGCCGAAATATTTTTCGACATAACAGACGGAGAATAATTAAGCTTTTTTCCAGCTTGTGCCAAAGATCCCTTATCAGCAACATTAATAAAAACCTTCATCATTGTTAATAAGTCCATAAAACTCCTTATTTTTCTTTATAAATAATATAAGTACTAAATATTTTAATAACACTCTTGTTTCAAATTTCTTATAATTTTTATTTAAAGCTTGAAAATATAAATTTATTTGCGTATCAAAATACTTGCATACAGCGTGTATTAAAGTCATTCAAAGCATAAAACAGTTAGTGGAGGGGTGGCCGAGTGGCTGAAGGCGCCGGTTTGCTAAATCGTTAGGGGAAGAAATTCCTCTCGGGGGTTCGAAT
>MDSW01104385.1_pt1 | contig 11255 bp, 23 predicted proteins | sample 811171 | NCBI WGS metagenome assembly MDSW01 (sample SAMN05326641, study PRJNA326480) | marine metagenome | isolation source: seawater | place: Atlantic Ocean: North West | collected 2012
GACAACATCACCAGGAAGTATTTTTATAAAGTGCATCCTCATTTTACCACTCACATGGGCTAAAACAGTATGCTGATCACCACCTATTTCTACATCAACTCGAAACATAGCATTTGGCAAAGTTTCTTTAATTACACCATCTATTGTGATTGCTTTTTCTTTAGCCATTAACTTGAACCTTACTAAGAATGTGCGGACCATCCTCTTTTATTGCTATTGTGTGCTCAAAATGAGCTGATACTGAACCATCTTTTGTAAGAATAGTCCATCCATCTTCTCCAGTAAATATTTCTTTCGAACCTAAATTAATCATAGGCTCAATAGCAATACACATACCAGCATGGAGTTTATAGCCTTGATTGGGTTTACCATAGTTCGGTACTTGGGGCTCCTCATGTAAGTTTTCGCCAATTCCATGCCCGACTAATTCTCTAACAACAGAAAAACCATTAGATTCTGCATGAGCTTGAACGGCATACCCAATGTCTCCTACATAGTTTCCTGGTTTTGCTTGCTCTATTCCTTTATATAATGATTCTTTTGTGATTTGCATGAGCCTACTCTTCTGATTAGAAATTCTACCAACTGCAAATGTTCTAGCGTGGTCACCATAGTACCCATTTAACTCCGCACCACAGTCTATACCTACAATTTGACCCTCCTCCAAAATCATATAATCATGAGGTATTCCATGCACAACGGCATCATCTACGGAAATGCATAAAGTAGATGGAAATCCCATGTAACCTTTAAATGCTGGCCTAGCACCACGAGATACGATAAACTTTTCTGCCATAATATCTAAATCAATTAAGCTTTTACCTGGCACAACATGTTCTGATAACATTTCTATAGTATCTGCTACAATTTGGCAACTCTTGGAAATCATTTCAATTTCTTTATCAGATCTAGTATGGACCATCACATTCTTCTCCTACCACGAATTTTACCCTTTGTTAGAAATCCATCATAATGACGCATCATTAAATGAGATTCTAATTGTTGCAGAGTATCTAATGCCACTCCAACAATGATTAATAAGCTAGTTCCACCAAAAAAAGAAGCTAGGTCATAATCCACATCCATTGTTTGCATCAATACATAAGGAAAAATCGCCACCAAAGCCAAGGCTATGGATCCTGGGAGAGTTACTTTAGAAAGAATATTATCTATATATTCAGATGTTTTTTTACCTGGTCTTACTCCAGGAATGAAACCTCCTTGTTGCTTCATTTGTGACGAAACTTGAATCGGGTCAAATGCTATAGCAGTATAAAAATATGTAAAAAATATTATCATTAAACCAAAAAACGTCCAATAAACTGGATGCTCAAAAGAAAACCAGCGCATAATAGTTGACGAAAAATCACTGTCAGTAAAAAAGGTAGATACAGTGCTAGGGATAAACATAATTGATTGAGCAAAGATAATTGGCATAACACCAGCGGTATTCACTCTTAACGGTATATGCGTATTTTGCCCTCCATAGACTTTTCTACCAACAACTCTCTTGGCATATTGAACAGGTATTTTTCTTGTTCCTTGAGTTAGAAGCACTACGAAACAAATAACTAAAAACATAATTCCCATTAACACTAACTCGGAGATAAATATTTTTTCTCCTTCAATCACCGCTCGAATCTCATTACCAATGACAAATGGCAATCTGGATATGATACCGACCATAATTATAAGCGAGATTCCATTACCAATACCTCTTTCAGTAACTCTCTCACCCATCCACATAAGAAGAATAGTGCCAGTAACCATACTGACTATCGCAGTGAAGACAAAAAGAGCCCCTGGATTGATTACTACCTGGAGTTCTTTTTCTAAAAAAACTGTGACACCGTACGACTGCATTGCAGCAATAAACACTGTGCCATATCTAGTAATCTGCGTAATCTTTTTCCTACCAGCTTCACCCTCTTTTTGTAATCTTTGAAAATATGGTAAAACCGAACCCATTAACTGTATGATAATCGATGCGGAAATATATGGCATTATTCCAAGCGAAAATAAAGATGCTTTCTCAAATGCGCCACCAACAAACATGTTAAAAAGACCAAATAGAGTATCCTGCAATCTATCAAACGCACCAGCTAAAGCGTTGCCATCTACTCCGGGAATTGGAATATGCGCACCTATCCTAACGACTATCAATATTGAGAGAGTATAAAATATTTTAGCCCTTAATTCAGGAATACTAAAAATTGTTTTAATTTTATTTATCATTCTACGATTACAGTTCCACCAGCATTTTCAATTTTATTTTTTGCTGTTTTACTAAATGATGATGCTGTTATACTTATTTTTATATCAATCTCACCCTTGCCCAGAATCTTTACTGGTTTGAGAGATGACCTAATAAGTCCATTATCATTTAATACAACTGGATCTACTTTAGAAACTTTTTTAATTTTTACTATATCTTGTATGTTTACAACTTGAAATTTTTCTTTAAAAATATTATTGAATCCTCTTCGAGGCAACCTTCTTGCTAAAGGCATTTGCCCACCTTCAAACCAAGGTCTTTTTTTGTTACCTGATCTTTGTCCTGAACCTTTATGCCCCCTGCCAGATGTCTTACCAAATCCAGATCCGTGTCCTCGACCTATTCTTTTTCTTTTCTTTACAGAACCTTTAACTGGAATTAATGAGTCTAATCTCATAGACTATACCTCTTCAACCTTTAATAAATATTCAATCTTTTTTAACATACCTCTAATTTGAGGCGTGTCAGTTTTCTCCACACTCTGATTTAACTTTTTTAAACCCAATGCAATGAGTGTGCTCTTTGCTTTCGGTTTATATCCTATAGCGCTTCTAACTTGTGTGATTTTTAGCATAACCTTTAATTGAAAACCTCATTCATTGTAATCTCTCTTTTAACGGCAATCGTAACAGCATCTTTAAGATTTAATAATCCATCTAAGGTAGCATAGACTAGATTCATCGCATTTTTTGAACCATATCTTTTTGTGAGAATATTGTGAATACCAACCTGCTCCATTACAGATCTTACTGGCCCACCAGCAATTATACCAGTACCTGGCGAAGCTGGCTTTAACATAACCCTGCTAGCACCATGTTTACCAATGATTTTGTGTGGAATTGTACCATTTATTAATGGGATTTTAACAATGTTTCTTTTCGCAATCTCTTTACCTTTTTGGATACACATTATTACCTCATTTGCTTTACCTTGCCCAATGCCAATATGACCCTTACCATCTCCGATAGCAACCAAAGCAGAAAATCTAAATCTTTTCCCTCTTGATGTTACCTTTGCAGTTCTATTAATTTTAATTACTGATTCTTCGAGAAGATCTAATTCTGATGGATTAACAACTATCAATTTATTCTCCTTTAAAATTTTAACCCCTCTTCACGTGCAGCGTCTGCGAATGCTTTCACTCGACCATGAAAAGGATAACCATTCCTATCAAATACTACTTTTGATATCTTTTTTTCTTTTGCTAGCTTGGCAAGATTTTTGCCAACTATTGCAGATAAATCTGTTTTATTTTTTGATTTAGATATTAACTTTTTTAAACTTTTATCTTTTGAAGAGCATGAAGCAATAGTCTGGCCTTCAAAATCATTAATTATTTGAGATTCGAAATGCTTATTACTTCTGTAAACAACTAACCTGGGGTATTTTGGATGAAATCTTGAAATGCCCTTACTTCTATTTCTTCTACGGGTTTTACGCTTAAGATTATTATTAAAAATTCCCATTATTATTCGCCCACAGTTTTTCCTTGTTTAATTCTAATATACTCATCTTTGTATCTAATACCTTTACCTTTATAGGGCTCTGGTTTTCGAAATGATCTGATTTTTGCAGCAACTGAACCGACAAGCTGCTTATCTATTCCATTGACTTTTATAATAGTTCGTTCCGCTGTAATACTAACCCCATCAGGAAAATCAAAATAAATATCATGAGAATAACCTATTTGCAATCTCAGTCTATTACCTTCTAAACTTGCCTGATATCCAACCCCAACTATTTCTAATTCTTTTTCAAACCCAACCGATACACCAATAACCATATTATTCAAAATCTGCCTAGTGGTTCCATGTAGAGACCTACTGAGCGAAGTATTATCAATTCTATCGAGTAATATATTATTTTCTTTTACCTCAACTTTTATATTGGGATGAATAGAACAGGACTGAAGTCCCTTAACACCTGAAATATTGATTAAATCATCATTTAATTCGATATTTACACCCTCAGGTATAGTTATTGGGGAATTACCTATTCTAGACACTATTAAAACACCTCACACAAGAGCTCGCCACCGACTCCAAGCTTAGAAGCTGATTTATTACTTACTACACCTTTAGAAGTAGATAAGATAGAAATACCCAGACCATCAAGGACTCTAGGAATTTCTTTACTTCCCACGTAAATACGCTGACCTGGTCTACTGCATCGTATTATTTTTTCTATAACTGACTTTCCGTTAAGATCATATTTAAGAAATATTCGAATCGTGATAAAATTACGATTATTAATAAAGAAAAAATCCTTTATATATTTTTCTTCCTTCAAAACAAACGCTATCCTCTTTTTTACATTTGATGATGGGATATCTACCCATCTTTTATTTGTACTTATAGCATTGCGAATTCTTGTTAAAAAATCTGCTATAGGATCGGTCATTGACATAATTTATTTTCCCCTACCAACTTGCTTTTGTTACACCTGGTATTTCACCTTTGAGCGCCATTTCACGAAATGATAATCTAGAGAGTTTAAAGCGCCTAATGATTCCTCTGGGTCGCCCAGTAATAAAACATCTATTTCTTAGCCTGATTGGACTAGAAGATTTTGGAAGTCTATCTAATTTCTCAACAGCAGCTTCTCTATCGTCAATTGAAGTATTTGGATTACTAATAATTGCCTTTAAAGTTGCTCTTTTCTCAGAATATTTTTGAATATTTTTTAGTAATTTTTCTTCACGAACAATTTTTGATTTTTTTGCCATTAAGCGACCTCCCTTATTTTATTTTTTTCGGGCTTTTCAATCAAAGGAAGACCCATTTCTTTCAACAACCAATATGCCTCATTGTCACTATTTGCTGTTGTATTGATAGTCACATTTAAACCTCTAACGGAATCAATATTGTCATAATTTATTTCCGCAAAAATTATTTGCTCCTTTATTCCAAAATTGTAGTTCCCTCTACCATCAAAAGATTTGTAGGAAAGGCCTCTAAAGTCCCTACTTCTTGGAAGAGCAATACAGACCAACCTTTCAAAGAACTCGTACATTTTTGTTGACCTTAGGGTAACTTTACATCCTACAGGAAAACCCTTTCTTATTTTAAAATTAGATATATCCGTCTTAGATTTAGTAATAATGGGTTTCTGTCCAGAAATTGCAGCTAGTTCATTAAATGCACTATCCAAACTTTTAGAATTTGTCTTAGCATCCCCAATTCCCATATTCAGAGAAATTGCTACTAACTTTGGAACCTGAAAATTATTTGAATATGAAAACCTAGACACCAAACTAGGGATTACATTTTCAAAATATGATTTTCTCATATTTGGAAAGAAAGTGTTGTTTTTTTCTTTTTTTTGTTTGTTATCTGATTTTTTCTTAGGCATTACTGTACTTGTGTCTCTTCATTTGTTTTTTTAAAAATTCTAACTTTAGAACCATCTTCTAAGATTTTATATCCAATTCTAGAAACTTTACCATTTTGTAAAACCATAACATTAGAAATATGGATAGAGGCTTCTTTTTCAACTATACCTCCGTTTGGGTTTTCTTGCGATGGCCTTGTTGATTTTTTTATAAAATTTACTCCTTCAACAATAACACGCTGTTTTTTTGGTGAAACAAAAAGAACTTTACCTTCCATACTCTTGTGGGCCCCACTAATTATCTTGACGTTCATTCCTTTTTTTATAATCATTATAAAACCTCTGGAGCTAAAGATATTATTCGCATATACCCAGACTCACGTAACTCCCTACCTACTGGTCCAAATATTCTTGTACCCCTAGGCTCACCCTGACTATTTAGCAAGACGGCTGCATTTTCATCAAAACGTATCGAACTACCGTCTTGCCTACCGTACTCTTTCTTAGTTCGAACCACAACAGCGCGGTGAACCTCACCTTTGTTTACCATACCTCCTGGAATAGCCTTCTTTATAGTAATAACTATTTGGTCTCCAACGCTAGCATACTTCCTACCGGAACCTCCTAATACCTTAAAACAAAGAATTTCTTTTGCTCCAGTATTATCCGCTACTTTTAATCTTGTTTCTTGCTGTATCAATTTTTATTCCACTATTTTTGATTGCTGTAGTATCTCGCTTACCTGCCATCTTTTATTTTTGCTTAATGGCTTAGTAGACACGATTTTAACTATATCACCTTCTTTTGGCGAAACTGCTGAAACATGAGAGAGGTATTTTTTATATTTCTTAACTCTTTTTTTATAAATGGGATGCGATATAACTCTTGTAACCAATACATTAACTGTATCTTTCATTTTTGTTGACACTACCTTACCAACTAAACTTTGACGCTTTCTTGATTTAGACATCACTTATTTTCTCTCGTTTAATATTTTTTGCTGGGATATTACAGTTTTAATTCTAGCGATTTTCTTTTTCACTTTCTTTATCTGGGATAAATCCTCTAATTGTTGCATACTTTTCTGAAACCGCAAATTTTGCAAGGCTTCTTGTGTTTCTTCAAGTTCCACTAGAAGATTAGAACCAGAGAGCGAATCTATTTTACTATCAGCCACTTAAAATACTCTCCTCTCAACAAGCTTAGTTTTAATAGGCAATTTATGGCTGGCATTTCTAAATACTTCCTCGGCCATAGATCTATCAACACCATCAATTTCAAATAAAATTCTTCCAGGTTTCACATTAGCCACCCAGTATTCTAGGCCACCTTTTCCTTTTCCCATACGTGTCTCAGCAGGTTTAGCAGTAATAGGTTTGTCTGGGAAAATACGAATCCACATTTTACCAACTTTTCTAACTATTCTCGAAATAACAATTCTTGAAGCCTCTATTTGCCTAGCGGTAATCCAGCCAGGCTCCATAGCTTTTAATCCAAAGCTACCGAATGCCACATGATTTCCTCTAGTCGCTACACCACGTCTATTTCCCCTATGATGTCTTCTATATTTTATTTTTTTGGGTTCTAACATACTAATTACATACCCTTCAATTCTTACAAATCCAGACTTTAACACCTATTATTCCGTATGCGGTCTGCGCCTCACTTAAGGCATAATCGATATCTGCTCTTAATGTGTGCAATGGAACACTTCCATCAGAATATTTTTCACTCCTCGCAATCTCAACGCCACCTAATCTACCTGCGATATTTATACGAATCCCATTTGCCCCCATGCGCATTGTAGCCTGCATTGCTTTGTTGACCACTCTTCTATAAGATATTTTCTTTTTCAGCTGCTGACAAATATTTGATCCAACAAGAGCAGCATTAAGCTCAGGCCTCTTAACTTCGGAAATATTGATTTGAGCATCTTTTTTGTTGGTTAACTGTCTTAATTCTTTTTTTAATTTATTCACCTCTTCGCCACCTCTACCAATTACAATCCCTGGTCTAGCTGTATGTATTGTAACAGAGACTTTCTTAGATGTCCTATTTATTTCTACCCTAGCTATACCAGCATTTGGAAGTCTAAAAGATATATACTTCCTAATATTGACGTCTTCTTGCAGAGAGTTAGAAAACTTATTCTTTTCGGCAAACCAAGTTGAATTCCATCCTTTATTTACGCTAAGCCTAAAACCTACTGGATGTGTTTTTTGTCCCAATGTTTATTCCTTATCCTATTCAGTTGTTAATACAATTGTTAAGTGACTACTTGGCCTTCTAAGCCTGGAGGCCCTCCCCATAGATGCAGCTCTAAATCTTTTCATTACTGGACCTTGATTTGCATAAGCTTCTTTAATTTTAAATGAATCGGGATCTAAATCGTTGCTATCTTCATTTTGCATTAAATTTGCTATAGCAGACCTTATTGTCTTTTCAATAACAACAGATGCCTTTTCTGGAGAAAAATGAAGATAATCTATTGCAGAATTAACCTCAGAACCACGAATTTGATTAAGTACTTTTCTAATTTTTCTCGCTGATTGCCTATTATATCTTGAAGTTGCTCTTGCTTCCATAATACTATTTCTACTTTCTATCACCAGAGTGCATTCTAAAAGTTCTGGTCGGAGAAAACTCACCTAATTTATGGCCAACCATGTTTTCAGAAACAAAGACCGGAATAAATTTATTACCATTGTGAACAGCAAAGGTATGACCAACAAACTCTGGTATAATCACTGATCTCCTAGACCAAGTTTTTATAACAGATTTTTTACCAGCATCATTTACCTTCTCAACCTTCTTCAGCAATTTAGCATCGATATATGGACCTTTTTTTAGTGATCTAGCCATGTTTATTTACGTCTCTTAATTATCATTGCATTAGATTTCTTATTTTTCTTTCTAGTTTTATAGCCTTTAGTAGGCTTACCCCATGGTGTTACAGGGTGTCGTCCCCCAGAGCTTTTTCCTTCTCCACCACCATGAGGGTGATCTACAGGGTTCATTACTACACCCCTTACTTTTGGCCTACGACCTAACCACCTGGAGCGACCAGCTTTTCCAGATATTATTTGCTCATATGTTCTATTACCTATCTGTCCAATAGTAGCCATACATTTATCTGGAACCATTCTTATTTCACCAGACGGTAGCTTTAATGTTGTAAAATTATTATCATGAGCCATAATTTGTGCATATCCACCAGCAGATCTAACCAATTGCCCACCTTTTCCTGGGATTAATTCAATATTATGAACGAAAAGACCGGTTGGAATGTTAATCAACCTTGATGCGTTTCCTGTTTTTAGAGGAACTTTTTCGCCTGATATTATTTTATCCCCGACTTTAATATTTAATGGTGACAAAATATACCGTTTATCTCCATCTAAATAATGGATTAATGATATATATGCCGAGCGGTTTGGATCATATTCAATAGTAGCCACTTTACCCTCAATTCCAAATTTATTTCTCTTGTAATCTATAATTCTATATCTTCTCTTATGCCCACCTCCTCTACGCCTTACCATTATCCTACCAGTATTATTCCTACCAGCTTTTTTTCTTAGTGCAACCGTCAATTTTTTTTCTGGCTTTTTAGCCGTGATATCAACAAAGTCTGATCTAGAAGAAAATCTAGCTCCAGGAGTTACTGGTTTTAAATAACGTATACCCATTTAACTATCCGTATCCCCACCTATAAAATCAATCACATAGCCATCTTTCAAGGTAATTATTGTCTTTTTGTAAGAGGCCCTCCTACCTTGCGTTCTAATTGTTCTACCATTACTTTTTGTAGTTAGTTGCTTTAATTTTCCATTTATATTCATTGTAGCAACTTTTGAAACAACTACATCAAATTTCTTTTCTATCGCTTCCTTTATTTGATTTTTATTAGCACTCTTTTCTACGATGAAAGCATATTTATTCTGCCGCTCTTGCATGATAGCCATTTTCTCAGTAAGCAATGGTTGAATTATTAATTTTTGATACATTTTTAGGCTAATACCTTTATTAAATCAGATAGTCCCTGTTTGTCGGTAACAATAATTTCTGAGTCAAGTAAATCATAAACACTAACATTCTTAACATTTTCTATATACACATTTCTCAAATTTCTTGATGCAAGAACAAGATTTTTCTGAAAAGCAGAAACCAAAATTGTCACTTTTTTATCATGTAATTTTAATTTTTTAAGAAATGAAATAAAATCAGATGTTTTATTTGTGTCCAATGATATTTTTTCAAGTACCTTGAATTCATCATTAGAAATTTTCTCTGATAAAACAGACCTACGGGCAAGCTTACCCATTTTTTTAGGTAACTTATGTTTATACCTATGCGGCTCAGGACCAAAAACAACTCCACCACCTCTCCATAATGGGGACCTAGTTGTACCAGCTCTTGCGACACCACGACCCTTTTGCTTCCAAGGTTTTTTCCCGCCACCATTTACAGCTGATCTGTTTTTTGAGGAATGAGTACCCTGACGTAAGTTAGTACGCTCAGATAACACAGCCTGCCTGATAACGGAGCTCTTCAGCCCCACTTTAAAAATTTTTTCATCAGCCTTCATTTTTTCTACCACATCACCATCTAAACTATGTATATTAATTTTCATAAGCGCCCTACCTAGTAATCATTACTATGCCATTAGCAGACCCAGGAATACTTCCTTTAATCAGCAATTGATTATTAACCTTATCAACCTTAATGATTTCAAGCGATTTTACACTAACTTTTTTATTTCCATATCTACCTGGCATCTTTTTTCCAGGAAAAACTCTTGAAGGATATGATGCAGCACCAATAGATCCAACATGCCTATGTGTATCACCCTGACCATGAGTTTTTCTCTGCTGACTAAACGAATACTTTTTTACTGTTCCAGAAAAACCATGTCCCTTAGACCGACCACTGACTGTAACATATTCACCTTCTTTAAATAAACCAACGCTAAACACTTGACCAGCCCTGTAATCAAAATTAGGAACTTTATTAAATTCAGCTAGTATTCTCTTCGGTGAAGCCGAATTCTTTTCAAAGTGCCCAATAAGTGGCTTAGTTAAGTGTTTTTGTTTAGCATCACTAAAACCAACCTGCACAGAGTCATATCCATCCCTTTCAATTGTTTTTATTTGAGTAACTTGACAAGGTCCAGCTTCTAGAATAGTTACAGGAATAGCCCTTCCATCTGAATCAAAAACTCTCGTCATACCAATTTTTTTTCCAATTAAACCCCTCATAACAGCATTAAACCTTTATCTCAATATCTACACCTGCTGGTAAATCTAATTTCATAAGAGATTCTACTGTTTTTGGAGTGGAATTAATAATATCAACCATTCTTTTATGAATTTTAGTTTGAAATTGTTCTCTTGACTTTTTATCAACATGTGGCGAGCGTAATACAGTGTATATTGACCTCTTTGTTGGCAATGGTATTGGACCCGATATAATAGCACCAGTTGACTTTGCTGTTTTAACAATCTTATCTGTTGATTTATCAAGCAATATATGATCATATGCTCTCAAACTAATTCTTATCGATTGATTTGCCATAATTCTTTTTACTCTACAATTTCTGTGACTACACCAGCACCAACAGTATGACCACCTTCACGAATCGCAAAGCGCA
>MDSW01137808.1_pt1 | contig 11255 bp, 11 predicted proteins | sample 811171 | NCBI WGS metagenome assembly MDSW01 (sample SAMN05326641, study PRJNA326480) | marine metagenome | isolation source: seawater | place: Atlantic Ocean: North West | collected 2012
CAATTCGCTGCCGATCCTGCGCGCGTTGGGCACGCCCGAGCCGCTCGGCATGGTGCATTTCGACAGTCATACCGACCTGTTCCACAGCTATTTCGGCGGCAACATGTACACCCACGGCACGCCCTTCCGCCGCGCCATCGAAGAGGGTCTCCTGGACCCGAAACGCGTCGTGCAGATCGGCATTCGCGGCTCGACCTATGACAGCGAGGACCGCGATTTCGCCGATAGCGTCGGCGTGCGCGTGATCCCGATCGAGGAGTTCCACGCCCGCGGCGTCGAGGATGTGATGGCCGAGGCGCGCGAGATCGTCGGCACCAAGCCCACCTATCTCTCCTACGATATCGACTTCATCGACCCGGCCTTCGCCCCCGGCACCGGCACGCCCGAAGTGGGCGGCCCAAATTCCTATCAGGCGCTGCAGGTGATCCGCCTGCTCGACGGGGTCAACATCGTCGGCGCCGATCTGGTCGAGGTCTCCCCGCCCTTCGACCCGTCCGGCGCGACCGCTTTCCTCGGCGTCTCGGTGATGTTCGAGATCCTCTGCCAGATGGCGGTGACAATGACCCGCGGGTGATCGCAGAGCTGCCCGCTCAGCCCACGCGACGCATATCTTTCGCGTGGGTGCGATAGACGGGGGTCATGTTGTTGTCGAGGCTTGCGCCGAGGTCGAGATCCGCCTCTTGCAGCCGGGCGACCTCCTGCAGGGCGAGACCGAGATAGCGCGCGATCTCCTGCGTCGAGAGCCCGAGGTCGCTCAGCGCCGAGACTTCCAGCGCGCGATCCGGTCCCGTTTTCTCAACGCGCGCGCCCGACAAAGGCCAGGGAATGGTCTTCGTCGCGCGGCTGTCCTGCCGTGGCTTACGCGGCAGCGGGAGAAGGTCAGGGCTGTTTTCTGGGGTGATCCAACGAAACATCCGCACACTCCTTCGAGCTTGGCTATGAGGCCCGTTCAGCTAAACCGCATCCGGCCCGCCGCGCCATTGACCGCCGTCAATGCGAACCGCGCAGACCCGGTTCGGTGCGCTCTCTGGGCAGGGTTTTGCCAATCCACGCAGGGCGCCCGGAGGGGCAACACGTCTTTTCACACTTCAGGCACTGGATTGGGTCGGAGCGCGGACCGAAACCCGAGCGTTGATGCGCAACCTGACGAAGGGCCGCAGCCTGCGCGGTCGTGGCTGCGATTGACGCCCAATAATGCTACGCGCGCCGCGCGGGCGTATACTTGGATATTCGCGGAGGGTTGGGGCTACCTCACCCGTTCGAGTCTGCTCGAAGAGCCTTTCGCGAAACCCGCCGGCCACCGCGCGTCTGTCCCCAAGGCTCGGCCGGCGGGGCCGTTTTAATGCGCGTTTCAAAACTCCGCCGATGGCGCACCGCAGGTCAGTCAGCGCGCCACGATACGCAATATTATTGCGCGAAATGCCTCTCATATTTCGGAAATCTACATTTCTCTACAATTTCTCGCCTGACAGATGGCCCCTGAGGCGGCAAGATTCCTGCAGTCACAAAAGACGCGTGTTGCCCGACCACTGCCATCGATCGGGGGGCATAAAGGGGGGGAATATGTTCAATACTCAGGCCATACGGCCGCAAGTCGACGCGAAATGCGAGGACTGCATCGCGCGCCAGACAGGACTTTGCAGCGCCTTCGAGAGCGAAGCGCTCCTCGATTTTGCGCATCGCAGCTACCGTGAAACCTATCACCAAGGGGCCGAGATCGCGGCTCAGGGCGAAGTGGCGGAACGGGTCGGCATCGTCGCCTCCGGCCTTGTGAAGGTCGTCGTTCTGACCGAAGGCGGGGACGAATACGTTCTGCAAATTCTACGCGCGGGGCACCTGATCGGGGATCCGGACCGCGAGGTGAACGGGTTTTCCAGCGAGGCCGCCACCGACACCGCGATCTGCTGGATGCCGCGCCAGACATGGCACAATTTCCTGCAAACGCATCCGCAGATCTTCCGCGGCTGTCTGTCGGCCCTCAATCGGCAGTTCGAGGAGTTGCAGTTGAGCGTCGTGAAAATGCGCGGGCGCAGCACCGTGCAGCGGCTCGCGCTTTGGCTGATCGAACAGCTCCCCGGTGCGCCCGACGGCAGCACACCGCAAATTCGCATCGTGCTGACCCGGCGCGATCTGGCCTCGCTGTTGGACATGACGGTGGAGACCCTGTGCCGCGCATTGCACCAGATCGAAGAGCGTGGCGCGATCCGCCTGCTTGCGCCCGACCATCTCGAGGTCAGGGATCTCGGACGCTTGCGACGGCTTGCGAAATACCAGAACGAGCGGATCGGCGCGGCCCTTGCCGAGCCCGATCCCGCACCGCGCCTGTCTCAACGCGAGACATGGTCCAGGGGCGGAAAAGCACCCGTCTCAAAACTCGGGTCCGAGGGACATGCGCCCGGGCGCACACCGGACTTCGCCACACGCGGAGGGCAGCGATAGAACGAGGACGCGCCGGCCCGGAATGTCTCGGTGGATCACACATCGCGCAACCTGCATTGATCGTGGTCAATGCGCGCGGCCTCACGCGCGGCAAAGCTCGCGATGTGTCAGATCACATCCCGGGAGGCCCCTATGCCACGCAAATCCGACGCGACCGCCCGCACCAGCGCGGGCTATGCTGAGCTCGTGAAACGCCTGCTACCGCCAGACGGGCCGGACCCGGCACTGCTTGGCCCGATCGTTGCGATGCAAACTCAGGCGGCCGATCGCATGTTGCAGCTCAATCAGGAATGGCTGCGCTTCACCACCGATCGCATCACCTGCGACCGCGCCCTGCTTGCCAGCCTGTCCAATCCCGGCGATCCCGCTGCAATCGCCTCCGCCTGGTCGGAGTTCTATTCCGGCGCGATCGACGATTATTCCGCGCTCTATCGCCGCCTCTGGGGGCAATATGCCGAGGAGATGACGGAGGCGGTATTCGACAGCCAGAAGCAGGTGCAGGACCTGTTCATGACCTCCCTGCAAGGGGCGGGTTTCGGCGAGCACCGCCACGCGACCCCGGTCTGAGCGACCGCAATTGGAAGGCCGGATCTGCCTCTCAGCGGCGGGCCCGGCAGGTATAGTTTTGTGCGTTTTTTCGTCTTTCCTCCACGGCGGGACACGAAACCGAGTATGATTTCATGAGTGATCAGGGCGTGGTGCCAAGCGCGAAATGAGGTGGCGCCAGTGGTAAATTCCAAACGCGAAGACACCGGGCCGAAGACGCGTGCCTCGCGCGCGGCGCTAGCCGATGGTGTGGGAGACATGATCTCTCTGATGCCGATCCCGGTCGCGGTGTTCGACACCGCGATGCGTCTGGTTGCGACCTCGGCGGCGTTTCAGGAGACCTACGGCGTCGATCTCTCCGGCGCGAGCGAACCGGGTGACGGCGACCTGCTGCCCTGGCTGCCAGAGGGCTACCCCGCCGCGCGCGATAAGGCGCTCGCCGGAGAGGTTGTGCAATGCGACGAGACCCGGACGACGCTCCCCGATGGGCGTGTGATCCGGAACCGCTGGATTACCGCACCGATCCACCGCCACGGCGGCGTCGTGGGGATCATTCTCATCATCGAGGATATCAGCGCCGGGAAGGACTCGCAGCCGCCGACCGCTCTGCGCGCGGAACGGATCGCCGAGGCGATGGATGCCGCCGGGATCGCCCTGTTCGAAGTGGATTTCGACCGTGATGCGTTCCTCGCGACCGGATCCGCCCGGCAGCTTCTGGAGACGCAGGAGGTGCCCGACAGCTACGAGAAATGGCTCGCCCTCGCCGCGCCGGAGGATCGTGCGCAGTTCGACGCGGTCTATCGCGCGGCGCTGGACCCAACCGGCAGCCGAAAGTTTTCGATCGAGTTCAAGCTTGCCGATAGCGCCGAGCCCAAGGTGATCGAGTTGCGCGGCAATATCCGGTTTGATGAGACCTGCGATCCGCCCCGTCCGCTGGGCGTCGTCGGCGCGATCCTCGATCGCACGGAGCGCGCGCGGATATCGGAGGCGCTGGTACAGGCGCAGCGGCTGGAAACCGTGGGCCGAATGGCGGGCCTTATTGCGCATGATTTCAACAATTTGCTGACCGTCATCCTGTCCAATCTGGAGCTTGCCTCGCGCGCCGAGATGGCAGATATCGCGCGCACCCATCTGGAACGCGCGATCGACGCGACGCAGATCGGCGCTGGGTTCAATCAGCGGCTTCTGGCCCTTGCCGGAGCGCGGACGCCCAAACCGGTCCGCTTCGGCCTCGATGCGCAGCTCGCCGAGACATGGACGCTGCTGGAGCGTGTGCTGGGCGAACAGGTGCATCTGCGTCTCTTGCCCGGCGCCGATCACGGCCAAGTCTACATGGATCGCGGGGAGTTGGACGGCGCGCTGCTCAATCTCGTCATCAATGCGCGCGACGCGATGACGGCCACCGGTACGATCACCATTCAGACCGGCTGCGCGCGGCTCGACGCGCATCAGGCCGCCGAGATCGACGGCGCGCGGCATGGCTGCTTCCTCACGGTGAGCGTGACCGATACCGGACAGGGCATGACCCCGGACGTGCGCAGGCAGGCTCTCGATCCGTTTTTCACCACCAAGGATGCGCAGGTCGGGAACGGGCTCGGTCTGACCAGCGTGGCGAGTTCGGTCGCGCGGGCGGGCGGATTCCTGCATATCGACACGGCCCCCGACAAAGGCACCACGATCACGCTCTATCTGCCCGAGACCGAGGGGGAGCCCACGCCCGCGCCTGCCGACCATCACGACGCGCTGCGAATGGGCGATGGTCAGTTGGTGCTGGTGGTCGAGGACGATCCGCTCGTACGCGAGGCAGTTCTCGACCGGCTGGAGGCTCTGGGCTACGCGGTGATCGAGGCCGCGAACGCATCCGAGGCGCTGGAACAGATCGAGGCGGGGGAGCCGGTCGAGCTGCTGTTTTCCGACGTCGTCTTGCCCGGCACCTTTTCGGGCTTCGACCTTGTCGATCGCGCCCGCGCCCGCGATCCCGCATTGCCCGTCCTTCTGACCTCTGGCCATACGTCCGAGCATTTCTCCGGGCGCCCCGAAGCCGAACGCGAGGTGGAATTGCTCACGAAGCCTTATTCTCTCTCGACGTTGAGTGCGGCGGTCGCGCGTGCGCTCAAGCCGGAGGGACCTACCCCATGATCTGGCCGGTGAAGACATAGCCCACGCCGCGCACGGATCGGATCATCCGATTGGCATCATCCGCCGGTTCGATCTTGCGTCGAAGCCGGGCAATATGGGTATCGATGGTCCGGTCATAGGGCGACCAGTCGCGCCCGTGGAGCACCCGGTTGATGTCGTCGCGCGAGAGCACCTGCTCCGGGCGGCTGAGGAACAACTCAAGCAGTTTCGCCTCCGTTCCGGTCAGATCCTCGCGGCGACCGTCATTATGCTCGATCACGCCGTGACGCAGGTCGATACTGCTGTGATCGATGCGCAGCCGCTCGCACGGCAGGTTGCGGGTCCGGTAGCCATCGAGCACCCGACGGATGCGGATCGCGACCTCGCGCGCGGCGAAGGGTTTGACGATGTAGTCATCCGCCCCCGCTTCCAGACCGCGCACCCGGTCGAGCGGTTGCCCTTGCCCGGTGATGAAGATGACGGGAATATTGCTGCGCCCGCGCAGGACACGCGCGAGTGCGAGCCCGTCATCGGCCCCCAGCCCCAGATCGAGCGTCACGAGATCGACGTCGCCCGCTTCGATCTCCTGCATCATGCCAGTGGCGTCCGATGCCTCGCGCACCGCCCAGCCTTCCGCCTCAAGGCAGTCCCGCAGCGCGCCGCGTACGCAAGGATCATCTTCGACGACGAGAATTGTCTGCTGTTCCACAGGCGCGACCTCCTATCCCCTCCGCACCTATCGGGAGCGCCGCCGCGCTTTTGATGGCGCCGCAAAACCCTTTCCCGAATTATGTCATGATCGGCGCGCCCTGTCCGCCCTGTCTTTGATGGTGATCAAGGGTCAGAAACGGTAGAGGAAATTAAACGTTATCGTTCCCTCAAACCCGTGCCGCCACCGAATTTCGTCATGCCGGATGGTCTCGCCCGCGGTCGAGAGCGCCGCCGCCGAGACCGAACCGGAGCCGACCGTCGTCGTCCCCGAAGAGCGCGAAATGAGCGACGCCTGCCCCGTCTCCTGCACCCCCAGAGAGACGGCGAAGGCGCTGTTCCGGCCGATTTGCTGCTCGAAGACCATGCCCGCCCGCAGGACCGGTTCCACATGGGAATATCGGGACCGCTCGGGCGCGTTGCTGGCCGAGGCGAGCCCCGGGATCGAGAGGGTTTCCTCGCTGCGCCCGCTTGCCGACACCGCCTTTGCGCCGAGATCGAGATAGAGGCCGAAGGACAGGTCGCTGGTCACGAGACGCCGCCCGCCCAGCCCCAAGGTGAGGCTCTGGCTGCGCTCGTGCAGGCGCGTGCGGCGCGCGCTCTCGATGGCCGGGATGGCCCGGCTCGCCGTGAGAGAGGCCGTCGTCGTGTAGGTCTCGCCCGTGTGGCGCGACAGATCCCCGAAGCCGAGACGCGGGCCCCAGCTCCAGTCGCGGCTGTGACCCAGCGGGCTCGCGATCACGCCGCCCAGCTCGCGCACCCGGCTATGCGCGCTGACCCGTTGCGCGACCTTCACGCTGTCCGGCGCCCCGAGACCGATAACGGAAAACCCGCCCGGATCGAACACGGCCGCCAGAGCTGTGGCCTCTCCGGTAGCGCCATCGAGACTGAGCGCCGCGAAGCCGCCCCCGCCTGCGCCGGGCGAAAACGCGTAGGTCTCGATGCGATTGCCAGTGACTGCGGGCGAGAAGGATTGTTGCTCGATATGAACGGTGCCGCCATGCCCGTCGGGAAGGGACAGCGAGGCTGTCGCATTCGCCCCCGACAGCGTGCCCCCCGCGCCAAGCATCGGGTTCAGATCGATCGCGATATTGCCCTGCCCCGTGCGCGGCCCCGTCAGAAGGAGCGTGCCGGAACTCGGCAGACCCGAGACAGCTTGCGCCTGCGCGAAACCGGAGCCGCGCCCGAAGCTCAGACCGAGCTGAGGCCGGGTCGAGAAATCCGGGGTCCAGCCCGCCTGCGGCAGGATTTGCAGAGGGCGCATGGGGCCTTGCAGCCCGAACTCCACACCGCGCCCGTCCTCTCCGGTGATCTGGGTGCCCAGCCCCGGCACGAACGGTCCGCGTTGGGGCGGCGCGAGCGACCAGCCCTGCCACATCGAGGGCGGCTGCGCGAGCGCCGGAGGCGCCAGAGCGGCCAGCGCGACCATCCCGCCGAGGGCGAACCCGAGGGGGCGGACTATGCCGTCACGCCGTCGCATTGATCGTAGCAAGGCGGCTCAGAAGGGCCACCAGCTCCTGTTGGCGCGACGTTTCGGTCTTGCGCATCACCGCCGCGAGCTGATTGCGCAAGGTTTCCTTCGACATCCGTCGGCGCGAAGCCAGCTCGCCGATCGACTCCCCCGCCAGCAGCGCCAGGGCGAGATCGGCCTCCTTCGCGTTCATGCCGAAGAGCCGCCAGAGAAAATCCTGATCCAGTTCGAGCGGCATATCGAGGTCTTCGTAGATCACCGCGAAATTCGGCCCGGCGCCCGGCAGGCCAACCGCCTCGCCCGCGGCCAGCCGGATGATTGTGAGGATCTCGCGCGGCTCACCGCGATTTCGCGGCACGGACATGATCGCGACGCGCTGGCGCAGGCTGCCTTGCAGCGATTGGATCTGGGTCGCAAATTCGTCGTCTACGACGGGATCGGACAGCCGCAATGTTCCATCTGGCGAAACCTGCAGCGCGCGGCCATTGCGCAGGATCGCCCGCGCCCGCCCGTTCATCCGCGAAACATTGCGCCGCTCGTTGCACAGCACCACCGAGAAGGGCAGAATTTCCAGAAGATTACCGCTCAGACGCTCGGCCGCGTCGAGCCGTTGGCGCACCTCCATGATCCGCGTCGCCACATCGAGCTGCCGGGCGAGCCGGGTCAGAAAGTCCTTCAAAGGCCGCCGCAGCTCCGCCTCCAGATGGCGCGGATAGCGCAGTTCGATCCCCAGAAGATGACGCTCGCCACGATCGAACAGGACCCCGGCGAGACAGGTCCTGGGCGGGCTCGTCCGGCGCAGCACCTGACCCATCGGCCCGCCATTCACCGTCTCCGCACCGAGATCGCCGTCGTCATAGACCCGGCCGATCTCCTGCCCGTGCAGACTGTGCGCCCAGCCATCGGGGGCGCGCATCTCCTCGGCAAAGGCCCGGCGCAGTTCCGGGTTCGGCGTATCGAGAAGCAGGAAGTTCCCCGCGCCCTGCATCCGTTCCAGCCCGACAATCATCGGCGTCGCTTCGGGAAAATTCATCGCGACGACCGCGAGCACGGACCGAAATAGATCCCCTTCGATGGCAGATGTGAAAATTTGATCGACCGCTGCGCCGTTCTCAGCGTGCATGCTCAAAGACATGGCGAAATCCCCTTAACCCTCTGATTAAGGGAATCCTCCACCACGGAGAAATTTCGACAATGACAGTCATCAAGCTTGCCTATGCGCGCCGACAATGTGCGGCGCGGACAGAGGCGGAATCAGCGGGGCCCGACGATCACTTTTTTGCACTGCAGGTCACGCCACCCTCGCCTTCGACGTCCAGTCGCGCCGAGACGACGGCATGTGGACCGGCGGAGACATAGACCTTGGACAGCGTCTGCGCCTCGTCCGCGCGGGTGGCGAAAGCGCCGCCCTGCGTGGTACTGGAGGTGCCGCCCGCACCGCTCGAGATCACGGTGAAGGAGTAGCGCCCGCGCATTGCGCGCGCCGATTGCACCCGCGCGGTCAGCTCGAGATGCGGAGCTGCGGGGCGCTCTGCGATCTCGCAGCTGAGAGGGGCTGCGCCTTGTGAGCTTTGCGCACTCATCGCGAGCGCCATTCCGAATGGCATCCCTCCGATGAGGACAAGCAGCCCTCCACGACGCAGGTAGTCGAGCATTTGCAGGTTCCGAGGCATGGTGTGCCTCCTTTCTCGTCCCCCTGCCCCGCACGCGTTGCGACGGGCGGGGCTGAACGGACGGCTATCGGTTTCATTTCAGCTCGAACTGAATGCCGATCGAGCCGTTTCCGCCAACGCTGCTCCCGCTGCGGGTCACACCCAGCCGGGTCTCACCCTGGAAATGGGTCTCCGTCTGGTAGTTGCCGAGCTGAGAGATCGAGCTGCCGAAACCAGAGCCCGATTGGACGGTGCCCGCGACATTGTTGTGACCGCTCTGCGTGGTGGAGGCGTCATTAAAGCTGCCCTGCTGCTGCGTGACGGCCACATTGCCGCGTGATGGCTGCGGGGTGATGGATGCGATGGGGGCGCTACTCGGATCATAGAAAGGCCGGCTCTGCGCCGCAGCTTCCTTCGCGATAACGCCCAATGCCAGAGCGGCCAAAAGCCCGGTCGCGAGGATCGCGGGGGGCGCCGTGGGGGCTCTCATCTGTGTTGCGAAACTCATAACCTTTCTCCTTGTTGCTGTCGCGACGGCACAGCAGCCGCCTTCAAGACGTTGATCGGGCGGATCGCAGCCCGCCCGATCAACCATGGGACGTCAGTTCTGAACCGTGCTCGACACGTTGCCGACACCGGTCTGGACCGTGGCCGACGAGTTGCCGACATTGCCCTGAATGGTGGACGAGTAGTTCCCGAGGCCCAGCTGATCGGTGATCGAGTTGTTGAACGCGCCGGTCTGACCGGTGCCCGAGAAGTTGGCGATCCCACGTTGCACCGTGGTGCTGGTGTTGCCGTAGTCGCGCTGCACGGTGATGGCCGAGTTGTTCATGCCAAGCTGCGTCGTGCTCGACCCGTTGAACCAGCCCATCTGGTCGGTGAGCGACACGTTACCGCCTGCGAGGGCGGCTCCGGCGCCGGAGAGAACGACAGCGGTGGCGAGAAGCAGATGTTTCATGGTGATGGTCTCCAGACTAAAGAATGTTGATCGATCCGGATCCGCGTCCCGATCGTTCCTCCACGCTACGCCGGAGCTGCGCCGGGATCGGGGACGCAAACATCATCGAAGACGCCCCGATCGCCATGCGCTTCGGCCTGAACGCTGACCCTTCGGCACCGCCCGACCGCGGACCGCCCGCGATAGTTCACCTACCGGCGCAAGTGGTGCGCCAGACGCGATATCCTTGCCCTCTGCGCGCATATGGCCGCGCAGTTGCCCCGAACGGGTCAGCGCGTGACGCGGGCGCAGGACGGGCTGCGGCGGATGGGGCGCGAGCCGTGGCGGTCTCGCTTGCGCCCGCGCAATGACGAAAGGCCATCTACGTGAGACGCAGGCCGCCAAACGGAGGCAGATCGGCGGCGACGATGGCTCCGCATGTCAGTGCATTGACGCGCGACAAGACACGGTTGGAAAAGCCCACCGATTGAATCTACGGGAAGCTGGAAATAGCGAATATCTCGGAGCTGTTCGGTTGATACCGGCGGCTCTGGCCGTGCTTAAGGAGAGAGCCGCGCGACTCAGGCCGGAGGGAACTGGGGAAGACCGACACGGACCACGCGGCGACGCGCCTCCGAAATGCGCAGCGCGCGCTCCCGATACGGAAACGCGCGCCACTCCCCCCTGACAGACTCTGCAAGCGGTGTCTCTTTATCGCCCCCTACCGCCCACGCGGCCTGCCCCCACACACATGCCAGTTCCCCTCAATTGCGACGCTCCATCAGCAGCGCGACCAGCAGGCCGGTTCCGACCATACCAAGAAGCACCCCGGCCCATGGCACGGGATGGCTGCGAGCGCTTCGACGCAAGTCATGCTGCGCCTCTGCCAGCGAGTGGCGCATTTCGAGCACCGCGTCGCGGGCATCCTCCACGAGATCGTGGCCCCGCCGCGTCGCCTCCGCACCAAAGTCGCTGGCCCGCAGCCGACCATGACGTTGCAACGCCTGCGCCAACTCCGTCACATCGTCGCGCAGCTCTTCCAGATCGGAGCGGATCGCCTCGACCGCATGGCGTTCGTGGTCCTCGATATCGGCGCGTTCGTGTGCAGCGTCGCTGGATGTCTTGGCCATGGCGTTTCTCCTCTGATCCGATTTTGAACCGTGCGACAGGTTGGCAGGATGCAAAGCCGCAAGACGTCGCGCATTGATCGCCGTCACTGCAAAATGCAAAGGCGCGGCTCAGGTCACCTTCAGCGCCTCTTGCAGCTTTTCGCGGAAATGGCGCGGCGAGAGGCTCGCGAGGTTGGAGTGGATCTCCCGGCTCACCCGCGCCGCCAGAGCCGCGGACATGGCATCGCGCATTGCGCCCAGCATCCGCGGCGGCG
>MDSW01159959.1_pt1 | contig 11255 bp, 10 predicted proteins | sample 811171 | NCBI WGS metagenome assembly MDSW01 (sample SAMN05326641, study PRJNA326480) | marine metagenome | isolation source: seawater | place: Atlantic Ocean: North West | collected 2012
AGTTGAAAACAAAGAAATTAAATTATGTAAAACTGTCTCTTATACACTTTCTGTTGACCATAGAATAGTAGATGGGGCAACAGCATCTAAACTCTTAAAGTATTTTAATTTTTATATAACTAATCCAACTGCAATGATTTTATAATGAGTAAATTTGATTATGATATAACAATTATTGGCTCTGGGCCAGGTGGTTATGTTGCAGCTATTAGGGCTGCTCAATTAAATAAAAATGTGCTTGTTGTCGAGAAAAGTGAACTCGGAGGTATTTGTTTAAATTGGGGATGTATTCCTACAAAAGCTTTACTTAGGTCTTCAGAAATTCTTACACATGCAAAAAATGGTAAATTATATGGATTAGAAGGAAACAATAATTTTTCTTTAGAAGAAATGGTAAAAAGATCACGAAAAGTTTCTAATAAATTATCTTCTGGTATAGAGTTTTTATTTAAAAAGAATTCTATTACTTTAAAAAAAGGAACTGCCTATATAAAAGAAAAGCATCTTATTGAGATTACAAATGATAATAATAATGAGCAAATTAAAACTGATAAGATTATAATAGCTACTGGAGCCAGCCCTAGAGTTTTACCTTTTTTTAAAAATTTAAAAAATGATGTTTGGGATTATAAAAAAGCTTTGCTTCCTGATTCTTTACCAAATAAATTGGGTATTGTAGGTTCAGGTGCAATTGGTTTAGAGTTTGCCAGTTTTTTTAATTCTCTTGGCACTAAAGTAGAAGTATTTGAACTTCAAGACAAAATTGCTCCTAATGAAGATCATGATATATCAAAAGAATTGGAAAAAAATATGTCTAATAAAGGAATTATATTTCATAAAAAAACTGATGTAGTTAAACTAGTTAAAAATAAAGAGTATGAATTAACTGGATTAAATAACTCAGAAAACAAAACCTTTTCATTTGATAGAGTATTGGTAGCAGTGGGTGTTGTAGGAAATATTGAAAATTTAGGTATAGAAAATACTAAAATTAAAGTTAAAAATAATCAGATAATTACTCATGATTATAATAAAACAGATGAACCAAATATTTTTGCTATAGGAGATGTAGCTGGTTTGCCATGGTTGGCTCATAAGGCTAGTCATGAAGGTATAGTATGTGTAGAATATATGTTTGATAATAAAAAAATAAAGAAATATCATAATAATACCTTAATCCCGTCCTGTATTTATACTAATCCTCAAGTTGCATCTATAGGAATAACTGAAAATAAGGCTAAGGCTTTAAAGAAAAATATAAGAATAGGGGTTTTCCCATTGTCTGCTAATGGTAAAGCGCTTGCCTTAGGAGAGCCTGAAGGGTTTATTAAAACCATATTCGATAATGAAACAGGTGAAATACTAGGAGCACATATGATTGGGGCAGAGGTCACAGAGTTAATAAATACATTTTCGCTAGCTATAAAATTAGAGGCTACGGAGGAAGATATAATTAATACTGTTTTCCCTCATCCAACATTATCTGAGTCAATACATGAATCTGTACTAAACGCTTTTGATAAAGCAATACATATATAATGAATAAAAATATTTCTTATATATCTAAGTCACACTTGAATAACAAGATTAAAAACAAGCTTGTAAGACCAAATTGGATAAAGGTTAAAGCACCTGTTTCTTCTGGCTATCTTAGTTCAAAAAAACTTATTAATTCTTTAAATCTTAATACAGTTTGTCAAGAAGCTGCATGTCCAAATATTGGTGAATGTTGGAAAGAAAAGCACGTAACTATTATGATTTTAGGTAGAGTATGTACTAGAAAGTGTACTTTTTGTAATATATCTACTGGACTTCCGCAAAAAGTTAATACAGAGGAACCTAAAAAAATTGCATTAGCTATAGCTAAACTTAATCTAAATCATGTTGTTATAACTTCAGTAGACAGAGATGACTTAGAAGACGGAGGAGCTAAACATTTTTTTAATTGTATAAGTGAAATTAGAAGATTAGATAAAAATGTCACAATAGAAATTTTAGTGCCAGATTTTCAAAGAAAAAAAAATGCTTTGAGTATTATTTCTGAAGCAAACCCTGATGTATTTAATCATAATTTAGAAACAGTACCTAGGCTGTATAAAGAAATAAGAAAAGGGGCAAATTATAAACATAGCTTAAATATTTTAAATAATATTAAAAAACTTAATAGAAAGATTTGGACAAAGTCAGGAATTATGCTGGGTTTAGGAGAAAAATTTGAGGAAATAATAGAAGTAATGGATGATATGAGAGCAAATAATGTTGATTTTATTACAATAGGTCAATATTTACAGCCTTCACCACTACATCAAAAATTAATAAAATATTATAGTCCAGATGAATTCAAAAATTTTGAAAAAATTGCTTGGAATAAAGGCTTTTCAATGGTTTCTAGTTCTCCTTTGACTAGGTCTTCATATCATGCTGATCAAGATTTTAAAAAACTAAGAAAAACACGTGAATAATTATAAAAATACTATAATTATGAAAAATTCATCAAAGCAATTATTTGATATAGTTATAGATGTGGAAAGTTATCCTCTTTTTTTACCGTGGTGTACATCTTCAAGAATCATAGAAAAAATAAGCAATACAAATTTTAATGCAGAATTATCTGTAGGTTATAAAGCTTTAGATGAAAAATATGTCAGTAGAATTAATGCTATAACAAATAAAGAAATTAACTCAGAAGCAATATCTGGGCCTTTTAAACTTCTTAAAAGCACCTGGACTTTTAATGATATTGATAAAAATAATTGCAAAGTAGACTTTTTCATACAATATAAATTTAAGTCTTTTTTCTTAGAAAAAATTATGGGAAGTTTATTTAAAAGAGCAACTATAAAAATGTTAGATGCATTTGAAAGAAGAGCTAAAGAACTATATAAATGATATTAACTTTTTGTAAATAAACTCTACTGTAAAATTTGATGCATCTTTTCTTATATTTGTCCTATTACCATTAAAAAAGTTTTTTTTGATAATTAATTCATTATTTTCTCTAAAGTAAAAGCTATGATATACTAATCCTACAGGTTTTTCATGTGTTCCACCGTTTGGCCCTGCTATTCCTGTAACTCCAATGAGTATATTAGAATCAGTTTTTTTAAGTAAGCCTTCTACCATGAATTGAGCAATTTCTTGACTTACTGCGCCGTATTTATTAATTTTCATTTTAGGAATATTTAATAATTTTTTTTTTGAATTATTAGAATAAGTGACTAAACCAAAATCAATTACTTTTGATGCTCCTGATATTGAGATTAAATTTGAGGCAATCATGCCACCTGTACAGGACTCAGCTAAACTTATGGTAAAATTATTCTTAATACATAAATCTATTAAATTTTTATAATAAAAAGACATTATAATATTTTAAAGTTAGCATGAGAATTAAGGTTTGTATACCGGCTATTACATCATCAAATATAACTCCAAAATAATTGGAATACTTTCTATCTATTATATTGGCTGGAAATATTTTTATAATATCAAAAATTCTAAAGAAAAAAAATGCAATTAGAAAATCTTTATAACTGTGATGAAAATAAATTAAAGGAATTAATTGCCCTACATACTCATCTATTATAATTTCTGATTTATCTGTTTCGCCTACTTTTTTTTGATATATTCTAACAACATTAAAAGATGCTAAGAAAATAATAAAGAAGAAAAAATAAAAGATAATTATAGAAAAATATTTAATTAATAAAAAACCAGTTATTAATCCTGCTAAGGAACCTAAAGTTCCAGGCATTTTACTGAAAAAACCTAAATAAAATAATGTAGATATATTTTTAGAAAATATATAATTATAATCATTCATTTTTAATGTATTTTTTTACTGTGGCAGTACAACTACAAGAAATGCCTTCTAATCTACCCGTGAAACCAAGACCTTCTGTAGTAGTAGCTTTAATAGATATATTTTTTACAGGTATTTTTAGTGTTTTTGCCAATAAGTTTCTCATTTTATTAGAATATTTAGAAATTTTTGGCTTCTCTCCTATTAAGGTACAGTCAATATGTGATATTTCTGCATAATTAGAGCTTATAAGTTCGTTTACTTTTTGTAGCATTAATAATGAACTAATTCCTTTATATTTTTTTTTAGTATTAGGAAAATGTATGCCTATATCTCCAAGTGCTAATGAACCCAATAATGCGTCAATGATAGAATGAATTCCAACATCTGCATCTGAATGTCCTAATAAAGAATAAGTTGATGGAATTTTTAGCCCAAATAATACTATATTTCTTCCTTTTACTAACTTATGTGTATCAAAACCTTGTCCTATTTTTATCTCATATTCTTTAGTCGTCATTTTTCTTAGCATCTCCCATTGTTGTTTAGTAGTGACTTTTATATTATCAATGGACCCTTTTATAGTAAAAACTTTGTTTGAAGTAAGTGAAAAAATTTGTGCATCATCTGTAAATTGCTCTAGTTTGTTTTTATTTAATTTATAGGCATTTAATAGTAATTTATAGTTAAAAATTTGAGGTGTTTGGGATAAATATATTTTTTTCCTATCTAAACTATCTAAAACAATATTATTATTAACACTTTTTATACTATCATTAATGGCTATTACAGGTATTACAGCACTTTTTTTTATTAATATTTTTTTATATAAGTTCTTTATCAATTCTTGAGAAATAAAGGGCCTTGAAGCGTCATGCACAAATACATATGTGTAAGGATCTTTTTCTAAATACTTCAGACCTTTATAACAGGACTCTTGGCGTGTTTTTGAACCGAAAATAAAGCTAATTTTTTTATAATTTTCCTTAACGCTATTAAAATATTTTTTATGTTTATAGTTAACAACTACAATTAATTTTTTTACTATATTTAAACTAGAAAATTTTATTATATTCTCTTCCAATAGTGTTTTTTTTCTTATTTTTAAATACTGCTTTGGTATATTGTTTTTCATGCGAACTCCACTTCCAGACGCAAGAATTATTACAGCTAAACTTTTATTTCTTTTATTTTTCATATATATAAAATACTATTTAACAGAATATGACAGAAAAAAAAACTTTAAATGAACTAATTTCACTATTACCTATGCCAGCTATAATAATGGATAGTCTTGGGTACATAAAAGAGGCTAATTTAGTTTTTAAGGATAAATTTAACTTCAGTAAAGTTTCAAAAAAAAGTAAAGTAAAAATTCAGCTATTCCTTCATTTAGATATATCGAATATAATAAAAAGGTTAACAGCTAATGATATGTCAATATCTACTTATGACTATAAATTTATAGACCTAAATGAAAATCAAGTTAGTGTAAATTTACACTTTAAAAATATATTTAAAAATAAAATATTGTTGATAATAGAAGAAAAGGATAATTTTAAAACACATTTTACTCAGTCTAGCAAAACTTTTGGGGACATATTCATTAAAAGTTTTTCTAATAGTTTATCTAAAAATATCAGTGCTCCTATTACGAATTTATTAGCTGCAATGGACCTAATACTAAAAAATAAAAATGATCAAGACTTGTTAAAGAAGTTATTGAATATAGTAAGTGAAGAAGGAAATAAAATTAAAAACTATATTTTTAATATTAGTGAATTGCAAAGCATTATATCAATTGATAATGAAAGGGCCAATATACATGAGTGTTTAAATAAAGCTATTGACCAAATAAATGTTAATAATATTTCTAAATTAGAAATATATAAGTCTTATGATCCATCTATTCCTGAAGTGATATTTAATAACGAGAAATTAATACAATGCTTTTATAACATTATCTTAAATGCAGTTGAGGCTAAGAAAAATACTAGAATAAAAATAACTACTAAAATTAACCATAATATATTTATTAGATCAGAAGATTTACAAAAAGTTTTAAAGCTTCCTATTCATATTAAAATCTCTGATGATGGCCCTTCAATTAATGAAGATATAGAGAAGTTTATGTTTTATCCATTTATAACTAATAAAAAAAATGCTGAAGGTTTAGGGCTAACTTTTGTAAATTTGAATGTTTCTAAGTATGGGGGTTATTTTAAATATGAAAGGGAAAGAAATAGTTCAACATTTAATCTTTATTTACCTTTAATTATCAACAGGAGTTATTAAAATTAATATATTAATAGCAGATAACAATCAGAATTTTATATTCTTACTTTCATGTTATTTTGATAGTCTAGATTATAATACATTTACTACTGATAATTATCGAGACATAAATAGAATAATAGTAGAAAAAAATATTTCCTATATAGTATTAAATGAAACTTTGTTAGACAACCCTAAAAGCAATATTTCAGAAATCAATTCATTAAAAAGAAAACTGTTAGTAATAATTATAGTAAATAATAATACAACAAACTTTAATAATGAAATATTTTCATATTTGGATTTAAAATTAATAAAAAAGCCTTTTAATTTTATTTTTTTAAAAAATATTTTAGAAAATATTAATTCTTTAGAATTTGGCGCTAATAATGCTAACTTAAGCATACCTAATATGGATAAGACAGAAAAAACACAGCATATATATGACGCTGTAATTAAAATTCTTAATAATAATTTAAATGTTTTGATTACAGGCGAATATGGGACCGGAAAAAAATTTATTGCGAATTCAATAAGCGAACTGTCAACAAAAAAAAAATTACTAGAATTTTCTAGTATTGATTATGCAAACAATAGCTTTAAAAATCTTCTGTTGAGAAAAACCAGCTTTAAAGATTTTTTAAATAAAAAAAAGTTAAAATTAGATGAAATTTCTGATTATATCTTATTTTCTAATATTGACTCACTGGACCTTGATGTACAAGAATTATTTGCAAGTGAATTAAAAAGTAAAAAGAAAAATATATTAGAATTATTTAAAAATAGAAAGTTTATAGTAACAACTAATAAAAATATAAAAAATAGCCTCAGAAATAATAATTTTTCTAATGATCTTTTTTATCAGTTAGATTTATATAATATATTTACTATACCAATTAGAGAGAGGTCTGAAGACATTGAAGTTCTAGTCAAAAGTTTTATTAATGAATTTAATAAACAAAATAATACATTCAGAGAAATACACGACGATGCGTTGATTCATATAATTAATTATGTTTGGCCAGGGAATATAAAACAACTTAAGAATTTTATTCTCAGGTGCTTAAAAGTGAATAAGGAAAAGTTTATGGATAAAGATTTTATAATTAAAGAGTTATCTGTTGAATTTGCATATGAAGAAAAAAACTATTTAGAAAACTGGAAAGTTAATTTTAGAAATCTAATTTCTAAAAATGTTAGAGGCTATCTAAACAATAGTAAGAAAATAGACTCAGGTTTTTATTATAAAATTTTAAAAGATTTTGAGAAGCCTTTATTAATTGAAATATTAAACTTTACTAATCATAATCAGCTCTTATCATCAGAGATATTAGGTATAAATAGAAATACATTAAGAAAAAAAATGTTTGATTATGATATTCAAGTTACAAAAAAAACTAATGATTAATTAATGTTGAAGTCTATTAATATATCAAAAAAAGTATTTTTGAATAAAAATCTAAAGATGTATTTGCTTATTTTTATTAGTGTATTTACCTTTATTACAGCATTAGGTACTCTTTATTCTATATACAATTCTGCCGATAGTAATCCAAAATTAATTTTACTTTTTCTGCTTTTAGGACTTATTTCTTTTTTTATTTTATTTATATTAATTATTAATGAAGTTATATCCTTACTTAGAAATTTAAAAACAAATACTGCTGGATCCAACTTACAAAAAAATATAATAGGTGTCTTCGCTTCTGTAGCTATTACTCCAGTTTTAATAGTAGCTATATTTGCAGTAATTTTTTTCGAAAAAGGTATACAGGGATGGTTTAGTAAAAGGGTATCAACTGCTCTAGAAAAATCTGCAGCAATAGCTGAAAATTATACCATTGAGACTAAAAAAAGAATTGAAGGAGATATTCTTTTTATAGCCTTAAGGCTATCTCAAATTTCAGAAATTAATTATAAAAATAAATCTAAAATAGATTTTCTGCTAAATAATCTGTCTTTAGAAAGAGGTGCAAACGAACTAGCTGTCATTGCTTCAAATGGTAATATACTTTTTGCTTCTAGAAATAGTTATTTTTTGCCCAACAATATATCTCCTGCTGAGATTTTTTCACAAATGAACAACGTAGATTCTCCTATAGTCTATCTAGAAACTGACAATAATAGAATTAATGTAATTACGCCTATTATAGGGCATATTGGCTTATACTTATATTTTAGTAGATATTTAGATCCTATTATAATTTACAATCTTAAAAGCGTAAAAGAAGCAATAAATGATTATAATTTAGCAAAAAAGGAAAGCACAGGCAGCAGAATTACTTTTACTATGGTTTTTATATCAGTTGCAATACTACTACTTCTGCTAGCAGTCTGGTTAGGAATCAAGTTTGCAAATTCTATCACTTATCCAATTGCTAAATTGATTGAAGCATCTGAAAAAGTTAGTGATGGTAACCTAAAATTCAATATTGAAGCTAATATTAATAAAAATAATGAAATTTATAAACTTATTTTAAGCTTTAATAATATGATAAAACAGCTTGACGACCAAAGAGAAGATTTGGTTACAGCAAATCAACAAATTGACAATAGAAGAAGGTTTACAGAGTCAATTCTTACTGGAGTAAAGTCAGGAGTATTAGGAGTATCAACTGATGATAAAATATTTTTAGTTAATAAGTCTGCCTTAGAGTTATTAAATATAGATGCAAGTAAATTAATAGGATTTAGTGTTTACGATACTTTCCCTCAATTAAAAAGTTTTATATCTACTATTAGAGCATCAGAAATGCAATATAAAGAAAAGCAAATCGAATATTTTATAAAAGGAAAAAAATATATCTTTATTATTGGAATATCATTTGAAAATAATAAGAATCTAAATTCTGGTTATGTGATTACCATAGAGAATATTACTGATTTAATTAAAATCCAAAGATCTGCTGCATGGTCTGATATTGCTAGAAGAATTGCACATGAAATAAAAAATCCATTAACTCCTATTCAGCTGTCTGCAGATAGATTAAAACACAAGTATTTAAGTAGCATTAAAAAAGATAAAGAAATATTTATAAATTGTATTGATACAATTATTAGACAAGTATCTTCAATTCATAGAATGGTAAATGATTTTTCAACATTTGCAAAGATGCCTAGACCTATATTTGAGTCTGTTAAGATTAATACATTGATTAATAGCTTTGTAAGTATGACTAAACTAGCAAATAAAGAAATATTAATAAAAAGTGATTTATCTAAAACAAATGATATAAAACTTAGAGCTGACCCAAACCTAATAAATCAAGCATTCAACAATTTGATTCAAAATTCTATAAATTCAATTAATGAAAAAAATTATAATAATTTAAAAGACTACAAAGGAATAATAGATATAGAATTAACTGAAGATAAAAACTATTGTAAACTTATTATAATAGATAATGGTAAAGGATTACCAAAAGATAAAGAATTTTTAACAGAACCATATATATCAAGGTCTAAAAAAGGATCAGGTTTAGGCTTAGCAGTTGTAAAAAAGATTATGGAAGATCATAAGGGAAGTATTGAATTGGAAAATAATGCAAATGGTATAGGAGCTAAGGTTAGCTTGCTATTTCCAATAATTAATAATTAAAGTAGAATATTATTATGCAAAAAAATATTCTTATAGTAGATGATGAGCAAGATATAAGAAGGTTATTATCAGGTATATTAGATGATGAAGGTTATGAAACCAGGGAAGCTTGGGATTTAAATAGTATAAAAATAGAAATTTCTAAAAGGATACCATCATTAATTTTATTAGATGTATGGCTAGATAATAGTAATGCAGATGGTATAGATATTCTTAAAATAATTAAAAAAAGTTATTCTAATATTCCAATAATTATGATTAGTGGACATGGAACTATTGATATGGCAATAAATGCTTTAAAAATTGGTGCATATGACTTTATAGAAAAACCTTTTGATGCTAACATATTAATAACAAGCATTAAAAGAGCTATAGAAATTACTGAATTAAGAGACTTAAACAGAGAATTAACAGAAGGTATTGTAAGCGTTAGTAGCTATATTGGTAAGTCGCAATCTGCTATTAATATAAGGTCAACAGTAGATAAAATATCATCTACTCAAAGTAGAGTTTTAATTAATGGCTCCTCTGGTTCTGGTAAAAAATATCTTGCAAAATTAATACATAACAAATCAGAAAGAAAAATTGCTCCTTTTATTATTGCTTTTACTAAAAGGATATTAGCAGATGAATTAGAAAGTTATTTATTTGGAATAGAAGATTCCGAAGGAATTGTAAAAAGAATTGGACTTATAGAACAAGCTCATAAAGGTACTCTGTATATAGATGAAATATGCAATCTTAATGAAAAACTGCAATCGCAACTTATAAAACTGTTAACTGAAAAATCAATAAAAAGAGTAGAAGGAAAGTATAATATTGATATTGATGTGCGTATTATATGTGGAACATCAAAAAATATTCATGATGAAATAAATAATAAAAAATTTAGAGAAGATTTATTTTACAGATTAAATGTTGTACCAATTAAAATACCTAATTTGAACGATAGAATAGATGATATACCTGAGTTAATAGATTATTTCATTACTATATGTTGTAAAAATCTAGATATGCCACCAATAAAGCTCTCAAAAGAGGGATATAACTATTTACAATCAAAAAAATGGCATGGAAATTTGAGAGAATTAAAAAATGAAATAGAAAAAATTCTAATATTGTCACCTAAAAGTAAGGAAGAGATAACTATTAATTCTTTAGATTTAGATGATAATAAGCCTGATGAAGGATTTGAAACACTAGTACAAAAGAAAATGCTAAGTTTGTCTTTAAAAAAAGCAAGAGAATATTTTGAAAGGGAATATATAAAAATACAAATGAATAGATTCAATAATAATGTGACAAGAACAGCTAACTTTATAGGAATGGAAAGATCTGCTCTTCACAGAAAATTAAAACTTTTAAAACTTAATTAAAATTATGAAAATTATTATATGTGGAGCAGGTGAGGTAGGATTTAGTTTAGCTAAATATTTAGCATCCGAAGACATGCAAGTTACTGTAATTGATGATAACATTAATAGGCTAAAAAAAATAACCAATGCAATTGATGTAAGATCTATAATAGGTAGATCTTATAATCCAAAAATTTTATTGGAAGCTGGAGCAGAAAATGCAGAT
>MDSW01011839.1_pt1 | contig 11254 bp, 12 predicted proteins | sample 811171 | NCBI WGS metagenome assembly MDSW01 (sample SAMN05326641, study PRJNA326480) | marine metagenome | isolation source: seawater | place: Atlantic Ocean: North West | collected 2012
TAAATTTTTAAAATCATGAGGATTATCAAAATATACCTCAAAAAAATGATAACAAAAATTAAATTATTGCTTTAAATCTTTAAATTTAGTGTATTGACCCTCAAATTCAACTTGAACATTGCCTGTCGGACCATGTCTTTGCTTCCCAATAATTATATCAGCTAAACCGTAAATATCGTTCATTTTTGATTGCCATTCAGCATGTTCTATTGAACCCTGTTTTGGTTCTTTTTTTTCAAGATAATATTGTTCTCTGTATACAAACATTACTACATCGGCATCTTGTTCAATTGAACCTGATTCTCTTAAGTCCGAAAGTTGTGGAATTTTGTCATCCCTTTGCTCTACAGCCCTCGATAATTGAGATAATGCAAGAACAGGGACAGATAATTCTTTTGCTAGCGCTTTTAATCCTTGTGTAATTTCAGACAATTCTTGAACTCTCCCTTCGTATTTCTTGGCATTAGTTTTCATTAGTTGAATATAATCTACAACTATTAAACTTAATCCAAACAATCTTTTAATTCTTCGTGCTCTGTTGCTCATAGTTGATATTGTGATAGCGGGAGTTTCATCAATATATAAAGGTAAATCATATATATTTCTGGAGGTTTCAATAAATCGGTTAAGTTGCTCCTCTGACGCTCTACCTCGTCGAATATCATTAGATTGAATTCTTGATTGTTCAGATAAAATTCTTGTGGAAAGTTGCTCAGAAGACATTTCTAATGAAAAAAAAGCTACAGATGATTTTTCATTTTTTTCAAAAATATTTTTCGCTGCGTGGTAAGCTATATTTGTAGCCAATGCAGTTTTACCCATCGACGGTCTACCAGCTATAATAACTAAATCTGATTTATGTAAACCACCAAGCTTTTCATCTAATGCAGTTAAACCTGACGGAACACCAACTATACCTTGATCACTTTTGATGGCACTTTTTGCCATTGAGATTGTTTGATCTATTGCTTGATTGAATTGTAAAAAAGACTGAGAAAAATTTCCTCTCTCTGCTAAATCAAACAAAGATTTTTCTGCATCCTCGATAATATTTTCAGAGGATTTATCAAGATCAACATCTAAAGAGTCCTCGCTTATAACGTTTGAAATTTCAAGCAGCTCTCTTTTAACAAAATTTTCGTGAACAATTTTAGCATAATCTGTTGCCTGTTTTGATGAAGATGCAAACCTAGTTAGTTTTACTAGATATTCTGCTCCACCAACTTCATCTAATTCATTTAAATTTTCAAAATAGTTTTTTAATGTTATGGGATTTGCAATCATTCCTTTGTTATTTAAAGACTCAATCACTTTGAATATTTTTTTATGAACAGGATCAAAAAACTTCTCAGATTTTAGAAGATTTGAAATTTCATCGATAATATCATTATTCACTAAAATGGAGCCAATCAAAGCCTGCTCAGCTTCGATATTAGAGGGAAGTTTGTTTTCAATAGAATTTTTTGGCTTAAGATTAATATTTTCCACACAGATATATCACTGAATGCACCTTTTTTTTAAAGTAAAAAGTTACACACTGTATTTTCTACCTGTGGAAAAGTAATTAAGATTTTATCGATGACAATTTATCTACCTTTATCTTTACAACTGAGTAAACTTCTGGGTATAAATTTACCTCAAGACTATAATTACCAACCTTATTAATATCTGTTTTAAGAATTATTTGGCTTGGCTTTATCTCTGTTTTAAGTTGATTTTCAAATGCTGTTGATATTTCTTTTGGTTTTATAAAGGCATATAAGTCACCATTCTCTTTACTTTCTTTCTTAAAAATTAACATTTTGTTATTTATTTTTTTTGAAATTTCAACAAATTGTTGTTTAATTTTTTGGTTCTTTTTATTTAATTCATCTTTCTTTTTGCTTACGTAATCCAAATTTTCTTTGTTCACTCTTAAAGCTTTACCTTTTTTTAAAAGAAAATTCCGGGCGTAACCATTTTTAACATTTACAGTGTCCCCAATTTTTCCAAGTTTTGAAATATTTTCAAGTAATATAATTTGCATCTATAATAATCCTAAAAATTTAGCTCTTCGAACTTCTCTATTAATTTTTCTCTGTTTATTTTGAGAAACCGCGGTAATTCTAGATGATAAAATCTTACTATTTTCGGTTAAATATTTTCTCAAAAGTTTTATATTTTTGTAATCAATAACTGGAGCGTCTTTACCAGAAAGCGGGCACTTTTTCACACCACGCACGTCGTTCTTTTGAAATAGACTTAACTTATTAAGAGGATTTGAATTTCTTTTAAAATTTCTTGATTTTTTTTTCATCATTTATCCTTTTTAAAATACTCTGTTTTTAAATCTAATTTTTTATATTTGATAACTAAATCTTTAATAACTAACTTATCCAATTTAATTTTCTTTTTTATTTCATCCATTGAATTGCTTTCACTCTCAACTTTATAGTGTAAAAAATGGCCTTTATTAAATTTCTTAATTTTTCTAGCAAAATTGATTAGACCCCATTTTTCAAGTTTAATTAATTTTCCTGAATGATCTTTAAGAATATTTGAGTATTTGTCCTCAAAATCAGCTAATTGTTTTGAGGATGCATCTTGACGAGCCACGATTGTATGTTCATAAAAACTCATATAAAATATAATTTTACTAATTTAAAGATCGGACTTATACTATTTAAACTATCCTTTTTCAATAGGATTATAAGTGTTTATTTTAGGATTTTTATGAAAGCAATAATATTTCCAGGTCAAGGATCACAAATTGTAGGCATGGGCAAGGAATTTTATGATAACTTCGCTTCAGTAAAAGAAATTTTTCAAAAAGCTGATGATAAATTAAATTATAAACTTTCTAAAATTATATTAGAGGGACCGGAAGATGATCTAAAACTTACGATGAATACTCAGCCAGCAATTTTAGTTGTAAGTCTATCAATTTATGAGATTTTCAAAAAAGAGTTAAATATCAACTTAGAAAAAGATATAAAATATTTTGCTGGACATTCGCTAGGAGAATATAGTGCTCTTGTCGCTTCAAATTCATTAAAATTAGATGACGCTATTTATTTATTACATGAAAGAGGAAAGGCGATGCAGGAGTCAGTACCAGTTGGTGAAGGCAAAATGTTAGCAGTGCTTGGTTTAAATTTAGAAGATCTAGAAAAATATATCGAAAAAATCTCTGATAAAAATATTTGTGAAATTGCTAATGACAACGCAGTCGGCCAAATTATTGTCAGCGGTGATACAAATTCAATTGAAAAACTTCAGAACCAATTGAAGTCAGATAGTAAAAAAAGTATTTTATTACCTGTTAGTGCACCTTTTCATTGTTCATTGATGCAAAAGGCTGCCAAAAGAATGGAGAAAAAAATAAATTCAATAAATTTTTCTAAACCGTCAAAAGAAATTATGGGAAATGTTAATGCAAGTCCATATTCTGAACCTTTAGAAATTAAAGAAATGCTTCTCAAACAGATTTATTCTAAAGTAAGATGGAGAGAAAGTATGATTAATATGAGCAAGAAAGGTGTAAAACAGTTTATAGAGATAGGTCCAGGAAAAGCATTAACAGGAATGGTTAAACGAACAATTAAAGATACTAATACCTTTAGTATTAACTCATTAAATGATATTAAGAAATTGAACGATGAACTTGAAAAATAAAAAAATTATAATTACAGGTGCCACTGGTGGAATAGGCAATACACTTGTTAAGAAATTTTTAGAGCTAGGTGCTGAAGTTTTAGCTACAGGCACTAATGAGGAAAAGTTAAAAAAGCTTAAAAGCACTTATCCAAACGTAAAATACATTAGATTTAAGCTCAATGATCACGACAAAATCGAGGAATTTGTTGAGCACTGTTTCAAAGAGCTTGGAGGGTTGGATGTTCTGATTAATAATGCTGGCATAACTTTGGACAATATATCAGTAAGATTAAATCAAGATGATTGGAAAAAAGTAATAGATATCAATTTAACATCTACATTTTTAATGTGTAAATTTTCAATTAAAAAAATGTTAAAAAATAAATATGGCAAGATAATAAATATCACGTCAGTTGTTGGTCATACAGGCAATTTGGGGCAAGCTAATTACGCAGCATCTAAAGCTGGAATAATTGGTTTTTCAAAAAGTCTTGCTATAGAGTATGCCAAGAAAAAGATAAATATAAATTGCGTTTCACCCGGTTTCATTAAGACCGAAATGACAGATAAAATCAGTGAAGATTTTAAAAAAATACTAGTAAATAAGATACCCTCGGGTTACCTGGGGTCTGGAGAGGATGTTTCTAACTGTGTTGCATTTCTAGCATCTGATTTATCTGATTATATTACCGGCGAAACAATACATGTTAACGGCGGTATGTATATGTCTTGACAATATCTATGAATAATTTATATCCAAATGTAATCAAAGTTTTAAATCAAGGAGAAAAATGTCAAAAGATATAGGTGCGAAAGTAAAAAAAATAGTTGCAGACCATCTAGGTGTCGACGAGAACAAGGTCGTAGATGAAGCAAGTTTTATTGATGATCTTGGTGCAGACAGTTTAGATACAGTAGAACTAGTCATGGCTTTCGAAGAAGAATTCGGCTCAGAAATTTCTGATAGTGAGGCCGAAAAAATCTTAACTGTTGGTGACGCTATTAAATTTATTGAGTCTAAGTCATCTTAACAATAAATTTTAACAAGCAGCGTAAGATTTGAGTAGTAAAGAAAATAAAAACATAATGATTGTTTTGTCATCTCCATCGGGAGCTGGGAAAACAACAATTTCAAAAAAAATACAACAAAAATTTAGTAACTTTAAAATATCCATTTCACATACAACACGCAAACCAAGAGCAAATGAGGTAGATTCAGTAGATTATTTTTTTATTACTAAAGATGAATTTGAAAAAAAGATTAAAAATAACGAATTTTATGAATTTGCTAAAATTTTTGATAATTATTACGGAACCTCAAAGAAATCAGTGAATGATCTTCAGGATAAAAATTTTAATATTCTTTTCGATATAGACTGGCAAGGAACAAATCAATTATCTAAGTATAAAGAACTAAATTTAGTAAAGATATTTATTTTACCTCCTAATAAAGATGAATTAAAAAAAAGATTGATAGATAGGAACAAGGGAAATGCAGACTCTATCGATAAAAGATTAAGTTCCTACGATGAAGATAAGCATCATTGGAATGAATACGATTATATTTTAATAAATGATAACTTAGAAAACTGCTTTAGCCAAATTGAAAAGATAATTAAAAAAGAATTAAATCAAGTTACTTTGCCGACTCATAACAGCTAGTTATTCTGAAATAAATGGACTCTGGCAACTCTTGTGGTCTCATCTTTAAACTTATATCATTTAATTTAGAATTAATTAATTTTTCAGGTAGAATTTTCTTTAGGCTTTTATTAATCATTTTACGCCTATTAGAAAAAAGAATATTTGTAATTTTTTCTAGATTCTCAATATTTTTAAAATTTAATGCATTAATCGTTTTAGGCTCAAAAATTATTAAAGTAGAATCAATCTTCGGTTTAGGATAAAAAGAATTTCTTGAGATATCAAAATGATCAACTATTTTTAATCTTGATTTTGTTAGAATACTTATTCTTCCATAATTTTTTGTATTAAATTTTGCACAAATCCTCTGAGCGACCTCTTTTTGGAACATTAAGATTAAAAATTTATATTTTGGGGGCCAGATTTTAAATTTAATTAAATTGATTAAAATCTTGGTAGAAATGTTATAAGGCAAATTTCCAAAGATAATAGATTTTTTATGAATATTATTTTCTATATCAAATTCCAGGATATCTTTATTAATAGAAATGAAACCTTTTTTACCTTGAAATTTTTTAATAATTATATCATTTAATTCTTTATCTTTTTCTATACAAAGATAGGTGTTTGGTTTCTTATTTAATATTTCATTTGTTAGATTGCCTGTTCCTGGCCCAATTTCTAATATGTTCTCACCATCGATGTTAACTAAGTTAACAATTTTTGTTAAAATATTTTTATCTATTAAAAAATTTTGACCTAACGATTTTTTTGGCTTCATTTATATTTGGCTTTATTTAAAAAATTGATCGCTTTGAACATGCTCTGAGAATTTGCAATTTTTTTACCAATTATATTAGCACCAGTACCATGATCGGGTGAAACTCTAATGTATTTTAATCCAAGCGTAATATTGATTGCATCATAGTCAAAAATAGTTTTAAAAGGTGTTAAAACTTGATCGTGGTACATGCCAACAACAACGTCATATTTTTTTAAATTATTCTTTTGAAAAAAACTGTCTGCAGAAAAAGGACCCTCAACACTAACATTCATTTTTTTTAATTTTTTAAGAGCTGGAATTATGTATTTAACCTCCTCTGAATTTTTATCATATTCAGAATTATGTGGATTTAAACCTAATACAGCAATTTTTGGTTTAAATTTAAATAAATTTTTAAAATATATATTTAAGTTACTAATTTTCATTATTATTTTTTTTTGAGAAATATATGAAGTTACCTTATTTAATTTGATATGTGTTGTTAAAGGGACAACCGAAAGGGAAGGGTTGTAAATCATCATTATTTCATTTTTTTTGGTATTATTCTTTCTTGATACATATTCTGTCATCCCATTGAATTTGCCTCTAAAAATTTTTTTATCAACAGGACAATTTATAAAACCATTTATCATTTTTTTGATGGCTAGATTGTGTGCGATATCGATACATTGAAGTATATAATTTTTTTTTCTGTTATCCTTAATGTTCAAAATATCAATTTTTTTTGAAAATTCCGATAGATCATTTATTTTATTAAGATGTAGCTTGTAATTAAGGTCTTTCAATTGTTTTTTTATGATTTTAAAATTTCCAATTATAAAAATTTTCTTTTTTAGCGATTTATTTAATTTTGATATAGATTTAAAAATAATTTCTGCATTAATACTTTTTGTCCCACCATACACTATACATATTTTTTTACTCATATTTTTCTACCAAGACCGTTCTTTCAAGTTGACTTAAATGCGACTTTGAAAATAAATTTAATTTTTTATTTTTTTTTTGGTTTATCAATTTTTTTCTCAATTCTTCAATGTTCTCTACGATTTTTTGTTCTGTCTCCTTGTCATTAAGTTTCAGAATTATAAGTTTATTATTTTTTTTAATAGGTTGTGTAATTTCACCAACTTTAAGTTTTTTTAATTCTCGACTGTACACATTTTGAAGTTCATTTTCGCTTATCCAGCCCAGTTTTCCATTATTCAGAGCTGACTCAGAAGTACTAAACTTCTTGACTGCTTCTTCATATCCAAATTTATTTATAAATTCGTATATCTCTACCATCTTTTTTTCACTTATATTTTTTGCTGAAATCTCTATCTCTGAAATATTAAATTTTTGAAGGGTTTTGCCAATATTAACTATTTGTTCTAACTCATTTTCAATTTCAACCGTATTAATTTCTATCTGATTTTTATATAAATCAAAAATTAAAGAATTCCAGATATAACCAACTTTTAAATTCTCGATAAATGTATCATAATTTAAGTTATTATTTGCGAACTTTTTTTTTAATTCTAAAACTGTAATATTTTGAGATTTTGCAAGATTATCAATATATGAACTTAATTCTAGCTTATTAAATTTTTCAATTTCGTATTTTTCAATTTCGGATAATTTAAGAGATCTATCTATTAAACCATTTAGAGCTATTGCTTTAGTCTTAATATAATTATCATTATTAAACTCAATATTATTGATTAATAATAAGGTTCTTGTTTCTCTGACAAGATCATAATTAGTAATTATTTTATTATCTACTTTTACTAAAATTTTGTTATCTACCTGAGGATACGCGTTCTGATATATAAATATAAAAATAACACATAGTATTTTTATTACTTTGGCCATCTTAATTAAATGTCGGAGAAGATAATGATCCAAAAGGCACGATATCAATCGTAAACATTAAATAATTTTCAGCCTCTATATCTTTATCAACATAAAACTCTCTTCTATAAGCTATACCTGCTCTCAAACAATCGTTTATATACTGATAACTTAAGTTATAAAATTCTGATGAACTTTTTAACAAGTCCCGTTTCGCTGAAAAGGATAATTTTCCACTCTCACCGATTGAGTAATTTAATTCTGATTTGACATATTCTTGGCTGCCATAATTGTTTTTTTCTTCAAGGTAATTAATATTAAATTGCAAAGGTCCATTTAAATAATTCATGCCTATTTCACTAAAATTGACATCATTTAACGTCTGATCTATTGCATAATTATAATTTAAATCAAAATTATCGGATATATTTAATTTAGTTTTTCCAACTAAATCTGAATATTTTTTGTTAATTGGTGCTGGTCGGTCATTATTCTCCTCAGCATTAATTATTTGGGCAAAAGAGGTGTAGAATAGTTCCTTTGTTTCATTATTAACAACCTTATTTTTAGTATATTCAAATCCCAAACTTGCACTTAGACCGGACTCAAGAGTATCAATAATATTTATTCTATCTATATTAAAAACGTCATCATATTTTAACTTATAGTTACCATCTATGTTTCTCATATGTCCTGGCGAGTATCTTAATAAAAATTTCGGTGTAAAATAATCTCTAAAAGATTTATCTTTATTTTCTTTTAACATAGGAAGTTTTGCTGACAAACCTAATGCACCGTAAGCCTCATAATTTTTATTTTCGTTCTTAAATTTAGAGGTATTGTCGGCATTATAACTTACAGCTTTCATTTTAGCTAGATATTGAGTTTCAAAACCAAAATCATTAATTTTCATTGGAGACTCCCATATCAAATCATTAACAAAAAATTCAGTTTGTTTGTTAACATCATAATTTTTTACCTCTAAATTTGTGTTTAAGTCTAAAGAACCGAAATTTAAATCTGAAATTAAATTTTTGTTATATATTAGAGAAGGTAATAAATATTCAAATTTTTTGTGACCTGATTTTGATAAATTTTCGAAGGAAGCTATTGATGTATTAATACTAGAGTCATCCTTAAATAAATAATCAAATTTAATTGAATTTTCTACAATATTATTTTCTTTATCAATAAGATCTGTTTCAATGTCATACACTTTAAAATATGTTTCATTTGAAACTTGCTGAAGATTCAATTCAAATGAACCTCTTTCTTCATTATTTTTAAGAATACCTGATGTATATTTTATGAATAAGTGATTTCTTGCACCGTCCGTTTTTTTCTTAGTAACTTTTTTATATCCTTCAGTATGCCCAGCATCTATTTGAAGAAAAGAATTTTTAAAAGCTTGTCTATACTCTGCTAATATCAATGGGTTTTCTTTAGAATACAATTCTGAGGTCAATGTGAGGTCTCTGTCCTTTGAAAGATTTACATAATATGGAAGAGAAAATCCTGTACCTAAATTAGAACTATTTAATAGTGTCGGAACTAAAAATCCTGACCTACGGTCCACAGTGGGATCAGGGTGACTAAATTTTGGAAAATAGAAAATGGGAAAGTCGTAAACTTTTAACACCGCATTAGAGTAATAGATCGTTTTTTTTGTTGAGCTGTGTTGGATTTTTTCTGCTTGTATAGACCATGGCGGGCATTTATCTTCACCACGATTCTTACAATAGGTAAATATCCCTTTTTCTAAAATTAAATCTTCGTTATCTAAACTTAAGATATTTGAATAGAACCTAGGATCATTATCTTCATTTAGTTTAAAATCTTTTTGATTAAAGTGTGCTCTTAAGTCTGACCCAACAATTTTTTTGTTTTTCTCATTAATATATATCTCTGAAAATTTATACTCATTATCATTAACATCTTTAATTAATATTTTTCCTTTTGAAAAAAACAAACTTTTTTTTCTGTCATATTCAAACATGGGAACTTGAATTTGATTTCCATCAATATCAATAATTGTTGATGGAAATGAGCTTCTAACAAGTCCTTGAACATTATCGAAAAGTATATTGTTAGATTTTACTAAATATCTATTTTTTGTTTCTAATTTGGTTTCACCAATGGTTTTTAATGTTTCTGAATTCTTATTATATATAGCCTGATCTGTAGAAATGGAATTCCCAAAATTATCTGAAACATTTACATTTCCATTTAATGATACTGAATTATTATTTTTATCTAATTTTATTGAATTAGAATTTAATTTTAATTCTTCAGATAGCACTGGATTAAAATTAGATATCACTAACAGACAAATTATAATAAAACTATTTTTCATTTATTTGTATTAATCCTATCGAACAATATAAACTGATTGCAAGTATTGGGACCCAAATTGATAAAATTGGGTGAATAAAGCCCGTTTTCCCTAAAGCCAAAGATAAGTCCCTCAAGTAAAATATAACAACACCTGTTATAATTGCTAAAAATAAGTATCTTAAATTGTTAAATTTTCGAGTTGTTCCTAAAGTAAAAATTGAGGCTAATACAACCATGATTAATAAAAAGAAAGGAAATGAGATAAAAAGATTAAGCTTTTCATAAAGAAGACTTTTTTGATATCCTTTTTGAAGCAAATCGTCCTTATTATAAACTATATCTAGAAAAGAAATTGTATCTAAATTTTTATATAACGATTGAAGCTTATTTAAATTATAATTGGATACTAAGTAAAAGCTTATTACATCTTCGTCATTTTTATTTTTATTTTGACTATCAAATATAATTGGTTTTTCAATCTCCCATTTGTTTTCTATAATGTTTACTCTTTCAGATCTTATTCTTTTTAATAAATCAAAATCTTTGTTCAAAATTTTTATTGAGACATCGATTAAGTAATTATCTTCAATTTTTTTCGCATTTGTTATCCTAATTTGATCTGAGTAACTTTCTTTTATCCATACACCATTTTTATTAATAGAAACAAGATGATCAACATCTTTTGAATATCGAGCTTTTGTCGCTTCATATTTTGTAACGAGAGCAGAAGTAATTGGAGTCAAAAGAACTATAATTATCAATCCAATTAAAAAACTTAATATACTTAAGGTTGTAGTAATTTTTAAGTTAGAGACTCCAAAGATTTTTAAGTTTAATAAATCTTTATTTATTTGCGCTGATATCAAGTACCACATTGCTGAAAAAAATATTATAAAAGGCATTAATTTAATTAGCCAATTTGGAATCACTAATAGAGTCAACATTAAAGGCAAATTCAAATTTACATCTAAATTTTTAAAAAATTCTATCTCCTCAAACAAACTTAAAATAATGCCAATGCAAATA
>MDSW01034163.1_pt1 | contig 11254 bp, 9 predicted proteins | sample 811171 | NCBI WGS metagenome assembly MDSW01 (sample SAMN05326641, study PRJNA326480) | marine metagenome | isolation source: seawater | place: Atlantic Ocean: North West | collected 2012
TAGAGGTGGGTGCTGCTTGAACCCGACCAGATCCTAACGGAAGCAATCGTAAAGACAGTTATCCAGGTTCTAGTCTCCTAAAATAATTATTTTATGATTAAAAATTCAAAAGTTTTAGCATTAAAATATCGTCCAGTCACATACAAGGACCTTATTGGTCAAGAAGTTGTTTCAGAGACTATTTATAATTCTATCAAACATAACAGATCAGCAAATGCATACTTGTTTACCGGTATCCGAGGCGTTGGGAAAACAACTATTGCAAGGATTGTTGCTAAGTCTTTAAATTGTCTAAAAGGAATTGATCAATTATGTAGTGATGATTTTTGTGAAAATTGTAAAGCAATTAGCAATTCTAATCACATCGATGTTCTTGAAATGGATGCAGCTAGCAAAACAGGCGTTGATGATGTTAGAGATCTGATTGAATTTTCTCGATACGGGCCCACATCAGCTAAATATAAAATTTTTATAATTGATGAAGTTCACATGCTAAGTAAACAGGCATTTAATGCATTATTAAAAACTCTAGAGGAACCTCCTCAGTATGAGAACGGTGGTGGTCTCAAGTTTATTTTTGCCACAACAGAGATAAAAAAAATTCCAATTACTGTTGTTTCAAGATGTCAAAGATTTGATCTTTCGAGGGTAAATTCTAATGAATTATTTAAATTTATAAAAGAAGTTAAAGAAAAAGAAAGTGGAAAAATTAATGATGATGCCTTAAAATTAATTGTAAAAATATCAGAAGGCTCGGTAAGAGATGCCCTTTCACTCTTAGACAGAGCTTTATTAAGTGAAAATGAAAAATCTGAGCTTGACTTAAAAGCTGCTCAAAAAATATTTGGTTATTTTGATAAAAGTTATCTAATAAACTTGTTAAGATTTTTATTTAAAGGTGATGAAAAAGAAGTAATAAAAATATATAGATCAATTTATAATCAAGGGGTAGAACCAAAAATATTTTTAAATGATTTATTAGAAATATTGTATTATGTTAAAAATATTTCATCTATAAAGCTCGAAGGAAATAATTTTTCTCTTAATGATGAAGAATTTAATGAGATTGAACTAATTTCAAAAGATATTGATCATGATATATTGCTATTATTCTGGCAATTTACAATTAAAATCTTAGGTGAATTAGATGTTGTAGCAAACCAGCATTTATCGATTGAAATGTTTTTAATAAGATTATTATACCTTAAAGGAGACAAGGCTGTTGAAACGGCTCATAGTAAAGATTTGAATAATAATTTGGATCAAACACAAAAATTTTCTATAAGTAAAGACGAAGTCATACCTGAAATTAAAAATAAAACTGTAAGCCAAATTAAAAATTTCTCCCAGGAAGAAACTTTTAAAACAGAAGAAAAAATTCAATCGAAATTAATTAAAACAGATATAACAAATTTAGATGAATTAATTAAACTTTGTAATCAAAAAAAAGAATTAAAATTAAAGTATGAGCTTGAAACGAATGTTAATTTAGTAAGCTTTTCAAATCAAAGAATTGCAATTTCTTTTAACGAAAATTTAAATAAAGATTTTGTTAAAGAATTAACTTTAAAATTGTATGAATGGACTGGGAAAAGATGGATTATTGCTTTTTCAAAAGAAATTGGAGAACTTTCAGAAAAACAAAAAAAAGATAATAAAAAATTAAAAATTTTTGAAGATGTTAAAAATGAAAATATTTATAAAAAAGTATTAGAAAATTTTCCTGATGTCGAACTAGTTGACGTAAAATTTAAAGATAAAGACAATGACTGATTTTAGTAAAATTTTAGACAAAGCCAAGCAACTAGAGAGCAAGATGAAGGAAAGTCAGGAAAAAATAAAAAGTATTAATGCTACAGGAATTTCTGGTGGAAATTCTGTAAAAATAACTCTTAATGGAGAGGGTGAAATGATAAGTCTAGACATTTCTTCTGAAATATTAAAAGAAGATAAAGCAATAATAGAAGATTTAATCAAAGCAGCTCACAATAATGCAAAGTCTCAGTTGAAGTCTATGACTTCTGAAGAGATTTCCAAAGCAACTGGCGGATTAGGAATACCAGGATTTAAATGGCCTTTATGATTTAAATGGAAAATATAACTGAAATTGATGAATTAATTAAATTAATATCTAAGTTACCAGGCCTAGGTCCAAAATCAGCAAAAAGAATATTTTTAAAATTGATTAATAATAGAGAAGAATTAATCAAACCAATGGCGAAAACTTTAGCAGAAGTTTATAAAAATATATCTAGATGTAAAATTTGTGGTTCGTTAAAGTCTAATTCTAATGGGTGCAATAACTGTGAAAATAATAAAAATAAATATAATAAAATCTGTGTTGTAGAAAATATAGCCGATCAATGGAGTATAGAAACTTCAAGTGTATATCAGGGATATTTTCATATTCTTGGAGGAACAATTTCATCTACAAATAATCAAAAGAAAGAGGATTTATTAATAAGTTCTTTAGTTGACAGAGTTAAAAGAGATAATATTGAAGAGGTAATTTTAGCTACAAGTGCAACTGTAGAAGGACAAACAACAGCTTTTTATATTCAAGATAGCCTAAAAAATACTAATGTAAAAATTTCAAAACTTGCACAAGGTTTGCCTGTGGGTGGTGAGATAGAGAATTTAGATGATGGTACTTTAATTTCTGCATTTAAAAACAGACAAAGTTTTTCAAAATAGAAAAATTAATTTTTTTTAAGAAGTCTATTAAGATGAAGAATTGGCTCAGTATAACCTGAAGGTTGCGTTTTTCCATGAAATACGAGTTCGCAAGCAGCTTTAAAAGCGGTTGATTGGTCAAAGTTGTCAGACATTGGTTTATATGGAGAATGCCCTTTCATGCTTGGGTCTTTTAAGTTTTGATTGTCAACGACTTTCGCCATTTTTTTCATAATTTCCAAAACATGTTTTTTGCTACAAATTCCATGGTGTAGCCAGTTAGCAATATGTTGGCTGCTTATCCTACAGGTAGCTCTATCTTCCATTAAACCTACGCCGTTAATGTCCGGCACTTTTGAACAACCAACAGATTGATCAATCCATCTTACTACATAACCCAAAATACCTTGGGCATTATTTTTTAATTCATTAGTAACTTCTTCCATAGACCAGTTAGCTTTTTTAGCAACCGGGATAGTTAAAAGGTCTGATAATTTTGCTGGTTTTCTCTTTAATAGTTCTCTTTGTCTAGCAAACACATCTATCTCATGATAGTGGAGAGAGTGTAATGCTGCAGCAGTAGGAGATGGTACCCATGCACAATTAGCTCCAGATAAAGGATGAGCAATTTTTTGCTTCATCATTTCACTCATCAAGTCAGGCGCTGGATACATGCCTTTACCAATTTGACATTTACCAGAAAAACCACATTCTAGTCCAATATCTACGTTATTATTTTCATAAGCACTTATCCATTTTGATGATTTCATATCAGCTTTTTTAATCATTGGACCAACTTCCATTGATGTATGAATTTCATCTCCAGTTCTATCTAAAAAGCCAGTATTAACAAAAAAAACTCTATTTTTTAATTTTCTAATACATTCTTTTAAATTTATAGACGTCCTTCTTTCTTCATCCATAATTCCACAAAGAATTTGATATTTTTTTAAATTTAAAACTTTTTCAACTTTTTCAAAAATAAGATTAGTAAATTCACATTCCTCAGGTCCATGCATCTTAGGTTTAACAATATAAATAGAATTGACTCTAGAATTTTGTTTTTTTTTAAAATCATGAATACAAGCTAGTGAAGTAATAAATGCATCAAGTATTCCTTCAGGACATTCAGACCCATCTTTTAACAAGATGGCTGGATTTGTCATAAGATGACCAACATTTCTATTTAATAGTAAAGATCTACCATGTAATTTAAGTTTTTTTCCTTTTTTAGAAATATAGTTTCGATCTGAATTTAGTTTTCTAATAATTTTTTTTCCATTTTTTATAAATTCAACTTTTAGATTTCCTTTCATTAAGCCCAACCAATTCCTATATCCTAAAACTTTGTCCTCAGCATCTACTGCTGCGACACTATCTTCATGATCACAAATAGTAGAAATTGCCGATTCTAATAAAATATCATGTATTTTAATTTTATCTTGATTCCCATCAGGATTATTAACTTCTAATTTTCCATCTTGGTCAAATAAAATATCTATATGAAGATTATTATTAACAAATAAAAGAGAAGATATTTTATTTGATTTTTTTTTATAACCTACAAATTGTTCAGAATTTTTAAGTTTTAAATTTATTTTATTATCTATGATTTCTGGGATTTTTGTCAATTCTTTCCAACTTTTATCTTTCAAGGGCACATACCTATCCAGCAAGCTACGAGCGTATTCGATTACTTTTTTTCCTCTTATTGGATTGTATGTTTTTCCTTTTACTGCACCATAATTTTCTGGAATTATATCTGTCCCGTATAGACTATCATACAAACTAACCCACCTTGCATTAGCAGCATTTAATAAAAATCTTGCATTTGAAACAGGACAAACTAACTGAGGACCACATATACTTGATATTTCTATATCAATACTTTTAGTTTTAATTTTAAAATTTGGTCCATTTTTATTTAAATAGCCAATTTTTTTTAAAAATTTAGTATATTTTTTTGAATCAAATTGATGATTTTTTTTATCAATATGAGTGGCATCAATTGCTTTTTGGAGCTTTTCTCTTTTTTGAAGAAGTTTTCTATTTTTAGGTGCAAGTTCGTGAATACATTTATCAAAACCTTTCCAAAATTTTTCTTTTTTTATTTTTGTACCAATCAACAATTCTTTATTTATAAAATTTGCCAAATTTTGAGAAACCGATAAATTTTTAATTTTTAGGTATTTTTCTTTCATAAATATAAAATAAAAAAGTCTTCTTAATGTTTAATATAACTTTTTGGCCCTAAAATAGTCAATTTATTATTAATAATTTTATTATTTTTACCATTTTATTGCCCTTTTTTGCTTTATAACGGAATTAAAAAAAAAAATGAAAAATTATTTAAATTTTGAATCAGATATAAAAAATTTAGAGACCGAACTTGAAAAACTTAAAGACCCATATAATCAAGAAGGTTTATCGGAGGTTGACACAAAAAAAATTTCAAAATTACAAAATGAATTAGATGATAAACTTAGGAATATATATTCTAACTTAGATTCTTGGCAAACTACTTTAGTCGCCAGACATGAGGACAGACCAAAAGCCAAGTATTTTATAAACAATCTTTTTGAAGATTTTATTTCTCTCTCGGGAGACAGATTTTATAGCGAAGATAAATCTGTAATTTGTGGCTTTGCAAAATTTGACAAAAAATCAGTTTTGGTTATTGGACAAGAAAAAGGAGAAGATTTGGAATCAAGAATAGAAAGGAATTTTGGAATGATGAGGCCAGAAGGTTATAGAAAATCCATTAGACTGATGAAGCTTGCAAACAAGTTTAAAATTCCAGTGATTTCATTTATTGATACTCCTGGAGCATATCCAGGGGTTGGAGCAGAAGAAAGAGGACAGGCAGAAGCTATAGCAAAATCAATTGAATGCTGCATGCAATTAACAGTGCCTACGATTTCAATTATTATTGGTGAAGGAGGATCAGGAGGCGCAATTGCTCTTGCATCATCAAATAAAGTTTTAATGTTAGAAAATTCAATTTATTCTGTCATTTCACCAGAAGGCTGTGCAACTATATTGTGGAGAGACCCAAAAAAAACCTTAGAAGCTTCAAAAGCAATGAAATTATCTTCAAAAAATCTTTTTGATTTAAAAATTATTGATGAAATAATACCTGAGCCAATAGGCGGAGCTCATAGAGATAAAAATTTAATTTTAAAAAACGTAAGAGAATCAATAAGTAAAAATTTAGATTTTTTTATAGGAATGAATAAAGAAGAAATTTTGTTGCATAGAAAAAATAAATTTTTATCCATTGGAAGAAATAAAGGATTTACGACTAGCTCAAACCTTTCAGACAATTTATTGATGAAAACAAGTATAATTAATAAATTTTTTAACAAGCTTTCTTACTATAAGAATTATTTTATTTATTTTTTAGCTTTTGTAATTTTAATTATTACTTTTTTTGCTTTATCATAAAGATCCATGGCAATGTTTATATTTTTTGCCTGAATTACATGGACAAGGCTCGTTTCTTCCAATTTTTTTATAAGAAATATTTTTTTCATTATTTTTCTCTTGTAAATCTTGTTTTTCCTCAATAACCGCAAGATTTATTAAAACAGTAATTAATTCTGATTTTAGTTTAAATAATAAATTTTCAAATAAAGAATAGGCTTCCTTTTTATATTCTATCAATGGATCTCTTTGGCCATATGATCTTAATCCTACCACTCCTCTTAATTGTTCTAAATATTGTATATGAGATTTCCAGTTTTGATCAATAAGCTGTAATAGAATTCTTTTTTCTAATTCTAAAGCTCGTTCTTTTCCTAAAATATTTTCTCTCTCAGACCTTTTATTATAAAACTTTTCCTTAATTTTTTTTTCAAAATTTTCTTCGCTTAGGTTCGTAATTGATTCAATTTCACTATCATTAAATGATTTTCCTAAAATTGATTTGATTTGTATTGAGCTTTCATGATTTTTATCTTTTGTTATATTTAATTTTTTTAATTCTGTTAATCTTATTAAAACCTCATCAAGGAATTTATCTGAATAATCAAATGCATTTTCACTTGAAATAATATTATTTCTTTGACCAAATATTACTTTTCTTTGATCATTCAGCACATTGTCGAATTTTAACAAAGTTTTTCTAATGTCAAAATTTCTTGATTCAACTTTTTGTTGCGCTCTTTCCAGCGCTTTATTGATCCAAGGATGATCAATGCTTTCACCATCTTTTAAGCCAAGTTTTTCAAGTATATTGTTCATAGAGTCAGAGCCAAAAATTCTCATTAGATCGTCTTCAAGACTTACATAAAATATTGAATTTCCTTCATCACCTTGCCTTCCAGATCGACCTCTAGCCTGGTTGTCTACTCTTCGGCTTTCCATTCTTTCAGTTCCAATGACATACAAACCACCTAAAGATTTAATTTCTTCTTTTTCTTTAACATTATTTGAAGATTTTCCTCCTAATTTTATGTCGACTCCTCTTCCAGAAATACTAGTAGTAATTATTACAGAATTTTTAGTTCCAGCATTAGAAATAATTTCAGCTTCATTTTCATGATTTTTAGCATTTAAAACTGTATGATTTATTTTGTTTTTCTTAAGTAGCTCAGAGTAATGCTCAGATTTATTAATATTAGCTGTAAAAACTAACAATGGTTGGCCTTTATCGTTACATTCAATTATTTTTTGTATAATTGTATGATCCTTTTCTTTTAATGATCTAAATATTTGGTCATTCCAATCTTTTCTTATCATTTTTTTATTTGTTGGAATTACAATTACTGGAAGTTGATAAATTTCAAAAAATTCTTCAGATTCGGTTGCAGCTGTTCCTGTACAACCAGCAATTTTTGAATAAAGTTTAAAATAATTTTGGTATGTTATTGATGCTAAAGTTTGATTTTCACTTTGCACTTCAACCCTTTCTTTTGCTTCAATACTTTGATGAAGACCGTCCCCAAATCTTCTTCCTGGCAATTGTCTTCCGGTTTGTTCATCAATAATGATAACATTTCCATCTTTAACAATATAATCCCTCCCATTTTGGTATAGATGATTTGCTCTTAAAGCTTGATTAACATGATGAACTAAATGCAAATTATTTGGATCATAAAAATTGTTATTTTTTAAAATACCTGCGTTTGATAGAATTTTTTCTATATTATCTATCCCTTTATTTGTTAATAAAACATTTTTATCTTTTTCATCAATTTCGAAATCTTCTTTTTTTAAATTTTTGATTAATTTATCTATTGATAAATATTGATTTGTTTTATCCTCAACACCCCCAGATATAATTAATGGTGTTCTTGCTTCATCAATTAAACATGAATCAATTTCATCAACAATAACATAATTATGTCCACGTTGAACCATAGATTCAAATGAAAATTTCATATTATCCCTAAGATAATCAAATCCTAACTCACTATTAGTAGCGTAAGTAATATCGCAATCATAATTTAGTTTTCTTTCCTCATCGGTTTGATCATTATTAATATATCCAGCTGTCAGACCTAAAAAATTATAAATACCCTTCATATTTTCGCAATCCCTTTTTGCTAAATAATCGTTAACAGTTACTATATGAACACCTTTTTTTTTTAATGCATTTAGATATGCAGCTAAAGTAATTGTTAATGTTTTTCCTTCTCCAGTTTTCATTTCAGCAATTTTATTTTCATGTAGGACAATCCCTCCTAAAATTTGAACATCAAAGTGACGTTCATTATTTATTCTTTTTGATGCCTCTCTTACTAGGGCAAATGCTTCAGGCAGTATTTCATTTAAAGATGTTCCATTATTAATTTTTTTCATGAATTCACCTGTTTTTAATGGAAAAGAATTGTTCTCTAGCTTAGCAGTTTGTTCTTCTAAATCATTAATTTTGTCTAAAGTTTTTTTTAGTTTATCCAGCTCTTTTTGGTTACTGGATTTGATAAATTTTGACAAAAAATTTAGTGGATTGAGCATTTAATAATTATATTGTTTTATAATTTAAATTTAGTGTTTAATATAGTAACTAAATTAAATTTTTAAATAGTATGGCTATTAATTTTAATAATTTATTTAATTCAATAAATAAAAACTCAAAAATGAGTGATTTTCAAGATTTAGACCATATTGATGGTATGTCTTTATCTTCTATTTGTGCAAACTTATATTCAAATAAAAGGGACGATATTGTTTTGTTCTATTTTAGAAAAGGAGCAACTCATGCTTCAGTTTATACTCAATCAAAATTAATATCAGAAAATATAAAGTGGAATTTTAAAATTAATAAAAAAAAAATTAGGGCTCTACTCATAAATACACGAAACGCAAATGCTTTTACTGGAAAAGAAGGTTTTAAGGGATTAAAAATAATAGCTGATTGTTTATCTCAAGAACTAACTATTAAACAAAAAAATGATGAGGAAAAACCTGAAAAAATTGAGCCGAATGAAATTTTATTTGCTTGTACCGGAACTATTGGAGAAACTTTTCCGACCGAAAAAATAAAAAAAGCAGTTCCAGAACTAATTCAAAAAATTAAATATAATCAAAATAAATATATCTGGTTAAAAGCAGCCATGGGCATTTTAACAACTGATTTAAAGCCAAAAATAGCAATGGAAGAATGTTATATTGGAAACAAATTAGTAAAAATTTATGGAGTGGCAAAGGGATCGGGAATGATTTTTCCAAATATGGCCACAACCTTAGGATTTATTTTCACAGACGCTACAATTTCGTCAAAAGTTTTAAAACAATTATTAAAACAAAATATTGAAAAAACTTTTAATGCAATATCTTGTGACGGAGATACTAGTACGAACGATATGGTTTCTATATTTGCAACGGGAAAAATTGCAAACTCTGATATTAAAAATTCAAAAGATAAAAAAATATCTGAATTTAATTCTTCATTATTTAAAGTTCTTTTAAATCTTGCAAAAAGAGTCGCTGCTGATGGAGAAGGAGCTTCAAAATTTATTACAATCAAAGTAAAAAATTGCAAGACAGAAGAAGATGCAAAAAAAATAAGCTTTTCAATAGCAAACTCACCTTTGGTTAAGACTGCTATTGCTGGAGAAGATCCAAATTGGGGAAGAGTTATTATGGCTATTGGAAAAGCCAATGTAAACTTAAATCCAAATAAAATATCAATAAAATTTGGAAATATAACAATTGTTGAAAATGGTAAATTACTAAACTCTTATCAAGAAAGCGAAGCAGCAAATTATATGAAAAATGAGAAAATTGATTTGTTAGTAAATTTAAATATGGGAAAAAAAGAATTTACTTCTTACACGATGGATCTAACTAAAGAATATATCAAAATTAATTCAGATTATAGAAGTTAAGAGTATTGAAATTCTAATTTTATTATCTAAATTATAATTATGATCAAATATAGACTTTTTTGTAACAATTGCTCAGAAGATTTTGATAGCTGGTTCGCTTCATCTAAGGAGTACGAAAAGTTAAAAAAGAATAAATTTATAAATTGTCCAAATTGTAATTCTATTAAAATTAACAAATCTTTAATGGCCCCATCCGTTATCAACAATGAAAAAAAGAAAAATAATTTAAATATTAATAAAAATTTAGAAATTAAAAATAAATTAAAAGATTATAAAAAATTTATAAAAAAAAATTTTGAAAATGTTGGTGATAATTTTGCCTTTGAAGCTAGATCAATTCATTATAGTAATAAAAAAAGAAATAAAGGAATTTATGGTAAAGCTTCAGCAAATGATATTAAAGAATTATCAGAAGAAGGAATCGAAACAGAAACTATACCTTGGATAAATGATAATGATAATTAAATTTTTTTGAACTGAGTTATATAATTTACAGAACAGTCTTCCGTAATAAGCCATTCATTTTTAAATATATTAAAACCCACTCCATCGATTTTAATTAATTCTAAGTTATTTTTTTTCCCCGATTGAATTAATTTTTCAGGTTTAACAAATTTATCCCACTCATGTGTTCCGATTGGGAGCCATCTTAAAACATATTCTGCTCCAATTATTGCAAAAGCATAGGATTTGAGAGTTTTATTTAGTGTGGCCACAAACATCAAGCCATTTTTTTTTAAAAGCAAGGAACTTTTTTTTAAAAATAAATTTAAATCATCTACATGTTCTACAACTTCCATATTTAAAATTACATCAAACTTTTTTTTTAAGCTTATTTTTTCTGGCGATGAGTACAAATAATTAATTTTTAAGTTATTTTTTTTTGCATGATGTAAGGCAACATTTATATTTTTTTTTGAAGCATCAATCCCTGTAACTCTTGCACCCAATCTACACATAGGCTCTGACAATAGACCTCCTCCACAACCTATATCTAGCATTTCAATATTTTTAAGGGGTTGTAATTTAGATTTAATATTATAGTGAGAAATTACTTTTTCCTTAATATAACTTATTCTTACAGGATTAAATTTATGCAAAGGTTTAAATACGCCCTCAGCATCCCACCATTCATCAGCAATTTTTGAAAATTTTTCTATTTCTTTTTTATTTACAGTATTCATAATTGATTGATAGTTGACATTACAATTAAGATGTATTTTATCAACATAATTTATTTAAATAAAAAA
>MDSW01126235.1_pt1 | contig 11254 bp, 13 predicted proteins | sample 811171 | NCBI WGS metagenome assembly MDSW01 (sample SAMN05326641, study PRJNA326480) | marine metagenome | isolation source: seawater | place: Atlantic Ocean: North West | collected 2012
AGACTGGGATTCGAACCCAGGAAAGAGTTGCCCCTTTGCCGGTTTTCAAGACCGGTGCTTTCAACCGCTCAGCCATCTCTCCATAAGTTAGTTTTTATAAGTAAAATTTATAATTAAACAACTGTTTTTTTAAGTATTTAACATATTAAAATTATGTAATAGTTGTTTTCAATCTCAATGGATAATAAAAATTTCAATAAAGGAATATTTTTAACAGCATTAGGTTCATTTTGGTGGGGTTTTTTTGGAGTAATATATTTTAAATATATTTCATTTGCTGGTCATATTGAAGTTGTAATACATCGTAGCATTTGGACTACAGCAACACTATTGATAACAACATTTATTTTTTCAAAGTGGAAAATTTTTTTTAATTTAATAAAAGATACTAGAAAATTATTTATATTATTCATATCTGGAATTTTAATTTTTACAAATTGGGCTGTTTGGATATTTGCAATTTCTACAGATCGTGTAATTGATGCAAGTTTTGGTTATTTTATAATGCCAATTATAAGTATTTTCTTAGGTTATTTTTTTTTGAAAGAAAAAATTAGTAAAAAAGGAAAAATATCAATATTAATTGTTTTATTTTCAATTATTTATTTACTTTTGATTGATTTTAAATCAATACCTTGGGTTGGTTTAATTGTTGCTATAAGTTGGAGCACTTATAACTTAGTTAGAAAAAAAATTAATGTAGACACTGATATAGGTTTATTAATTGAAAGCTTATTTATTTTTCCATTTGTAAGTTTGGCCTTTTATATTATTACCAAAAATAATTTTAATGACTTTGATTTTTCAAATCCATCTTTGATGATAATTTTGATGTTGGCTGGCCCTATGACTGTGATTCCTTTATTTTTATATGTAAGAGGGGTTGAGCTTTGTGGCCTTGGACCAACAGGTATGATTTTTTACATAACACCAACTTTGCAATTTTTATTAGGATATTTCTTATTTAATGAGCCTATGTATTTTGAGAAGTTACTAAGTTTCTTTTTAATATGGATTGCTGTATTCATATATTTAAAAGATTTATATGAAAAAAATTAATATATTAATTATATTTATTATTCTCTTAATCAACTCTTCAAATGTATATTCAAATGATGAATTTGAAATTTGGAAAAATAATTTCAAAACTTATGCAAATAATCAAGGCATAAGCTCTAACACAATTAACTTTTTTTTAAATAATAGTAAATTTTTACCAGATGTAATTAAATATGACAGATATCAACCTGAATTTTATGAAGATACAAAAACATATATTGATAAACGAACATCAAATAAAAAACTAAAAATTGGAAAAAAAATTTATATTAAAAATATTGATAAATTAAATTTTATATCAAATCATTACAATATCGATAAAAGCTTATTGCTATCTTTAATGGGAATAGAAACTAATTTTGGCAATTATCTTGGAAAAATGGATATAATTTCATCTTTAGCAACATTAAGTTTCGATAAAAGAAGAAGTGAATTTTTTACCTCTGAGTTAATTACCCTATTAAAGTTGATAGACGACAAAATTGTTGATTCTGATAAACTTTATGGATCCTGGGCTGGTGCTTTTGGAAATTTTCAATTTATGCCTTCTACAATAAAAAATTATGCTGTCGACTTTGATAAAAATGGTAAAATCAATTTAAAGCAAACAGACGACTCTTTTGCTTCAGCTGCAAATTACTTAAATAAATTAGGCTGGATAGACACAAATCCATGTTTCTATAAAATTTCACTTAACGATAACATTCCAGATGAATATCTTAATATATCTGCAAAAAGAATTCATAGTACAAATAAAGTAAAATATTTAAAAAAATATATTAAAGATTCTTTATTTTTAGATAAATTTAATCATCTTGATGCAGCAATAGTTACACCAGATGCTGAAATTGTTGAAAATCCAGATAAATTATCCCCAGCATATATCATATTTGACAATTATAAATTAATTCTAAAATGGAATAGATCGTTAAGATTTGCTTTGGCCGTTTGTACTTTAAAGGAAAAATTTTCAAATGAATTATAAATATTTATTTTTTTTTTTAATTTTTTTGTTTTCCTGTGAACATCACAACTCAAAAATAATATATCAAAAAGAAACTAAAGATATAAAAGATGTAGAAAAAGTTAAAAAATCACAAAAATCAATAAAAATTAAAGATGATAAAATTCCTAAATTAAAAATATATTTTAACAAAGGATTTGCTTTAATTTATGATGAAAAGTTATTTAAAAAAAAAATTTTAGATAAAGAAATAAGCTCTAATTCTATTATTATTTATAATCAAAATTTAGAAAAAAATACTCCAGTTAAAATTACAAACTTAATTAATGGAAAAAATTTAATTACAAAAATAGATAATGAAATTAACTATCCATTTTTTTATAATTCTGTGATTTCTCAGAGAATTGTAAACGAACTTTCTATAGATTTTAATGAACCTTATGTTCAAATAGAAACTTTAAATTCTAAAACATTTTATGTAGCCGATGAATCAAAAACTTTTGAAGAAGAAAAAAATGTTGCTAATAAGGCGCCTGTTGACACAATTACAATACAAAATATTGGTAATAAAAAACCATTAAAAACTGTAGAATCTAAGAAAAAAATTAAAAAATTTAATTATATAATTAAATTTGCCGATTTATACTTTGAGGATTCGGCAATTATGCTAAAAGAAAGGCTTGAAAATGAGTTTAATATTAAAGATATATCAATTAAAAAATTATCATCCAAAAGTTTTAGAGTTTATAAAGGTCCTTATATGAACTTGAAATCTTTAAAAGATGCATACAGTGGTATTGATATTATTAACTTTGAAAATGTAGAAATTGTAAAATTATGAAAAAAATTATTTTATTAATCGTTATACTAATAAACCTATCTACTAATTTTAACATTGCCTCTGCCAGTTTTGATGTAAAGGCAAGAACTGCAATATTGCAAGATTATCTTTCTGGAAAAATTTTATATGAAAAAGATGCTGATAGAATAATCTTTCCTGCTTCAATGACTAAAATTATGACTTCTATAATAGCTTTTGATTTATTAAAGAATGGTGAGATAAATTTAGATGATAAATTTTTTGTTTCAGAAAATGCATGGAGACTATCCCAGGCGGGCTATTCATCAATGTTTATAATGGTTGGAGATCAAATATCTGTTGAAAATCTTTTAAGAGGAATAATTGTATCATCAGGTAATGATGCTTGCATAGCTCTTGCAGAAGGAATAGCCGGAACCGAGGAAGAATTTGCAATTTTAATGACAGAAAAAGCAAAAGAAATAGGAATGGAAAATACAAATTTTTCTAATTCATCAGGGATAAATTCACCTAATAATGTTTCTACTGTAAGAGACATAATGATTATGTCTAATTATTTAATAAAAAATTATCCAAATTATTATAGATATTTTAAAGAGACTGAATTTACTTGGGATAGAACAGGAGGAGATCCAATAACACAAGGAAATAGAAATCCATTGCTTTACAAAAATATTGGCGCTGATGGAATAAAAACGGGATATTTAAGTTATGAAAAATATTCTTTAGCATCATCTTTAATCAGAAATGAAAGAAGACTCATTGCTGTAGGTAGCGGTTTTTCCACAAAAAATTCTAGATCCAAAGAAACTCAAAAACTTCTTACTTATGGAATAACAAATTTTGATACAATAAAAATAGCTAGCAAAAATGAAAATTTTTATGAATTAGATGTTTGGCAGGGTGTAAAAAAAAAAATCAAAACTTATGTAAAAAATGATATTTTTAAAACTATACCAAAAGCTAAAAAGAAATATTTAAAAGTTTCTATAAATTATGAAGGACCTATAAAAGCTCCAATAAAAAAAAATGCTATTATCGGAAAATTAAATATATCCTATAAAGATGAAATAATTGGAAATTATGATTTATATGCATCAGAAAATATTAAAAAACAAAATATTATTGCAAGAATTATAAGTTCAATTAACTTTTTAATATGGGGCGATGTATAAATACCCTGTAATAATTTTTGAAGGTGTAGAGGCTTCTGGTAAATCTACTAACTTAGAAATAGTTTCAAAATTTTTAAAAAGAAAAAATAGAAAATTTATAAAAATAAGAGAGCCTGGCGGAAGCAAATATGCAGAAATATTTAGAAATTTAATTCTTAATTCTAAATCTAATTTGAATCCAAAGACAGATTTGCTTTTATTATTAGCTTCTAGATCTGAAAATGTAGATAAAGTTATTAAAAAAAATTATAAAAAAAAAATTATTCTAATTGATAGATTTACTGACTCAACTATAGCTTATCAACACTACGGTATGAAGTTAGATATAAATATTATAAGAAAAATTAATAATTACCTTATAGGCAAATTTAAAGCAGATTTAACTTTTTTAAGCTTAGTTAATAAAAATAATATGAAAAAAAGACTGAGAATAAGAAAAAAAAATAATAAATATGATAAGTTTAAAAATTCTTTTTATGAAAGAGTTCAAAAAGGCTTTTTAAAAATATCAAACAAAAATAAAAGCTATGTTATTTTAGATAGTAATAAAAATAATTTAAATCAAACAAAAGAAATATTAATTAATAAAATAAAAAAAATAATATAAAATATGTTTTCATCTAATTTAATTATAGGTCATAAAAATACTTTAGACACTCTAGTCAATTTATATTATGAAAATAATCTACCAAAAAAAATTTTAATAACAGGTCAAAAAGGTATTGGTAAATCTTTGTTTGTTGAAAATTTTTTGAATATTATTTACTCCAAAAGTAAAAATAATATTAATATCGAAAAATTAATATCAACAAACTCTCATCCTAATATTTTTAAAATATTTAAAAAAAAAGATAGTAAAAATATAGATGTTCAACAAATTAGAGAGATGATAAAATATCAAAATTTATCTTCATTTAATAATAATGACAGATTTATATTCATAGAAGATATTGAAAATTTAAATATAAATTCTTCAAATGCTTTACTTAAATCTTTAGAAGAACCAAATAAAAATTTATATTTTTTGCTTACAAATAATTTGGGTAGTAAAGTGCTTGATACAATTAAATCCAGATGTTTAGAATTCAGATTAAATTTAAAATTAAATGAAGTTGAAGAAATTGTTAATAAATATTTTAATCAAAACATTTATTCTAATATCTGCGTTGATTATATAAATATTTATAATTCACCTTCTTTTCTAATTTCTTTGATAAACTTTTTTAATGATATTAATAAGGATATTTCGAATTTTTCTATTGAAAGTTTATTAAATGAAATAATCCATAAAAAACATTATTTAAGTAACGATTTTATAAAAAATAATTTAAATTTATTTATTGAACTTTTTTTTTATAAAAATATAAATAGAACTAATAAAATTACATACAATATTAAAAACTATTTCTATAAAAAAATTTCAAATATAAATAAATTTAATTTAGATTTTGAATCTTTTTTTCTGGAATTTGAAGATAAATTATTAAGTGAATAAAAATTTTTATATAACAACACCTATTTACTATCCATCTGCAAAACCACATATGGGTCACGCTTATTCAAGTATTATTGCTGACTTTTTTGCTCGTTTTAAAAAAATTGATGGATTTGATATATATTTTTTAACTGGTACTGACGAACATGGTTTAAAAATACAAAGATCGGCTGAAAAACAAAAAAAAGATCCAAAAGCTTTTTGTGACGAAATAAGTAAAATTTTTGAAGATCTAACTAAAATTTTGAATCTTTCTAATACAGATTTTATTAGAACTACTGAAAATAGACATAAAATATCAGTTCAAAATCTTTGGAAAATTTTAGAAAAAAATAAACAGATTTATCTATCTAAATATTCTGGATGGTACTCAGTTTCAGATGAGGCATTTTATAACGAAGATGAAGTTGAAGTAAAAAATGGTTCTAAAATTGCAAAATTATCAGGATCTGTTGTTGAGTGGGTTGAGGAAGAATCCTTTTTTTTTAAATTATCTGAATGGGAAAAACCATTATTAGAATTTTATGATAAAAATAAAAATTTTATTCTTCCAGAAAGTAGAAGAAATGAGGTTGTTAGTTTTGTTAAAAGTGGGTTAAAAGACTTATCTGTTAGTAGAAAAACTTTTTCTTGGGGAATAAAGGTGCCAAGTGATGAAAATCATGTTGTGTATGTTTGGTTAGATGCCCTGACAAATTATTTAAGTTCTTTGAAATATCCAGATGAAAACAATGAGTTATACAAAAAGTTTTGGCCTGCCGATTTACATATAATTGGTAAAGATATATTAAGATTTCACGCTATATACTGGCCTGCTTTTCTATTAGCTGCAAATTTGGAACCTCCAAAAAGAGTTTATGGACACGGCTGGATACTTTCAGGGGACGAAAAAATGTCCAAGTCTAAGGGTAATATTTTAGATCCTTTAGAGATTATTAATACATATGGCTTAGATCCTTTGAGATATTACCTTTTAAAGGAAGTTTCTTTTGGAAATGACGGAAATATTTCAGAAGAAAAATTAGAAAATTGCATAAATAGCGATTTAGCAAATAACTATGGTAATTTATGTCAAAGAGTTTTAGCATTTAATGAAAAAAACTGCTCATCTATTATACCAAAACATAAATTTAATGAAGATGATTTGTTAATTTTAAATTCAATAACAAATTTAGATAAAATTAGATCTTTTATTGATAAACAAGATATAAATCAGTATATGAATTTTATTGTTGAATCTCTTTTTGCATCAAACAAATATTTTAATGATCAGGAACCATGGAAAAAAAAGGATGATAAACTAAGACTTTCCACTATAGTCTACACATCAATTGAATTAATTAGAAAAATTTCAATACTTTTATATCCAGTCATGCCTCAAACCTCAATTAAGGTTTTAAATGCATTAAATATAAAAGAAACTAATATTAATATTTCATCTTTAAAAAATAATGAAATTTTAGAGGAAAATACAAAAATAAGTAAATTAGAAATACTATTTAAAAAAATACAGAAATGATTGATTCACATTGTCATTTAGATCATGAACCATTATTTACAGATATAAAAAATGTTTTAAGCAGATCTAAAGAAAATGGATTAAAAAAAATTCTAACAATTTCAACATCAATAAAGAGTTTTGAAAATATTGTAAATATAGTTCAATTAGATAATATGATTTATGGAACCATTGGAATTCATCCTCATGAAGTAAAAAATAACATAATTGATAAAAATTACTTAATTGAAAATGCAAAAAAACATAAAAAAATAATCGGAGTAGGTGAGACTGGATTAGATTTTTATTATGAAAATAGTGAAAAAAAAGATCAAATTTTAAGTTTTGAAAAACATATAGATGCAGCAATATCACTAAACTATCCAATAATTATTCATTCAAGAAATGCAGAAAATGAAACATTTGATGTTTTAAATAATTTTAAAAATAGCAATCCTAAAATTTTAATGCATTGTTTCACAGGTTCAATGAAATTTGCTGAAAAATTAATTAACCTAGATGCATATTTTTCTGCTAGTGGAATAATTACATTTAAAAATAGTTTAGAATTGCAAGAAACTTTTAAATTTATTAATAATGAAAGAATATTAATTGAGACCGATAGTCCTTTTCTTGCGCCAATTCCTATGAGAGGCAAAAAAAACGAACCTTCTTTTGTTAAATACACTCTTAAAAAATTATCAGAACTTAAATCTATTAATTTTTCTGAATTAGAGCAAATAACAAATGCTAATTTTGAAAGACTTTTTTCTAACTATGAAAGTTAAATTTACCATTCTGGGATGTGGTAGTTCACTTGGTATACCAAGAATAGATGGATATTTTGGAAAATGTAATCCAAAAATAAAGCAAAATTATCGGACAAGATGTTCTGCCTTAATAACTATTGGTAATTTTAATATTTTGATTGATAGTTCGCCAGATATAAAACAACAATTGATTAAATCCAAAGTTAAAAATATTGATAAAGTTTTTTATACGCACTTACACGCAGATCAAACGCATGGCATAAATGAATTAAGAGGGTTTTATTTAGTACATAAAAAGCAAATCGAAGTATATGCTGATAAAAATACTTCAAAATATCTGATAGAAAATTTTAAATATTGTTTTAAAAAATCTTTCTCTTATCCTCCGATACTTAAAATTTGTAAGTTAAAAAAATTACATAAATATAAGATTGGAAAAAATGTGTTAAAAATTGAGTCTTTTCCTGTTGAACATGGAAAAATAGAAAGCATCTTATATAAAATAAATGATGAATGCGCATATGTTAGTGATGTGAGTAAAATTTATAAAAAAGACTACAGAAAATTAAAAAATTTAAAATACCTTGTTGTAGACTGCCTTTGGTATAAAAAACATCCTTCACATTTTAATTTAGATCAAACATTAGAACTAGTTAAAGAACTTAAACCAAAAAAAACAATTCTAACAAATCTTGCTAACGATATTGATTACAAAAAAGTTCAAAAATTTTTACCCAAAAATGTAAAACCTGCTTTTGATGGAATGAATTTTTTAATTTAAAAGACTTTCAATTTTATTAATAATTTTAGTAGAATTTGGTTTTGTAAGAGACGAATATGTTTCTTCAATTTTTCCATGTTTATTAATTAATATTTTATGAAAATTCCATTTTGGTACTGCAGACTTTCCGTAATTTTCTTTAGCCCATTTAAATACTTTATGTGCATTATTGCCCTTAACTTCAGTTATTGTTGATAATGGAAAATTGATTTTAAAATTTACTTCACAAAAATTTTTAACTTCATCATTATTTTTCTTTTCTTGATTAAAAGAATTTGATGGAATACCAATAACAATTAAGCCTTTCGACTTATATCTTTCCCATAAATCTTGTAAATATGTATATTGCTTTGTAAAACCACAGTAGCTAGCCGTATTTACTAATAGAACTACTTTATTTTCATAATCTCTAAAATTAATCATTTCTCCGGTAATGCTTTCTATTTCGAAGTCAAAAAAAACTTTTTCATAATTAGACATTGCTGAATTTTTAAAAAAAAACATTCCAATTGTTAAACCAAATAATATTAACTTTTTCATTATCTAATGTTGTTTATTTGGTGTAAGTAATATTAGAAAGTAACCAAATAAAGTGGATAATAATGACCCAGTTAAAACTCCTATTTTGACACCGTCCATATATTGCATATTTTCTGCGAAAGCTAGATTTCCAACAAATAAGCTCATAGTAAAACCAATGCCCGTTAAAACTCCAACACCATAAAAATTAAACCAATTTGAATTATTTGGCATTTGAGCAATTTTAAGTTTTATTGAAATATAAGAAAAAACAAAAACACCTAATTGTTTTCCTATAAATAATCCCAGTAAAATTCCAAGTGGAACCTTATTTAATAATGAAGAAAGTGATAAACCTTCTAATGAAACACCTGCATTTGCAAATGCAAACAAAGGCATAATGCCGAACGCTACATACGGGCTAATAGCATGTTCAATTTTTATCAATAAAGAAAAATCTTTTTCTTTCTTACGATGAGGTATTGTCATAGCCAACAAAACTCCAGCTATAGTAGCGTGAATACCTGAGTTGTGAGTAAAATCCCAAAGAAACACACCAATTACTAAATATGGTAGAAATTTTTTAATGTTAAATTTGTTGATAATTAATAAAATTATAAAAGCTAACAGCATTAAGCTTAAATATTTTATGCTTAAATCTCCAGAATAGAATAATGCAATAATTACGATTGCACCCAAGTCATCAATTATTGCAAGAGCAGTTAAAAAAACTTTTAATGATAAAGGAACCCTTTTTCCTAATAATGAAAGAACACCTAAAGAAAATGCAATATCTGTAGCAGAAGGTATTGCCCAACCAGTTAATGTTGCGCTATCACCAAAATTTATAAATACATAGAATAAAGCGGGTACTAGCATTCCTCCAACTGCAGCAATTATAGGAAGTAAAGCTTGTTTAATATTTGACAATTCTCCTTGCAAAAATTCTCTTTTAATTTCTAGAGTTACAAAGAAAAAGAATATTGCCATTAAGGCATCATTTATCCAATGAAGAACAGATAATTTTAACCCAAAATTATTAATGCCTATGAATAAATATTTATTTAATGTTGAAAAATATAGTTCTGAAAAATCAGAATTACTAACTATAAGAGCAATAATAGCCGCAAAAAGAAGCACTAAACCACTTGAAGACTCTAATTTAAAAAACCAACGAAAAGGTTTTGATATATAATTTATCATTATTAATTAAATAAATCTTTAAAAAATAAGATCAAATCATGCAATGTCGCATAAAGATTATCAAGAATTACGATTATATCAGGGAAAAAATTAGCTATATGCAATTTGAAGGTATCAAGTACAAAAATTAAAGCAATAAATGATATTAAAAAAACAATTGTCAAGCTTAAAAAATTTTGGTCTGTTTTTTTTTTATTCTTATTAATAATAGTTTTATTTTTTAAATCTTTATTTTCATTAGGACTCTGATCATTTTTATCAATATTATCAATTTGTGATTTTGACTGTGAGATATTAATATCTGGCTCAAGTTGGCTGTTTTTTTCTTCATTAATAATTACTTCATTATTAATAGTTTCTTGGCTTATAACTATTTCGTTTTTAGCAGAAGGAGTATAATGCCAAATTTTGTCACAACTACCACATTTCAATAACCTTCCTTTTTCTGGAATTAACTCGTCATCAATATTAAATTTTTTTTTTCCACACTCGCAATTAATGATCATAGATCTATTTATATAGTATAAATGTTAAAATATCCTTTTAAAATGTGTTTTTATACTTTGAATTTTTTTTTATCTACTGTATTAGTACTGCAATCGGGGCGTAGCGCAGCCTGGTAGCGCATCTGGTTTGGGACCAGAGGGTCGCAGGTTCAAATCCTGCCGCCCCGACCAAAGTTATGAAAAAAGCAATTATTTATAAACCTTCGAAAACTGCTATGCAGTCTGGTAAAGGAAAATTTAATAAATGGGTAGTTCAATTTATTATTGATAATCCTACTCTAAATCCATTAATGGGTTGGGAGAGTTCTGCTGATACTAATAGCGAATTAAAACTAGAATTTTCTTCTAAAGATTTAGCAATCGAATATGCAAAAAAAAATAAAATTGATTACGAATTAATTGAACCTAATACTAGAAAAATTAACATAAAATCATACGCTGATAACTTTAAAAATTAATGTACA